>ENA-ORXB01000528-ORXB01000528.1-sediment-metagenome-genome-assembly--contig:-NODE-528-length-71578-cov-28.322149_pt1 | contig 71578 bp, 66 predicted proteins | sample MGYA00237863_ERZ511475 | MGnify/ENA primary metagenome ERZ511475 (study PRJEB26305, sample SAMN06343858) | sediment metagenome | isolation source: hot spring sediment | place: Canada: British Columbia... | reverse complement strand
GAATCCGGCGCTGCACCGGCTTCAGCCCATCCCGCACATCCGGCAGCGCCCGCGCCACAATCACGCTCATGGCGTAATCGAGATAGGCGGTCTTGAGCTGTTCCTCGATGCCCACCGGGATCACGTTCTCCATTGTCATCTACCGGACCTCCCTGAGATCAAGCTGGCGCCGTTCGAGCCCGCCCCGGGCGGGCCGGGAGGGTTCGCACGGCCGGGTTCCCATTTCCCCTCTCTATGGCCCGAGGGATGCCGGAAGGGGAGAATCCTCGGGGGTTGGGGAGCTGCCTCCGACGCCCCCAACCCATGGGATCTCCCTGAGGGGAAGAGAGCCCTCGCCCCGAAGATGATGCCGATGATCCGAAGGGGGCCATCCGGGGGAACCCGTGCCGTTCTGGAACCTCCCCAGGCACAACCTTAGCGATTCTACCTGAAGGGATAGGAAGGCGCGAATTCCCTGGGGGGGGGTGGAGCCTGTTGCCTTCGGGGGCCGATCCCGTCCTCTTTCTTCCCGGGAGGAGAACAGGGGTTCCTGAGGCCGGTCGGAGCGTCGGAAGCGCCCCAGCTCGAAGGAAAAGCCCGGTAACCCGGCAAAGCCATGTTGTCAGGATCCCCAGCGCTCTTTATAATTCATCCCTGCGTCTATGATCTGTCTGAAAAGAGAATCAAGGCCATGGGCGGGTGGGAAACTCTCCTGGCGAGGGAAGCGGGATGAGCGATTTAATCCTTCAGCAGCTGGAGCGGGAATGGGTCGCCGGCCGTTCGGTGCCGGAGCTCCGCCCGGGGGATGTGGTGCGGGTGCATGTTCGGATTCGAGAGGGAGATAAGGAGCGGGTGCAGGTGTTCCAGGGGACGGTGATCCGCATCCGGGGCAGCGGCACCGGGCGCACCTTCACGGTGCGGCGGATCGCCGCCCACGGGATCGGGGTGGAGCGCACGTTCCCCCTTTACTCCCCCCGGATCGATCGGATCGAGGTGGTGCGGCATTCCCGGGTTCGCCGGGCCCGGTTGTATTACCTGCGTGAGCGCTTCGGCAAGGCGGCCCGCCTGAAAGAGCGCCTGATCGCCGCCCCGGAGGCGGCGGAGCCAGAAGAAGCCATAGAGGCTCCGGAAGCCGAATCCTGATTCTCCCATCGGGCGCCCCGCGCCGGTAGGGACGACCCAACGGGTCGCCCCTACCTCATTGACCTTCCAGGCGGCGGCGCAGGCGACGGCGCAGATCGCCGGGCCACGACTCCGCGGGGCGCTGGGGGCGGCTCTGAACGAGGCGCCGGATCGCGGCGCGGATCTCCTCGGGATCGTAGCCTTCGAGGGAGGCGGCTAGGCGTTGCAGGAGCTGCTGTTCCTCGGGCGAAAGGGGGCGGCCGATCTCCTGATCCAGCTGGGTCAGCGCCAGCAGCAGCGCCCGCTCGTCTTCCGAGAGGTCCGGCAATCGTTCCAGAAGACGCCGGATCGCCCCGGGGGGGATCGCGGATTCCGATAGGCTCACGGATCCTCCTTGGGGGAGGGGTGGGTTTCACCGCCCTGCTCTGCTCATGTTATACCGATTTCCCATAGAGCCGGAATTCCACCATGTGTTCCCTCCAGGGGTCTCTCTCCTCTCGGGATCCTCTCATGGAAAGCCGCGCTCGCTATTTCGGCTCCCGAACCGGACGCAATGCGGATTCCACGATGTAAACCGGCATCCCGCCGATCATGCAGGCTGAGCCGATCCGTTGCCGGCACAAGGCCCCGGGAAGTTCCACGCGATACCGAGATCCGGCGCTTTCCACCGGGACGGGATTCCCCATCCCATCCATGGCGCCCCGCAACCTCCCCTGCCGTTCCAGAGCGATCGATTGAGGCCGGGGGAAGCGGGACCAGGCGATCCAGACCCTTCCGTTCAGCTTCTGAACTTCCACCACGGTCACGGAATCCCGGCGGATCAGGCGGGCATGGATGGCATCGGCCAAGACATGGATGGCCACTCGATACGCGTGGAACGCGGGGCGCAGCGAGCCGTCCTCCCGCACAAGGCCGAAGGGCTCCGGGTTGGCGAAGTGGTCGGTGGGGTTGTCGATCAACTTGTAGATCGCGAACCGCTCGGTCCCGGCCGCGAGGGCCATGGCCACGGCCTGCCCGATGAACGCCGCCTGCTCTTCCAGGGCGACCCGGAACATGGCGTGGGGAACCGGCCAGGACGGATCCTCGGAAGGCGCGGCGTTGGTTTCCGTCAGCCAGATGGGCTTGTCGAAACCGTGGGCCTGCATCCGCTCATGGTGCCAGCGGATCAGGTCGTAGAGGCTGTCCGGGTTGAAATAGAGGTTGACGCAGAGGCCGTCAAAATAGCGGTTGTAGCGAGGCGCCTCCGGATCGCGGTCCAGGGCCTCCAAGAAGCGCTCAAAGTAGGGCCGGCGTCCATAGACTGCATCCCACCAGTAGGTGAAGGCCCCAAGGAGCACCCGGTTCTCCCGATTCAATCCTTTCAGCGTGCGATAGGATACCCGCAGCAGGCGGACCAGATCCGCTTCCGTTCCGCCCCATGTGTAGCCCGGGTAGGAGGGATCCCAGATGTCCGGTTCATTCCAGATGATCCAGGTTCGGATATATGGGTAGGTGGTGGCCAGGCGGCGCAGGAAGGCAGCCCACCGGTTCTCCGGCCGGCTTTCTTCTTCGTAGAGGCCTCTCGGGACCCCCGGGATCCGCGGGTCGGCGCGGGCCCATCCAGGGGTCCCCAGCACGAGGGCGACGATCTCCCGACCGGCCCGATGCTCCGCCTCCAGCCGTTCCGCTGGCCACGGCGGGTTCCAGTCCTCCGGGCCGTTCGGCTGGATCTCATGCCAGGCGAAGCGCACCCGCGTCCAGGCGACGCCCAGCTCGGCGGCGCGTTCAGGGGCTTCCGGGGATTCCACCACGCCGAACCGGGGATCCGGCGGCGCGGCGGCCAGAAGGAGGGATCCGAGGAGGGCGAGGACCGTATGTTTCCGGCTATAACACATCGGTGACCTCATATAGGCGGCGGTATTCTTCGAGGGCGAATCGATCGGTCATCCCGGCGATGTAATCGCAGACCACCCGATGGAGATCTCCTTCCTCCCGGATGCGATCCTGAACCCAGTAGGGGAGCTGTTCGGGCTCCTCGATGTAGGCCCGGAAGAGCGCCTCGAGGATGCGTTCCGCCTTGGCCTGCATGCGCACGACATAAGGGTGGCGGTAGAGGCGTCGGTAAAGGAACGCCTTCAGCTCCTGGACCTTCCCGGCCATGGCCTCCGAGAACCCGGCCAGGGGAAGGGGATGATCCCGGATCTCATCGGGGGAACGGGGCCGGAGCTCCTGCAGGCGCCGATCGGTGGCGGCGATCACGTCCGTCACCATCATCCCGATGAGCCGGCGCACCAGCCGGTAACGGATCAGGTCGTTGAACCCCTTCCCATCCCAGCCGATGGCGCGCTGGAGCTCCTCCCAGAGCGCAAGGCCATCGAGATCCTCCGGGCGGATCAGGCCGGCGCGCAGGCCGTCGTCCAGATCGTGGGCGGTGTAGGCCAGCTCATCGGCCAGGTTGGCGATCTGGCCCTCCAGGGTCGGGCGGCGGTGGGGCTCGAAGTCCCGGATCAGGGGATGATCATATTCCGTCTCATGCTTCACCAGCCCCTCCAGGACCTCATACGTCAGGTTGAGGCCACGGAACTCGGGGTACCGGCGTTCCAGATGGGTCACGATCCGGAAGGATTGGGCGTTGTGTTCGAACCCGCCGTGATTCCGCATCAGACGGTCCAGGGTCTGCTCCCCCGCGTGGCCGAAAGGCGGATGGCCCAGGTCGTGGGCTAGACAGATGGCCTCCACCAGATCCTCGTTGACCCCCAGGGCCCGGGCGATGGTCCGCCCGATCTGCGCCACCTCCAGGGTATGGGTGAGGCGGGTGCGGTAGTAGTCGCCCTCGGTGACGATGAAGACCTGGGTTTTGTGCTTCAGCCGGCGGAAGGCGGTGGTGTGAAGGATGCGATCCCGATCCCGCTGGAAGGCCGTGCGGTAAGCGTGCTCGGGCTCCGGATGCTGTCGGCCCCGGCTGAGCCGGCTGCGCTGGCCGTAGGGGGCCAGGATCTGATCTTCCAAGGCCTCAAGATCTTCGCGGGTGCGCATCCCGGGCTCCATAGCGAAGGATGCGGAAGGCCTCTGCATGCATATGGCGGAAGGGGGGCGGGCGGGTCGCCGGAGGCGATTCCCACCGCCCCCTGCTCTCCCGGGAAGAGGCTGGCGCGGGAACCTCACAGGCCGCGGCGAGCGCGAATGGCCTCCAGGGCACGGTTCAGGAACGCCTCCAGGCTCATCGCCCCCAGATCCTCGCCGGTCCGCAGGCGCACAGCCACGGTGCCCGCGGCCTGCTCCCGATCTCCCACGATCAGCATATAAGGGACTTTTTGCAGCTGGGCGTCCCGGATCTTGGCCTGCATCCGCTCGCTGCGATCGTCCACCTCCACCCGCAGGCCGGCTTCCCGGAGCCTGACTCCGATCTCATGGGCGTAGGAGACGTGGCGGTCGGTGATGGGGATGACCACCGCCTGGACGGGGGCCAGCCAGACCGGGAAGGCACCGGCGTAGTGTTCCGTCAGGATGCCGATGAAGCGCTCGAAGGAGCCGAAGATGGCCCGGTGGATCATCACCGGGCGCTTGGGCGCGCCGTCCCGATCCATATACTCCAGCCCGAATCGCTCGGGCATCTGGAAATCCAGCTGCACGGTGGCCAGCTGCCAGTCCCGGCCGATGGCGTCCTTCACCTGGACGTCGATCTTGGGCCCGTAGAAGGCGCCCTCGCCTTCCTTCAGGCCGTATTCGATGCCCCGGCGCTCCAGGGCCTGGCGCAGGGCCTCCTCGGCGATCTCCCACAGCTTCGGGTCTCCCATCGCCTTGGGGGGCTTCGTGCTCAGGAAGAACTCCGGCTGGAAATCGAAGATGCGGTAGAAACTGTAGATCAGGTCCAGGACGCCGTCGATCTCCTCCAGGATCTGATCGGGCCGGCAGTAGATGTGGGCGTCGTCCATGGTGATCTGCCGCACCCGCAGCATCCCGTGGAGGGTCCCCGAGCGCTCAAAGCGGTGCAGCCGCCCGATCTCGTTCAGCCGCAGCGGGAGATCCCGATAGGAGCGCAAACGGGAGCGATAGATGATCGTGGACTCCGGGCAGTTCATCGGCTTGAGGGAGAACTCCTGCCCCTCCACCTCCAGCAGGAACATGTTCTCCTTGTAGTGCTCCCAATGGCCGGACTGTTCCCATAGCTTCCGGTGGACCAGGATAGGCGTGGAGATCTCCTGGTAGCCCCGGCGATCGTGTTCCTCCCGCCAGAGGCGCTCCAGCTCGCGGAAGATCACCATCCCCTTCGGGTGCCAGAAGGGGGCGCCCGGTGCGATCTCGTGGAAGGAGAAGAGATCCAGCTCCCGGCCCAGGCGCCGGTGGTCGCGTTTTTTGGCTTCCTCCAGCCGCCAGAGATACTGCTCCAGCTGCTCCGGCGTCTCCCAGGCGGTCCCGTAGATGCGCTGGAGCATCGGACGGCGCTCATCGCCGCGCCAGTAGGCCCCGGCCACGTGGAGCAGCTTGAAGGCCCCCGGGTGGATCTGGCCGGTGTGTTCCACGTGGGGGCCGCGGCACAGGTCTTCAAACGTGTCGTGCCGGTAGGTGGTGAGGACCGGGCGCTGGCCGGGCGGGAGCGGGTTGCCGTATTCGTCGGTGCCGCGCTGGAGGATGTCCTCGATGAGCTCCAGCTTGTAGGGCTGATCTTTGAAAAGCGCGCGGGCCTCCTCCGGGGTCACCTCGCGGCGGATGAAAGGATGGTTCCCGGCGATGATCTCCCGCATCCGCGCCTCGATCCGCTCCAGGTCCTCCGGCGTCAGCGGGCGGGGCAGGTCGAAGTCATAGTAGAAGCCGTCCTCGATGGGCGGCCCGATCCCCAGCTTGCCCTCGGGGAACATCTCCAGGACCGCCTGGGCCATGATATGGGCGCACGAATGGCGGATGCGATAAAGCCATGTATCCTGATAGGGCACGATCTTCTTCTGCGGCATCTGGAGCCTCCTCAAAGGGCCTGGAAGGGCCGGAAATCCCGGGCTGCGCCCGGTCCAGGGAAGGCCATAGCGATCCGGTCGGAAAAAAACGCGCCTCCCGTCCCATCGGGACGGGAGGCGCGGGCCTCCCGCGGTTCCACCCCATTTCGACCGCGCCCCGCGCGGTCGCCCTCTTCGCCCGTTAACGGGGGCATGCCGTCCGCCCCTACCCCGGCCGTGCCGGATCGGAGCGGCCCCTCCGGGGTGGTATCCTCCCGGCCGCCACGACGGGCCCTCTCAGCCGGCGGGGCCCGCGCTCTGGCGTGACGGGATTCGGAAGGACGTGTCCCCTTCGTCGGGTTGGTCGAGCGGGGGGCTGTCTGAGCCTCCCCGCCTCGGAGAAGGCAAAGGCCCGCCCCCGAAGGGGCGGGCGCCCGGCGGATGGGCGGTAGAGGACTCGAACCTCTGACCTCCGCGTTGTCAACACGGCGCTCTCACCACCTGAGCTAACCGCCCATCTCACTTGAGATTATAACGGGAAGAAGCGCAAGGGGCAAGGACCGTTTCAGGGCCTTCCGGCCGCGCCTCGCGCCGTCTTGAGGGCATCCGTCCGATGCAAGAAGAACGCTACCCCCGCGCGGCAGGCCCGGACGCTCTGGGACTATCGGGATGTTCCCTTCGGATTCCAGGCTGCGCCATAAGGAGGGCGCGTTGTCACAGCCAGGGGATATCGCTGACGGGTGGTCAGGTCATAGATGATCAGCCGCTCGAGGGAAGGCCCTTCGCTCTGGATCAGGATGAAGCGGCGACCATCGGGCGCCCAGCTCTGAGCCTCGCCCGGAACTCCCAGGGCGCCCAGCTCGGAGATCCGGTAGGCCGTCCCGTCCCGTTCCACCAGCACGATGCCTGCCATGCCGGTCTTGCCGATCAGACGCAGGCCATCAGGAGACCATTGCAAATCCTCGTAGGGGATCCGCACCGGCGAAGATGCGTGTTCCATGATGATCGTTCGTTCCCCCGCCACGAGATCTACCATCACAAGAGGTCCTTCCTCCCCATGGGCATAAATCAGCTGTTTGCCATCGGGGGTGGGGGCGAAGCCGTCGTAGGGCCAGATCGTGCCATCCACCCGCATTCGGGCCTCCACGCGATCGATGGACACCACCTCGATCCCCCCCACGTTCCCCGATGGGCCCTGTTTGAGATAAGCGATGCGTTGCCCATCGATCCACTTCGGCGGGGTGGGGAATCGATCCACGGGCCGGCCATGCAGGTCGATGGCCCGGGCCACATACGCGTCCTTCCGCAGCGTCCGGGGCGAGCCATCGCCTGGACGCAACACATAAAGGTCGCCGTCGGCGTCCGTGTAGGCCAGATGCTGACCATCGGGAGACCAGGCCGGTCGGCTATACAGGCCGGGGCGATCCAGCAGGGGGCGGACGAGGCCTGCCTCCAGGTCAGCCAGCATCAGGAAAGCGAACGCACATGGCGAAAGCCGCAAATAAGACAGGAACGCGATCCGGCGGCCGTCCGGAGCCCAGGCGAAGGCGCCGTCCAGCCCGGCATGGAGCCTGACGTTCTGTCCAGTATCCGGATGGACAAGCCAGAGCCCGTCGTTCGAGTAAGCGATCATCCCGGTGCCATCGAGGGGTGGGAAACGGGATTCGCGGGGGGGCTCCGCTGAAGGGGGAACGCATGGGGATACGGAAGGGGATCCGGTTGGACCAGGTATGAGGGAGGCCGGGCCCGGGGTAGAGGTCCTGGAAGGCGTCGCCACCGGGCTGGAAGGGGTTGTCGCGGCGCAGGCGGCTGCCCATCCGGCGAGGGCGAACAGAAGCCACGCCATCCATCGTCGGGAGACCAGCATGAAACACACCATCTTCTCCCTCCTCTCGGGTTTTAGGTCATTCATCATGGCCCGGAGTGTTCATGTACCTGGTTGGAATATTTGGGATCATTCATCATCGATACATATAACCACAAACCCCAACGCCATTTGGATATAGACTATTCTCATTGAACACGTACAGATCTCGCAAGTCAACCGCATCTGAACCGCTTTGGGTGTGGAAATGCAGGTGTGGTCCTGTCGAATTCCCTGTATTCCCAGAATAGGCGATCAGCTGAGAAATTGCGACTTCCTGTCCAGGGCTCACAACAAAGCTCTGAAGATGAGCATAATATGATGTGTAAACGCGAGAGTAGATAAAATCTGTGCTAATTTTAATCAAATTTCCATATCCTGTATTATCCCATCCGGCAAAGTCCACCCAGCCACGCTGAGCAGCGTATACCCCGGTGCCCACGCTCATCGAGATGTCGGTTGCATAAGCAGCTGGGCCTGTATGATAGGGGGAGCCACAATTTACCGTATAGGTTGGACCAGCAGAGGTGGGTACACGCCAGCCTGCTGGTGCCGGAATGACTCCAGTGATATTGATAGACCTTGAGGTCTCTTTGGAAGGCCGCGATAAGGGATGAAACGATGACCCGAATGCCTCTGCCAAAGTATAGGGAGTGCGCTCGGATAGTTTGAACGAGCGAATCATGCGCCAATATATCTCGCCTAAAGATTCGTATCCGTTTGTCCAGATGAACCAAACAGTTCGCCCATGCGGAATATTTACAAATCGAAAGGAAGTCATTGGAGAGAGGCCATAAACTGTAATCGCTGGTTTATTAGAAACAATTAAACTGCTTTTTTCAATGATTTGAATCTCATGTTCAGAAAACGGGCTGCTTATTTGTTGATACATGGTTGTCCAATCTGACATGTTCTGATTTGGATCTCGTTCTACCGTATATAATCCAACAACTACCTGGATTGGATGAGTGGTTCCGTGCATTGGGCTGAAGATCACCACTCCACCATAGCGATCCGCACCATCGTCACGTGGTGTGATCTGCCAATCGGCTGGATGATCGATCGAAAGCGGAAATCGGTATAGGTCGACCAGGAGTTCATCCTGCGGGTGGGCTGGGGATGGCGGGTGATTCAATCCAGTCCGGCTCGATGGCTTCCAGGAGGGTGCGCTCATCGGGCATTGGCTCCAGATCCAGCAGGGCGGCGCAGCGCGGGTCCCGCAGACCGCCCCGGACCAGCCAGCGGGCCAGATCCACCCGGTCGGCTCGCCCCAAGCGCTCAAGGGCCCGGCTCAGGTGGGTGCGCACGGTTTCCTTGGAGCATCTTAGCCAGCGAGCGATTTCCTTGTCGCTCAACCCGTGGGCGGCCGCCCAGGCGATCTGGCGCTGACGTGGGCTGAGAGCGGCCCAGGGAGCTCCCCATGTGCGCCACCAGTCTTCAACACGGTAGACAGTCTCCAGCGTCCAGAGGGGGCGGCCCTCCAGGGCGTGGGAAAGGGCGGGGAACAGCGGATCGCAGGACGATTCCCAGCCCAGGCAGCCGAGCGCCCCGGCGCGGTATGCCAGGGCTTCAACGGCAGGGTGAGCGGTGTGGACGAGAAGGAGAGCGCGGAGGTCCGGAAGGGCAGGCCGGATCGAATGGAGGAGGCGGGCGCCGCTCTCGTCGGGGAGGTCGAAGCGGATCAGCAGGAAAGCGACGGGATGGCCGTGCAGGGCGCGCCGGGCATCGGCGGCGGTAGAGGCGATCCAGGCGAGGGGGAAGCCCCAGGCGGCGAACCACGACCGCCACGCCATCTGATGGAGGGGATCCGGATCCACCAGACCGATCATCTCTGCATCTCCCATGGATGCCGTGCGATCCATTCTCACAGATCCAGAGGGGAGCCTGCCCGCTTCGCCCCTCGCTTTCAGGATAGCCGCCTTGGAGGACCTTGTCACTGTGGAAATTCCCGGTCCCCACCCTGTGGATTTCCACAGGGGAATGGGCGAGACAGCCGCTGGCCAGTGGACCCCCGGCCTGGAGGTCGGAGGGTCAAGCCGTTGAGCGACGGCCTGTGGGCGCCAGGCCGCGGGGAATCCTCAGCGCGTTTTGTCTCCATATAGATATACCCGCCAACTCGCCCTGGGGTTGGGGGGCATCCGGGCAGATCGGGGCGAAGCCGCGAGGGGGAACGTTGCGAAAGACACAACCAGGGGGGATTGCCGGTTCACGGATCCTGCGCTCGGATCGCGATCCGCTGCGAGCCGAATACGAAGGGGGCACGAACTTCCCGTTCCCGGATCGAACGGTAGGGATCGAACCCATAAACGACCCGCATCTGGTAGATCCCAGGGGTGGAGGGAAGGATGACCTCCCCGGTCAGGATCGCTTCGGTATCCGGATCCAGATGGATCGTCCACGCCTGGAGGCCCCGGAAGGGAATTTGCCGGAAATTGAAGAAAAGGAGCATGGCGTAGTCCGCCCCCTTCTCTCCTTTCAGGTTAGATGCCCAGATGGCGATCGGCAGCGGCTTGCCCGTTTTTCCATCGACCACAGTCCGTTGTCCTCCAGGTCGAGAGGGATGATCCCAGGGCCATCGAGGGGGGCGAACGAGCGCGACGCCGAGGCTAAGGGTCACTTCTCGAGGGACGGGGGCCCCGTGGAGGATGGGGCGCATCTCCCGTGCGGGGCGGTTGCTCGAGCCCACACGGATTCGAGCTCGCCGGCCGACCAGCCTCGCATCCATAGAAAGGCGCTCGACCGGATCGGTGGAGAAATCCAGGGGATCCAGGAAGGCGATGACGATCAGATCATGCAATCCTTCCCCGGGAACATCGATATGCATGGGCAGCTCCACATCTCCTCCCGGCAGCAAGGGAATCAGATGAAGCACCCCATATTTCCCATTGAGCTCAAAGGCCAGGATGGCGGTTACCAGCACGGTGATGGGTTGCCCCGCATGGAGGATCAGATACGGGGCGAAGGGCTGACCAGGGGATAGTAAAGATCTCCTCGGTCTGCGGCCTTTGAAGCGGGGGCAGATGCCGATGCTCCGGCCAGACGAACCCCAAACCTGCTCCACGAGTCGGGATCCCCCAATCCACAATCGGCCGCTGCGTTTCGTGGACAATCATACCCGGGATCTCACCCGGAGGAAGCGGCCGATCCGTTGGCGGATGGCGACATCCGAGGCTTATAAATATGACGCTTCCCACCAGGATAGCCACTTGCTGCTTCAAGCGCATCTTCATCTCGGATCCTCTTATGCAGAATCCGGGCTTTCTTACCAGTCGCCGGGCTGATGGAAAAAGACGCTAAAAGCCGCATCCAGTCGCCGTGTCGCTGGTTTTGAAATCGTCATCGGCGTAACCATCTGTATGGAAAGATTCGGCGTAGATGTTGCGACAAACAACCGGATACCAGAAATACGTGGTGCAGGTGGCGCGATGCCCTGAACGATGATCCTAGCACTGCGACCACCAGCTGGACGGCTGGGAGAGCGGTCGGAGGAAGCCATCCACCCAAATTTGCTGCTCGAAGAGATCGGAATCGCTTGTATGTGAGCCATAATGCCCGAATCCCGCGGGTTCCCAGTGAATCCAGGCGTCCGTATATCCACTACGATAAAGGGCCATGGGGTCGATCGAGAGTGGGGCTGCTTCGGACGCCTTAAGCGCCCGAATCGGCGTTCGCCGGATTGCTCCCGGTTCGAACACCTTATATCCACTTGCTCCGGGAACCATGCCGGGAAATGATGGGCCCAGTTGAGGATCCAGTACGGTTGTCGTATTGGATTCGGATTGGGGCGTGGCTTCAGCAGAGGGGGGCTCTGTTTGTGCATAGACAATCTCCGTCCACATTTCCGGTGGACGCACTCAAGAGAACAGCCAGAACGATTCGTTCAAGTATCTCCTGGATCCGCATTGCTCGCCTCCTGCGGGAGATCAGTCTCTATTTGAAGCTTATCCCATTGTGTTGTTCTCATGGTCCCCATCGATGAGGGATCGGTCTGTCCCGATCGTGGGGGGACAGGGGCCGGTGGCCCGGATAGGTTGGAGCCAGCGGGGGATGGGGCCGGTGGAAGGGGCAAACCTTCCGGCGATCCTCCCTTTCCTTTGAGAATCGATTTCGATTCTGTCCCGCCGGCGCGGGCCGGTGTCCCCTTCAGAGGACTTCCCCGGTGGCCTCGTGGTAGGCCAGCACCGGGAGGTCCAGGTGTCCCGCCAGTCCCCCGTGGGGCGGGCCAGGGGTCTTCGCAAGCAGGATGCCCGGGGCTTTTTCCCCATCTTCCGGAGGGCAGCATAGAGGCCGGGCCTGTTGCCGCCGGGCAGGCGGAAGGCGAGAAGCAGAGTCTGGATCTCACCCCCATTGATTTGGAGGAGGGCGGCTGGCGAGGGAGGCAGAGGCGCGATCGCTTCGCATCCAATCGCGCGCAGCGCCTGGCAGAGGGCCGTCTGTCGGAGCGGGCAGGGCTCCACGATCCCGACGATCCCCATGGGTCCTCCCCGGCTTTCTCCATAAAGAAATACCCGGCCTCTCGCGCCCGGGTTGGGGTCTGGCGATTCTGGATTTTCCACGGGGATCGTGATGCCATCGTGACAGAACACGCCCGAGAATGTTAGAACTCCCGACAGATTGGGCGAACGGCGGCATGTCCCGACGAAGGGAGGCGGCGGATGATTCCGATGGCTTTCGATGAGGCCGGTATACCGGTCTTCGCCCGCCCATCGTGGTGCATCCGCCTCTTCGGCGGCCTGGAAGTGGAGGGCCAGGGCCGTTCGCTGCCGGCCCTGGCGCGACAGCCCCGGACAGGGGCGCTGCTGGCCTTCCTGGCCCTACATCCCTTTCGGGCTTTCTCGCGGATGGCCCTGGCGGAGATCTTGTGGCCGGACCTGGACCCGGTGTCCGGGATGGGGGCGCTGCGGGCCGCGCTCTATCGCCTTCGACGGGGGTTCCGGGGCCTCCGGTTCCCGCTTCGGGTCGACCGCGCCCGTCTCGCTTTCGCTCCTTCGACCCCATGGTGGACGGACGTCCAGGCCTTCATGCTGCTTCTGGAGCGGGCGCGGAAGGCGCCTCCCTGCAGGCCCGGGTGATCCTGGAGGCGGCGGTTGCCCTCTACACCGGGGATCTGCTTCCGGAAGGGGAGGCGCCCTGGGTGGTGGGCTGGCGGGAGCGGTTGCGCGGGCGGTTCCTGGAAGCCTTCGATCGCCTGTGGCGCCTTGCGGAGGGGATGGGGGATCTCCGCGATGCGGAGCGGTGGGCGGAGTGTTTATTCGATGAAGAGCCTACTTGCGGGAAGGCGGCCCGCTTCCTGATCCGTCGGGCGGAGGGCCGTCGCGATCTCGAGGCCGCGCGTCGCTATGCGGCTCGCTATCGCCAGGCATGCCGGGCCGCCGGGCTCGCCCCGGATCCGGGGGTGACCCCGGAGGCCTGGCGCGGGATCCGCGCCTCAACCCCGCTGGGCCGTCTGCTTCAGGCCCTGGGCGAGCTGGCCCGGGAGGTTCCCGCCTTTCCCGTGGAGGATCTTCGTCAGATCCTTTTGAGGGGGGCGGTTCAGGCCGCCGAGGCGGCCCTCGTCCGTGGGGCGTATCCGGAGGCGGCGCCTTGGGCGATGGCCGCGCTCCAGCTGCTCACCCCGCAGACGCCGGCGGAGTGGGCCTGGCGGGCGCGGTGTGCCGTGGATGCCGTTGCGGATTTTGAAGGGGATCGGGACCGTCAGGCGGCCAATTTGCGGGCGATGCTTCGCCTGGCCCGCCGGATGGGGGATCCGGCCCGGCGGGCCAGGCTGGAGCTCCAGCGGGGTCGTCCGGCGGCGGCGGAGCGTCTCCTGGCGGCCGCCGAGGCGGTTCTCGCCGTGGATCCCCGGCATCAGGCCATGTTGCGGCGGTTGCGGGGGCTGACGGCGCTGCGCCGGGGCTGGTTCCCGGCCGCCCGCGATCATCTGGAGGCGGCCCTCGCGCTCCTTCCGGAGGATGCGCCGGTTGTCCATCGGGCGGCCATCCTGAACGGCCTGGCGGTGGCGTGGCGCACCTTCTGGGAGGAGACCCCCTTCCTGCGACCGCCGGCTTTTGACGAGCGGAAGCGGTCGGGCGCCGGCTTCATGCTCCCAGCAGTAGCTGTCGCAGAACCGGCTCGCTCTGAGGGGTCGTGACAGCCAGGATCTCGTCCTCTGCCCGGAGAATGGTTTCCCCGGAAGGGATGAATGTTTGATCCCCCCGCACGACCATCACCACGAGCGCATCCGCAGGGATCCCCAGCTCCCGCAGCGCCCGTCCATCGGCTGGAGCGCCGGGGGCGACTTTGCCCTCGACCAGCTGGATCCCGCCCCGGCGCAGGGCCAGCAAATGCACCAGGGAGCGCAGGGGAAGGGCCCGCTCGATCTGCGCCTGGATGATCTCGGTGGTGGAAACCGTCACATCGATCCCCAGGCGGGCGAAGATCTCCGCGTTGCGCGGATTGTTGATGCGGGCGATGGTCCGGGGGACGTTGAATTTGCGTTTGGCGAGCAGGCAGACGACGAGGTTATCCTCATCGTCCCCGGTGACCGCGATCACGGCATCGGCCCGGTTCATCCCCACCTGGGCGAAGGTGCTGGAATCACATCCGTCGCCCACCCACACATGATCGGCCCCCAGTTCATCGATGAGAAAAGCCGCGCGACGGGGATTCTTTTCGATCAGCAGGACCTCATAGCCTTCGGCCAGCAGGGACTTGCTCAGGTAATAACCGACCTTTCCACCGCCGACGATGATCAGATACATCGATCATTCCTCCAGGCACTTTCGGATGGCCTCGACGGCCAGCGCGGTCGGAGAGACCGTTTTCAGGCCCAGCTCCTGGAAGATCTCGGCCCGGAGCGGATCGTTGAGCCGGGTGATCACCCGGGGGACGCCGAAGATCTCCCGGGCGACCTCCGCCGCCATGATGTTGGTGTTATCGTAGCCCGTGACGGCGATGAAGGCATCTGCCCTTTCAATGCCGGCCCGACGCAGCACCTCAGCGTCGATCCCCATTCCCACCACGGTCTCCCCGGGGAAATCCGGCCCCAGCGCTTCCAGAGCCTGCCGCTCTCGATCGATGACAATGACTTCATGACCATCCTGGGCAAACCGCCGGGCGAGATAGGCGCCCAGCCGACCGCAACCTAAGATCACGATGCGCATAGGTCCTCTCCATCCCCTCGATCCAGCGTCTGGGATCTCCATTTTGCACAGCTCCGACGAGGTGGGGGAAAAGCGATCCCTTATCCTTGTTCCATCATCTCCACCAGAACGCCCTGCTTCTGGATCCACGCAAGGCCCTCCTCCACGCGATCGGAGGGTCCTTCCAGATCGACCACCAGCCAGGCCTCGGTGGCCTCCACGTGGGCGCGGCGGATATTGACCATCAATCCGAACCGCTGGATCAGCCGGTAGAGCAGGGGCTCATCGATGAGCGAAGGCGGGTAAATCAATTTCACCCGCCGCTGGATCGTCTGATCCATTGCCGCCTCCTCTGGTCGGGGCAGGTGGATCTGCTCATTCGACAATCGGAGCCTTTGCGACGATCACCTCGCAAGAGGCCCGCCGCATCACTTCATGCACGGTCCGGCCCAGGCCGTCGCTGGATGCCCGCCGTTTGAGCCCAATGCCCATGATAATCTGGTCCGCCCCGACCTGGCGGGCCACGCTGAGGATACCTTCCGGCGCCGAGCGGTGCCGCACCAGGCGGATCTCCGGTTTCAGCCCGTGCTGCATGGCGATGAAGCGGGCTGTCTCCAGGGCCCGCTGTCCGCGCTCCTCCAGCTCCGGCAACGGCGTATCCAGGGGAACCGTATAGGGGATCTCCAGGACATGCACCAGGACCAGACGGGCATGCTGACGCTCACCCAGCCGGCAGGCCAGCTCCACCGCGCGCTCCGAGTAGATGCCTTCAACGATCGGCACCACGATACAGCGGGCGGCTTCCACCGAGTAGACCGCGCGGGCCACCTCCATCGGCATCGGGCGAGGCACCCGGAGCATCCACATCAGGGTGGAGATCAATACGATCAGGAAGAAAAGCGCCAGGAAAATACCCAACGGATGTCCGCTCATCCCCGTTCCCCTCGACCGTTCACTTCCGATAGCGATGGATCTCCAGCCAGCTCTGCCAGCGATGGGCTCCCAGGGCTGCCATCAGCACCCCCACGATCACAGGCAAAAACAGGCTCGAAACCGCCAGGCCCTGGGCCAGCACCAGCCAGAGACTGCGCCCGATGATCACCAACCCCAGGGCGATCATCAGTGTCGCCAGAACTAAGCGGAAAGCCCCCATGGGTCTATCCCCTTACGCCTCCTGTTGCGATCGTCGTCGGCGCTCCAGCTCGATACGGAAACGTTCCAGCAGATCCCATTCCCCTGTCTCCTCCAGGATGCGAAGCTGCTGCGCGTCCCAATCTCGATCCAGATTCCCCCACACGGGCTTCCCGGTTCGCCTTCGATACCACGCATAATACAGCACCCACAGCGCCACCCAGGCGGGCCCGGCCACCCGCGCGATATCGTGGGTCCACAGCACCACCAGCACCATCAACCCGGTCCCGATCACCCCCAGGATCCCCAGAACGGGGATCTCCGCCTCTCCCCAGCGGATGTTCAGCGGCACCCGATAGGGCCGGGGCACATGCGGCTCCTTCACCCGCAGCGCCAGCAGGGCGATCGTGCTCAGGAAGTAAGCCAGCATCGCCCCAAAGGCATACATATTGGCCATCGTCTCCAGTGCCCGCCGCCCGCTCAAAAACGCGAACACCGCCTCGGCCGCCGCTACCCCCGAAAAGAACAGGATCGAACGCACCGGCGTGTGGAAGCGAGGATGAACCCAGGACAGTCCTTCCCCGATCAGCCCCAGCTCCGCCATACTGTAGGCCAGCCGGCTGGCTCCCATCACCCCTGTGTTCGCCGAAATCAGCACAATCGTCGCCGCCAGCACCGCCGCCGCTGGCCCCGCCAGAAACCCCACCAGCGGCAGCTGGATTGCCAGCCGCGCCACCGGATCCCCTTCCCGCGCTGCGATCTCCTGCCATGGCAGGATCCCCAGCGATACTGTCGGGAAGGACATCGCAAACAGCAGCACAATGACGATGAGGGCCAGGGAGGTGCGGGGGATCACCGTCGCCGGCCGGATGGTCTCCTGCGCTGCCTGGGATACCGATTCCAGCCCCACATAGGAGATCACCGCAATGGAGACCCCGTACAGCAGCTGATGGAGGGAAGGGAACTGAGTCTGCCACTGGTGAAGGAACAGCTCCGGCCGCCAGGCGAAGGCGAAGCCGATCAAAATGATGCTGCTCTCCATCACCAGATCTAATGCCCCCAGCACCTCGTTGAACAGCGAGGATTCCCGAATCCCCTTGATATTGAGGAGGGCCAGCAGCAGGATCAGGACCAGTGTCTCCCCCAGCCAGATGAGGTTCACCTCATGAAACGGCCCCAGGTTTGTCTGGAACTCCCGGAACTGGGGGAAGAAGAAGTTGATGTAGCCGGCGGAGGCCATCGCGAACAACGCTACATCCACCGTGTAGTCCAGCATCAGGGCGGCCCCGGCCACCAAACCCCAGAAATCTCCCAGCCCACGCAAGGTGAAGTAGTGCCCTCCACCTGCCACAGGATAGGCCGCGGCCATCTCGGTGTAGGCCAGGCCGACCATGATGTAAACGATCCCCGCGATGAGGAAAGCCAGCGGGGTGGCTCCCTGGGCCGCCGCCATCACCAGACCGAGGGCCACATACACATCGGCCCCCACGTCCGCATAGCCCCAGGTGAAAGACCCCCAGACCGTCACCTCCCGCCGCAGCCCTACATGCTCCCGATGGATCCTCTGCTCCGCGACCATGGGCGGATGCTCCTTGCGCTCTCAATGGATACCCCCGGATCCGAAGCCGGGCCGAGCGGCTTTCGACATCCAGGATGCCTCCAACGGCCCCCGATTTTAATCGGGAAAGCGGAAGGCTGTCAAAAAGCGACCGGGGGATGGGGATCCTGATCCTTCTGGAAACCTAAGACTCCATAAACCCGCTATCATTCATTAGGGGCAGGATTTTGAGGCGGTTCCTCCTTCTGTTCGGGAGGCTTCTTCGAGGGGCGCGCTCATCGGGCGTGGGCCGCAGGGCCCACCGGGTGGAGACGCCGTGGCTTCCGATATTCCACAGCGGGGTTGGGACCCCATGCTCGCGCGATTGTTCAGCGGTGCGCTGATCGGATTGAACGGGGAGCTGGTGACGGTGGAGGTGGATGTCAGCCGGGGGCAGCCCGGCTTCACGATCGTCGGGCTACCTGACGCCGCGGTCCAGGAAGCGCGGGAACGGGTGCGCTCGGCGATCCGCTACGCCGGGCTCTCCTTTCCCCTCGCCCGCATCGTGGTCAATCTGGCCCCGGCGGACCTGCGGAAAGAGGGGCCTATTTATGATCTCCCGATCGCCCTGGGTGTGCTGATCGCTTCGGAGCAGCTTCCCTTTCATGCGCTGGAGGATGCGCTGGTGGTCGGGGAGCTGGGGCTGGACGGGACCGTGCGCCATGTGCCGGGGGCGCTGGTGATGGCCGCGCTGGCCCGGGATCGGGGCGCCCGGCGCCTCTTCGTTCCTGCGGCCGATGCGCCGGAGGCCGCCCTGGTGCCCGACCTCCAGATCTATCCGGTGACCAATTTGCAGGACCTCATCGCCCATCTCCTCGGGCAGAAGCCGATCCCCCCTCAGCCCCCCACGCCGCTGGACCGCTGGGTGGACCCGCCGCCGGCGGTGGATTTCGCCGAGATCAAAGGCCAGGAGCATGCCAAGCGGGCACTGGAGATCGCCGCGGCGGGCAACCATAATCTCCTGATGGTCGGCCCCCCGGGCACCGGAAAGACGCTGCTGGCCCGCGCGCTCCCCGGCATCCTCCCCCGCCTTTCGCTGGAGGAAGCGCTGGAGGTGACCCGGATTTACAGCGTGGCGGATCTGCTCTCCCCAGAGGCTCCGCTGATCCGCCAGCGGCCGTTCCGGGCTCCCCACCACACCATCAGCCACGCCGGTCTGGTCGGCGGCGGGCGTTTCCCGCGCCCGGGAGAGGTCTCCCTGGCCCATCGGGGCGTCTTATTCCTGGACGAATTGCCGGAGTTCGACCTGCGGGCGCTGGAGGTGCTGCGCCAGCCCCTGGAGGACAAGCGCGTAGTGATCAGCCGGGCCGCCGGGACCCTGGAGTTCCCCGCCGCTTTCATGCTGGTCGCCGCGATGAACCCATGCCCGTGCGGTTATTACGGGGATCCGCTGAAACCGTGCACCTGCTCCCCCTCCATGGTCGCTCGCTACCAGAAGCGCTTGAGCGGCCCCCTGCTGGATCGCATCGACATTCAAATCGAGGTGCCCCGCGTGGAGTTCGAGAAGCTCTCCGATGACCGGCGGGGGGAGCCCTCCGCCCAGATCCGGGAGCGGGTGGAACGCGCCCGGGCGATCCAGCAGGCGCGTTTCCACGGAACCGGGATCCTCTGCAACGCGGAGATGGGGCCCGGCCATATCCGGGCCTACTGTCGGATGGAGCCTCAGGCCCAGGCGCTGCTGAAAACGGCGATGCAGCAGCTCCATCTCTCCGCCCGCGCTTACCATCGCGTCTTGAAGGTCGCCCGCACGATCGCGGACCTGGAGGGCTCGGACCTGCTGCGCGCCCATCACCTGGCGGAAGCCCTCCAGTATCGATCCCGCTGGCCCATGGGCGGGTCTTATCCGTAAGCCCAGCGCCTGGGCATCGCCACAGCGATTCTGGGGCTTCGCATTGCCGGATCCGGCGAGGGAGGAGGCTCTCCCAGCGTCCTTCCTCCCTGTGCTCCGTGCCTCCGTGTGAAAACCCTTTCCGGCAGAGGATCCCGCGGCCATCGCGCCGGGCCGGAAACCGGCGCAGTTGCGGGAAGCCCGGTGGGCGCTTTATCTTCCAGAGTCAGCAAGCGCTCGGTGTGATCGCTCCGGAGCTCATTCGGAGCAAGGAACCGGTGGCGTTGCCGGGGTATCCGGATTTCTGGGGGAAACTCCGAAAGGCCCATCGGGAGCGTCGGACCCGTCTGGGGCTGGCGCTTCCCATCCGCGTGGATCGCATGCCCGCGCCGATGCTGCGGGTGGATGATCCGGTCTTCCCCTTCGGCCGGATCATGGTGGATACGGTGGGCGATGAGGTTTGCGCCTATGCCATCCCGGTGATGTCGTTCCTGGCCGAGGGGGCCGCGGGCATGGTGGCCATGGAGCGCCTCATCCGCTATCTGCCGGACGGCCTCCCGATCTTGCTGGATCTGCGGTGGCGGGATCCCGGATCCGCGGAACGCTGCGCACGGGCCGCTTTCGAGGTGTGGGGCGCGGACGGGGTGACGGTGGCGCCGGAGTTCCCGGCGGAGGCTGCCCACGCCTTCACCGCTTATCGAGGCGGGGCCATCTTCTGGTGGGTCGGTGAAGCGGGAGAGCTGCCCCAGGCCCGGCGCCACGCTCGGGACGCATGGGCGCGGGGGATCCCGGCCGGCCTGGCCCTCAGCGTCCTTATGGAGATCCCGGCTCATGAGCTCGAAGGCCTTCCCTGGATCGCGCTGGATGTCCCGCATCCGTCCGCGCTCTCCACGATGGCCTCCGCGCCGCCCCCGGCGGTGGTTTTCGTGGGGGAGCCGATCCTCTATGCCTCCCGGCGTATGGATTTCCAGGAAGCGGCGCGGGAGGCGGCGAAGCAGTGGCGGCAGGAAGTCGCCGCTCATTTCCCAGTGGATGAACCCTCCAGCCGTGTCTGCGGGTAGATCAGGAATCATTCGGAGGAGCCCGAGATGCCTCCATCCCCCTCCTCGGAATCCATCTCTGCGATCAAGCGGGCGTTGCGGGCCCGGTGGTTGGCGGAGCGGATGGCCCTTCCCCCGGAGGTGGTCGCCGCGGTCAGCGAGGCGATCCGGCGCTATATCGAAGCATGGCCCCCTTTCCACACGGCCCGCACGGTGCTCGCCTATATGGCGTTTCGGAACGAAATCGATCTGACGCCTCTCCTGGAGTCCCACCCGGAGAAGCGCTGGGCGTTGCCCCGCATCGCTGCCCCCGGGGAACTGGCCCTTCATCTTTATCATCCCGGCGCGCTCCAACGGCACCCCTATGGCATGCTGGAGCCTGCGCCGGAGTGCCCGATGGTGGATCCGGAGGAGATCGAGGTGGCTTTCATCCCCGGCGTGGCTTTCGACCGCCATGGGTTCCGGCTGGGTTATGGGGGAGGGTATTTCGATCGCCTGCTGCCCCACCTGAAAGGGCGGACGGTGGGGGTCACCTACGCCCGTTTCCTGATCGATGCCCTCCCTCACACCCCGGAGGATGGGCGGGTGCAATGGATCCTCACAGAAGCCGGCTGGCTCCAGGCCCAGGCCCCTGAGTAAACTGAAGGAGCATCCCGCATGTCGCTCCCTGAAACCCTCCTGGGCATCGGGATCGGCATGGGGTTGAGCGGGCTGAGCGCCCTGATCCCCGGGCTCCATCCTTACAACCTGGTCGCCGCTATGATCTTCGGTCTCCCGCGGAACGGATGGCCTTTCCCCGAAGACCTCGGATGGGGGCTGGGGATCGGCGTCGCCGTGGGATACGCCTTCTTCCACCTGGCCCCGGCCGTGTTCTATCAGACTCCCGATGAAGGGGCGGCCGGATTGCTCCTGCCAGCCCAGAAGGCGCTCCGGGAAGGCTGGGGGCTGGAAGCCGTCTGGTGGTCTGGATGGGGCGCGTGGGGCGCCTTGCTTCTGATGTGCCTTTCCGCTCCCCTCTGGCCGCGCGGATGGGCCGTGTTGCGGGCGGTGTTGACGCCGCATATGGGCTGGCTCCTGCTGGCCATTACCGCCTTTATGCTGCTCTCCGAATGGCCCTGGGGCTATGAGCGATTGCCCACGCCCGGCCAGCGCCTGCGAGCGGTCTGGCTGCGCCTCGGGTCGGGCCTGCTCACGTTCCTCCTCTCGGGATTGCTGGGCGTTCTCCTCCTCTCCCGGAATCCGCTCACCGGTCCCTTGGCCCACCAGCCCCTCGTCCCCGCCTTCCTAGGCCTGTTCGCCATCCCCGGGCTTGTGCAGGGGCTGATCGGATCCCGGCCTCCCCAGGCAGCGGCTGGGGAGAAGCCCCTGTTGCCGGGAGTCTGGATCCGCGGGCTGGGCGCCGGGTTGCTGGGCGGGGCGTTTGCGGTCATCTTCCCGGGCGTGACCGCCGGGATCGGTGGACTGCTGGCCGGCCACGCCACCGCCCAGCGGGATGAGCGGGCCTTCCTGGTCTCTCAGGGCGCCGCCCGCGCCTTTTACATCATCGGGAGCTTCTGGTTGCTCCTCCTGCCGGATGCGCCCACCCTGCGAGGCGGGCTCAGCGCGATGCTGGCTCCCTGGGTAGGGCCCGCCACTCCGGCGCGGTATGCGACCGTGGTTGGGGCTACGGGACTTGCCGGGGCGCTCGCTTTCGGGCTGCTGAGGCCTCTGGCCCGGGGGATGGAGAAGTGGTCAGCGCATCCATCCTGGCGTTGGGCTTACGCAGGAGCGTTGGGATTCATCCTGCTGAGCACAGGCGCTCTGGGGGGATTCCCGGGGGTCTGCGTCCTCGCGGCCGCTGCCGGCATCGGGTGGCTGCCGGGGCTCACCGGGAGCCGTCGCCTGAACACCCTGGGAGTGGTCCTGATCCCCCTGTTGCTCCGGAGGTTCGGGCTGGAAGGAATGATCGGACAGGCGCTGGGCCTCTATTGATGCGCCCATCCGCACAAAATGAAGGTCCTTCCAGAGGTTGAGAGCCGGGTCGACTCCCAAAGCCCACGAGAGGAAACCCGCTGTGGCCTCCCGGGATAAGGCATCAAACATCCCTTTACAGGCCCTCGGGGCCTGCTCGGGCCACTGCGGTGGTCGCAGGAAGGCCGGCGCAGAGGAACCTCAAGCGGCTTCGGAACGGATGCGGTACCGGCAGGCTGGATCGCCGTGGACGATGCATGAAACCCGTTCGGCCGGCGCTCCGAACAGCTCCTCCATCAGCGCGGCATCCAGCGCGCAGAGCTCCTCTCGCTCCCGGGCGACCTCCAGATAGGGACAGTTCCGGATCTCCACCCAGATTGGCCTGTCCCCCGATGCCTCCAGTCGGGCCAGATAGCCCTTCTCATTCAGGAAAGCGATGGCGGCAGAGAGCCGGTCCCGGCCGATCCTGCCATGAAGATGGGCTTCCTGGCTCATGCGGCAGGCGACCTGTCGGATTTTGTCCGGGGACATGGTGAGGGGGAGAAGGTGGCGGACCAGCCCTTCGTAGTTTCGGGGGAACAGGCGGTTTGCCGCCTCGGTGAGGGTGAAAACAATACGTGGACGACCGCGCCCGTTACGGAGCGTGCGAACCTCGCGGATCAGGCCATCTGCTCGAAGCGCCCGGAGGTGATGTCGGATGGTCACCGCCCGGAGATCGAGTTGGGTGGCGAGTTCGATGGCCGTGGCTTCCCCTTTCTCGCGCAAAATCTGCAGAATGCGAGTCCGCGTGTCCGACATGGGCCGCCTCCTGAGGGGCAGGAAGGCTGATGCCTGCCCGGGATCTGCGCATCGCCGACCACCCTGCCACCCTTTCCATGGAAAAGCATAACGGAAAGCGAGGCGAGAGGTCAATGGACGGGGCGTTGCGGTTTAGAGGTTCGGACAGCAGGGAAGATCGGCGGTCAGCGTCTCAGTGGCCTGGGGGGGCTGCAGTGCTCCTCCCGCTCCGGAACCCGCTCCCGGTGGATTTCGCGCGAGGGTTGCTTGAACGGTCCTCGTATCTGGGCCCCATCGTACAGCTGGCCGTCCGGCAGGAGGCCGCCAGGCCCGACATGGCTCTCATGGCCCTTCGATGAGGACTCGATGGGGATCCACGCGGTTGTTCAGGGGAGCGATCTCAACGTCTTCGTGGATCAGGCCAGCCCAGAAGTAGAGGGGGTTGCGCGGCGGCACATAGGTGATCCGGATGCAGCCGGTCACGAGGGCCGTCCGGCCCGCCGGCAGGTAATAATACGGCCGTCCATCGATGATCCGCACCTCGAGATCCTCCGGGCGGCCCACCGCCCAGCGGAAGGGGTAGTTCCGCAGGGAGGTGTCGAAGTCGATGCCCACCCGCCAGGCCCCGGATTCCTCCGCCCAACCCTCGGGGCGGCCCGGCCGTGGCGCGTTAAAGGTCTGATCCAGATCATAACACGTCCCGGGGGGCGGCCCGCTGGTCCGGATCGGGACCGAGCCGTAGTTGTGCACGGTCAACGTGAAATAGAGAAAGCCGCCCAGGTTAACGGGGATGTAGTCGCCGGTTCCGGAGGAGATGTCGGAACGGAATTCCACTCGTCCGTTGAGGATCTCCGCCCGCGGCACGCCGCCCTCACGGATGGTCAGGGTCCCGGTCGCCACATCCCGGAGTCCCAGGGCGTCCTCGGCCACCGCGTAGACCGTGTAGGTCCCGTCAGGCGGCGGCTCCTGGCCCCGATCGACGCCGGCGTCGTAATCGAACACATGGCATCCGGCTTCGCCGGGCTTGCGCAGCTGCACTTCCTTGCGGGGAACCGGATAGCGGACGCCATCGGTGCCTTCCAGGTAGACGGTCAGCTGCGCCGGCCGGTTGACGCAGACGTTGATCGTGGCCCGGTCGCTCAAACCGTCCCGGTTGGGCGTGATCTCGGGGGGCGAGACGCTGAACCCGGTGATCTGGAGGGGCTGAGGGTTTGATCCGCGGATGGTGAGGGTGCCGGTGATGCGGGCCGTTTCCGCCGCATCCCGCGCTTCCACCACCCAGGTGTAGCGGCCATCGGGGAGCAGCTGGTTCTCCACCACGCCGTTGAACAGCACCTCATACTCCCCCTGGGGTCGGCGTTGTTCCTTCCGGAAATAGTGGGGCGCGCCATCCGCCCCGAGGAAATAAATCGAGACGGTGGCGTTGCGGCTCAAGGCGTAGCGGATCACGACCACATCGTTATGGCCATCGGCGTCCGGCGTCAGCAGATCCGGCGTCACCGAGGCCGCGCGCAGCAGCGGCGCGGGCTGGCAGGCGATCAGGAGGGCGAGGGCCAGCCCGGCGCCTATCCAGAACCGAAATCCCGGAGCGAAGATTCGGAGCATTCGGATTCCATCCTGAGCGCTCTGCATACAGGCTTCACCCGAACGGACTATGATTCCCGTTCATGGCCCCGGAAGACCAGGCGAAGGGGGGTTCCAGTGAAGGGATACCGGGCGCGGATCCGATTCTCCAGATAGCGCTCATACGAGAAGTGAACCAGGTCCGCGTCGTTGACGAAGAACACGATCGTCGGCGGATCGGTGCGGGCCTGAGTGACGTAATAGATCTTCAGCGGCCGGCCTTTTCGAGAGGGTGGGGGCTGTTCCTCCAACGCCTCGCGGATGAGCCGGTTCAGCTCGGAGGTGCTCAGGCGCATGTGCCGCTCCTGATACACCTGGAGGGCCAGGGGGAGCAATCCCGGAACCCCATAGCCGGTTTTCGCGGACACAAAGCGGATCGGCGCGTAGTCCAGGAACTTCAGGGTCTGGCGGATGTGCTGAATGAAGTCTTCCGGCTTCACCCGGGGCCGCCCCTGCTCGTCCAGCATCAGGTCCCATTTGTTGACCACCAGGATCACGCTTCGCGCTTCATCCACCGCTATCCCGCCGATCACCGCATCCTGATGGGTGACGCCCTCCTTTGCGTCCAGAACCAGGAAGACCACATCGCTTCGCTGGATCGCGCGCAGGGCCCGCAGGACGCTGTAGCGTTCAATGCCGGGCTGGATCTGCCCCCTGCGTCGGATCCCGGCGGTGTCGATGAGGATGATCCTCTTCCCCTCCCATTCGATCGGCGTATCGATCGCATCCCGGGTGGTCCCCGGGATCGGGCTGACGATCACCCGTTCCTCGCCCAGGATGGCGTTCAGGAGCGAGGATTTCCCGACGTTCGGACGGCCGACAATGGCGATGCGGATCCCCTCTTCCTCTTCCACCTCGGCCAGGCCCGGGAGGGCGGCGACGATGGCGTCCAGGAGCTCGCCGATGCCGGTGCCGTGGAGGGCGGAGATGGGATAGACTTCGCCCAGGCCCAGCCGGTAGAACTCCACGGCGGCCCCGCGGAGCGTCTCGTTATCCGCCTTGTTCGCCGCCACCAGGACCGGCTTTCGGGTCCGCCGGAGGATTTCGGCCACCGCCTCATCGGCGGCGGTCAGACCGGCCTGGACGTCGACCACCAGCACCAGGACGTCGGCCTCCGCGATGGCGATCTCCGCCTGAGCCCGGATCTGGGGGATGAAGGCGGCGGAATCTTCCGCGAGGGGTTGGGTGGGGCGGAGGCCGGCCTCCGCCTTCGGGGGCAACACCTCCAGCCCCCCGGTGTCCACCAGGGTGAACGCGAAGCCATTCCAGATCACCTCCCCATGAAGGCGATCCCGCGTCGTCCCCGGGCGTTCGTCCACCAAGGCCAAGCGCTGACCGATCAACCGGTTGAAGAGCGAGGATTTGCCGACGTTGGGTCGCCCGACCAGGGCGACCATTGGCTTCCGGGTCGCCATGATGAAACCTGGTTCCTTTTTCTCTTACGAAAAAATTCGGGAAGCCTATCCCTGAAAAGGGATCCGGGTCGGGTCTTCGCATGCTGTGCGGGGCGCATTGCCGCAAAGCGCTGCGATGTTCAGGAGGCCCATGGCCTCAGTATAATAGCAGGAGATCGGTGGGAACGAAAAGATTCCCATCCTGGCTCGATCCAATGGGGTCGGGCTTCCCATCTTTACGGAGGCTTCGATGCGAGAGATCACGGTTGCTGCGGTTCAGATGGATGTGCAGTTGAACGCGGTTGAGGACAATGTGGCGCGGATGGCCGAGTGGATCGCCCGGGTTGCCAGCGAGCAGCGGGTCGATCTGATCGTCTTCCCCGAGCTGGTGACCACCGGCTACGAGTGTGGGGCTCGTTTCACCGAGTGGGCCCAGCGCATCCCGGGGCCTTCCACCCATCGCCTCGCCCAGCGGGCCAGAGAGTTCGGGGTCCACGTGGTGTTCGGGATGGCGGTGCGCGAGCGGGTGGAGACCATCCTGTATAACTCCGCGGTGGTGATCGGCCCCGATGGGGAAACCCTGGGCGCCTATCACAAAGTTCATCTGAAGGGGGAAGAGCGCTTGCTGTTCCGGGGTGGCTATCGGTTCCCGGTTTTCGAAACCGGGTTCGGGATGCTGGGGGTGTTGCTGGGCTGGGATCTCCTGTTCCCGGAGGCCGCCCGGGTGCTGGCGCTGAGCGGGGCGGAGCTCCTGGCGGTCCCCGCCGCCTGGGAACAGCCCCTGCGGGAGGAGTGGCGGATCCTGACGCGGGCACGGGCGCTGGAGAACACGTTCTTCCTGGTGGGCGCGAACCGGGTCGGCAAGGAGGTGACCTATGAGTTCGTGGGCGATTCGCTGATCGTTGGGCCTCGGGGTCAGATCTTCGCCTCGCTGGATGAGCCTACCGAGGGCTATGTGGTGGCCCGCATTGATTTAGAGGAAGTGCGACGACAGCGGGAGGAGCTGCAGGTCCTTCAGGCCCGCCAGCCCAACAGCTACCGTTTGCTGGCGCGGCCGTATTAAGCGGTCCACCCCCTGTAAGGCAACTGCAAGCAGTTGCCCTACGTGGATCGGCCCTCCCCTCCACCCGGGATGCAGGAGGATCGGGATGAACGCGGAACGCTGGCGGGAAGTCGCAGCGCCGTGGCTGACCGGCCTGGCACGTTTCCTGGATCGGCTGGGGATTCATCCCCATGTCCTCACGGTGCTGGGCTTTCTGTTCAGCCTGGGGGCAGGGCTGCTGACCGGGCTGGACCTTCGAGGAGGGGCGGCGCTGTTGTGGGTCCTGGGCGGGTTGTGCGATGCGCTGGACGGCGCGCTGGCCCGTCTTTCCGGAAAGGCCTCGCCGTCCGGGGCTTTCCTGGATTCCACCCTCGATCGTTACAGCGATGCGGCGATCCTCCTGGGCCTGGGGGCGGCATGGCAGCGGGCCGGCGTCGCCTGGGGAGGATGGATCGCTGGCGTGGCCCTGCTGGGCGCCCTGATGGTCAGCTACACCCGGGCGCGAGGAGAGGGCCTGGGGATCTCCCTCCGTGAGGGGCTTTTCACCCGATTGGAGCGCTTCCTCCTCATCCTGGTCGCGTTGCTCACCGGCTGGTATGGGCCGCTGCTGATCCTGTTCGCGATCCTCGCTCATCTCACGGCGCTTCAGCGCACCTGGCAGGCGCTACGGGCGCTGAGCCCCCTGGAGCCTCGTCAGCCATGATCTATGCGGAAGGGCTTCGTAAGGTCTTCGAAACAACCGTCGCGGTGGAGGAAGTCAACCTGGAGGTGCGGCCCGGCGAGATCGTCGCGCTGCTGGGCCCCAATGGGGCCGGGAAGACGACCACGGTCCGGATGCTCGCGGCGCTGCTGCGGCCCACCGCTGGCCGGGCCATCGTGGCCGGCTACGACACGATGGAATCCCCCCGGGAGGTCCGCCGCCGGGTGGGATGGCTGGGGGAGCTCCCGGGCCTCTATCTGCGGATGACCGGTGAGGAGTATTTGGCCTTCTTCGCCGATCTCTACGAGGTGCCGCGCCCGATTTTCCACCAGCGGCTGGAGGCCTGGCTGGATCGGCTGGGTCTTCGAGAGGCGCTGCGCCAGCGGATCGCCACGTATTCCAAGGGGATGCGGCAGAAGCTCGCCCTCCTGCGGGCTTTTCTCCATCAGCCCCCGGTGCTGCTGCTGGATGAGCCCACTTCGGCGATGGACCCGGAAAGCGCGCAGATCGCCCGGGAGATGATCCGCTCCTTTGCCGAGAGCGGCCACGCCGTCCTCCTGTGCACCCATAATCTCTACGAAGCCGAAGCTCTGGCGGACCGGATCGCGATCCTCCACCGGGGGCGGATCCGGGTGGAGGGAAGCCCTCAGGCCCTGCGGGAGCGTTTCATGGGACCGCCAGTCTATGAGCTCCGCCTGGCAGGACCGGTGGAGGAGGCATGGAGGGTGCTCCCCCCGGGCCTGCCCGTGGTGGCCCAGGGGCCGAACTGGATCCGTTATCGGGTTCAGGAGCCAGAAAGAGAGAACCCCCGGATTCTGGCTGCGGTGGTGGCCCGGGGGATCCCGGTGATCTCCCTGGCCGAAGTCCCTCGCCCTCTCGAGACGGTCTACCTGCAGATCTTGAGCGGGGGGCTCTCTGGGGACACCACCGCGTCATCAGCGGATGAGGGAGCCTGTGCGATCGGGAAGCATCGCCCATGTTCCGCAAGCGCCCCTTCCGCCCGCCTCCCCGCAGGGGCAATCCCCCACGAAGGAGAAGGACGGAGCGCTAAGGCCCGAACCGCCGGATGGGATCTCCAACGATGGATCCGGGGAACGTGGGGGGTTTTCCGGCGGGACGTGGTGGACATCCTGAGGGACTGGCGGCTGATGACCCCGCTGGCGCTTCTGCTGCTGATCTTCCCTTTGCTCTCCATGTTCTCCGCCGAGGCGGCCACCCGGTATGTGGCTCAGTTCGGCGCCCAGCTCATTGGCGAGCGGCTGTTGCCCTTTCTGGCTCTGGCGACCGGTTTCCTCCCGCTGACGGTCTGCCTGGTCATCCCCCTGGAGACCTTTGTGGGGGAGAAGGAGCGGCGGACCATGGAGCCGCTGCTGGCCGCTCCGCTAAGCGATCTGCAGCTCTACATCGGGAAGGGGTTGGCAGCCCTGGCGATCCCTACTGCCACCTCGCTCCTGGGGGTGACGATCTATCTCCTCATCTTGATCCTGCGGGGCGCCTGGGTTTTCGACCTTGCCACATGGCTGGCCCTCTATAGCATCCTGTTCCTGCATGCGGTGGTGATGGTTTCCGGAGCCATTGTGGTCTCCACCCAATCCAACAGCGTCCGGGGCGCCAACCTGCTGGCCAGCTTCATTATCCTTCCCATCTCCATGCTCCTGATTTTCGAATCCTCCCTGCTCTTCTGGGGAAGCTATCGAACGCTGGTGGTTGTCCTGTGCGTTCTGCTCATCTACGCGATCCTGCTGGTTCGAATGGGGATCGCCCTGTTCAACCGGGAGCAGCTGCTCAGCGCCGAGTTCGACACGCTGGATCTGGGGGGGATTTTGCGGGGCTTCTGGCAGGCGTTCTGGCGAGGGGACCCGGCTCAGCCGGTTTCCAGCCCGTGGGATCACATCCGGCAGCCGGTGCAGCGCTCCGCCGGGGCGCTGATCACGCTGGCGGCGCTGGGAGGGATGGGGTGGGGGATCGCATGGCTGGGGCTCCCTTCCCTCGGGCTTTCGCCGGACGAGATCCTTCGTCAGCTCCCATCGGTAGGCTCTCCCTCTCCACAGGTGCTGGAGCATGGGGCATGGTTTCCGTTCTCCCCGTGGTGGATCTTCCTCCATAACCTGCGGGCGCTGGTCATCAACACGCTGATCGGCGTGATCACCCTGGGGCTGTGGGTGGCCTTTTACCCGGTGGGGCTGATGGGGCTGATCGGGCTGCTCCTGCGAACCCTCTTCGCCCGCGATCCCCGTCTGGGGATCGCGGGCGTGCTGGCGCTCCTGCCCCATGGGGTTCTGGAGCTGCCCGCGGCGGGGCTGGTGCTGGCGGGGGCCCTGCGTCTGGGGCTGACGCCCCTCACGCCGCCCGGCTCGCGGAGCTTGCGGGATCGGCTGGTGCTGGCCTGGGCGGACTGGCTGAAGCTGCTGCTGATCGCGATCCCCCTTCTTTTTGCTGCCGCCTGGATCGAGGTGCACGTGACCCCGCGTCTTGTGCTCGGGTGGCTCGCCGGCCTGATCCGCTAAGCCTCGCCCGGCCATCGCCTCTCGGGTTCGCCCGGGAAGGCGCTCTCAGGGCGTCCAGAATCGGCCGAACCCCAGGGCCGCGGCGGCCATGGATCCGAAAAACAGCGCGGCGCTGAGCCCGAGCAGGATGAAATCGTGGCGGCGAAAGCGCAGCTCGGTCACCCATGTCCGTCGCCCCACCCCGAAGGCCCGCAGGTCCATCGCGTCGATGATGTCCTCCGCCGCCATCAGCGCGTGGAGGGTCACCGGCACCACCAGGGGAGCGAGCCGGCGGATCTGGGCCAGGGGGCCGCCGCGGATGTTCTCCAGCTCATAGCCCCGAGCCCGCTGGGCATCCATGGTTTGCATGGCGTCCCGTCCCAGGGTGGGGATGAAGCGGAAGGCCAGGTCCATGGCGTAAGCGATCTTATCCGGCAGACCCAGGCCCCGGAAGACCACGCCGTACTGGGAGGGATCCAGGGTGTAGGGGATCAGGATGGCCGCGGTGATCACCGTCCCCATCCGGCACATCTGGCTGAGGGCGAAGAAGAGGCGCTCCACCGTGATGGGAATAGCGGGGGTCCATCCGAACAGGGAGATGGGCAGGGTTAGGCGGGCCAGCAGCCGCTCCGTCTGATAGACCTCGAAGCCTCCACGGCCGGTCAGGAAAGTGATGAACACGAACACGAAGGCCACGAAGCCGGTGAACAGCCAGGCCCGACGGGTTTCCCGCCAAGTTAGCCGGTTCAGCCGGAAGTAGAGGAGGGCCAGGCCCCACAGGCCCGCCAGCACCCGCACGTCCCAGAAAAAGAGGGTGGAGAGCATCAACGAGAGGGCGGCGAGCAGACGAGCCCGCGGGTCGAAGGCCTCCAGGAAGCTGCCCCGCCGTCGATAGGGCCACGTCACCAGCACCGGGCCCTCCTCTTCCAGACGCGGAAACCTAGGCTCATGCCACCCCGGCGCCCCGGCCCAGCTGCTGCTGGAGGGCGTTATAGGCGCCCACCAGCAACGGGGTGAGGATGGCCGCGTGGAGGATGTTGGGCCCCGCCGCTGGCACGAACTCCCCCAGCAGGGCCACCGCCGGCGGGTAGCCGTTGATCCAGATGTCGGCGATGGCCGCGAAGCCGATGCCCACGATGTTGGCCACCGCGCCCCAGACGATGACCGAGGCCAGGGCGATGTTAGAGCCCAGGACGAACCGGAGGGCCACCACCAGAAGGGCTCCGATCAATGGCACCCAGCGCATCAATGGGCTGAGCGGCCCGCCGAAGAAAGGGCTCTTGACCTCCGTGGTCAACGCCCACAGGCTCAGGGCCACGCCCACAGCGGCCACGATCCCGGTGAGGAGGTTCAGCGCCCGCTCCCGTCCCAGGATCACGGGCAGGCCGGCCACCAGCCCGACGAGGCCGTTCCCGATGTCCCACGCCGGGAACACGCCCCAGCCCGTGAGGAAATCCCCCAGGATGTTTCCTACAGCACCGGTGAAGAAACCCACCGCGGGGCCGAACACGTAACCGAAGAAGACTGGGAAGACGATCGCAGGGCGCAGCGCCACCTGGCTCACCGAGGGAACCACGAAGACGGTGCCGTTGAATAAGTAGGAGAACACGCCGTAGAGGGCGGCCCCGATAGCCATATACACCACTTCGCGGGTGCCGATCTGCCACGCGGGGTGATCCGCCGTGGCGAAGTAAACGATATAGACCAGGACTGCGCCGATGGCCACCCAGAGGAGCCAGCCGAAGCCCTGAAGCCGTGCGCCGGACTCCCCGGTCATCCGGCTGGCCAGTCCCATCAGCAAGACCACCACGACTAGCAAAAGCAACCAGGTTAACGCCTTGCGCGCCATGGCTCCCTCCATCGGTAGGGATAGGATGTATGCGGCTCGGCTCTGACCCGGAAGACGAGATGGCCTCCCCTTCCTTAATAAATAGTCAGCAGGTGGGCGACAGCCCGATTTCCCCCCATCCCCTCTCTGAAACGGGGAGGGGAGATTTTAGGCTCCCCCTTCCCTCGTAGGGAAGGGGGCCGGGGGGTGAGGTCCAAGGATCCCCTCCCCGTGGTCCTTATTTTAGCTTGAAGGGGATGCGCCCGGCTTAAGCCAGAGGAGACGGCGGGTTCCCCTGAAGGAGCTCTGCCAGCCGCTCGGCCCGCTGGAATCGTCCGGTTCGAGGCAGATGCTGGCGGTTGGCCTCCAGCAGGGAGGTGGGAACCAGCCGTCCCCGCCGCATCACTTCGGGATCCGAGAAGACCGTCTCCGCAGGGCCGTCCGCAAGGAGCCGGCCTTCTGCCACGACCCAGACCCGGTTGGCGAACGAGAGCGCCAGATCCAGATCGTGGGTGATGAAGACCAGGGCGTCCACCGCCTGGGCTGGACCAAAGGCGATCTCGGCGATCGCATCCATCAATCGCATATATGCCCGGTAATCCTGCCCCGCCGTCGGCTCATCCATGACCAGGATCCGGCTGCGCATGCTGAGCACCGAGGCGATGGTCACCCGCTTCTGCTGGCCGAAACTCAATGCCCAGGGTGAGGAACGCGCCTGATCCAGCAGCCCCACCAGCTCCAGCGCCCATCGCACATTCGTTTCGATCTCCTGAGGGGGGTGACCCAGGTTGCGCGGCCCGAAGGCCACCTCCTCCCATACGGTGGGGGCGAAGAGCATCTGGCTGGGGCTCTGGAACACATACCCGATGGTGCGGGCAATCTCCGCCACCGTCTGCTCGCGCGTGGTTTTCTTCCCCACCCACACCCGACCCCGGCGGGGCTTCAGCAATCCCATCGCCAGTTTCAGCAAGGTGGTCTTGCCGGCCCCGTTGGGCCCCAGGATCGCCAGGCTGTCCCCTTTCCGGATTTCCGCGTGGATCTCATGCACAACATCCGGTCCGTCGCCGTAGCCAAAAGAGACGTTCTCGAAGACCACCAAGGGTGGAGCGGCGGGAGAGGCGGGCGGGATCTCCACCGCGGGCTTCTTATATCCGCGAACGGCCGGCCAGCGGCGCAACCAGACCGGAAAGGGAACCTTGACCGTTGTGGGATCCACACGTTCGAAGAATGCCTCCGGATCCCCATCGAAGGCCAGGCGTCCTTCCTCCAGGTAGAGCACCCGGTTCGGGTGGGCGTTCATCGCATCCTCCACCCGGTGCTCCACCAGCAGCACGGTATGGCCTTCCCGGTGAAGCTGACGGAAGAGGACCAGCGCGTCCTGAGCGCTCTGGGGATCCAGGGAGGCCAGGGGCTCATCCAGAAGGAGGATCCGAGGCGCCATGGCCAGGACGCCGGCGAGGGCCACGCGTTGCTTCTCTCCTCCGGAAAGCTGAAAGGTCGGTCGATCCCGCAGATGGGCGATCCCCAGGGCATGCAGGACCTCATCCACCCGCTCCAGGATCCGGGAGCGAGGCCAGCCCAGGTTCTCCAGCCCGAAGGCGACGTCATGGAGGACATCGGCGGCTACGATCTGGCGTTCCGGATCCTGAAGCAAAGTGCCCACCTGCTGGGAGAGCCGGGCCAGCGGCCATGTGCGAGGATCCAGCCCGCCGATCCGGATGGCCCCTTGAAGCTCCCCCTTGTAGCTTCGAGGGATCAGGCCGTTCAGCGCCCGCAGCAGGGTGCTCTTCCCGCACCCGCTGGGCCCGGCGATCAGGACCATTTCCCCCTCTTCGACCGAAAAGGAGATCCCCTGCACCGCCGGCCGGGGCCGCGCCGCATAGCGGAAGGTGAAATCGTGAACCTCCAGGATCGGAGCCATTCTGGGATGCTCCTGTGCCCGCGCTTCGTCCCCTTTGGATCCCCGATTCGGGCCTCACTGCACAGGCCCTCTGTTGCAGCAGATTTTAACACAACAGGTTGCGCGATCGGTTCCCCGGAGAAACCTCTGGAGTCATCTCCGGCCCCAAGAAAAGCATGGCCGGAGGAGTTGCCTGCTGGATGTTTCCTCATCATAATCGGGGTGGAAGCCGGACCCCTGAACGCTTCACCGGAAACAGGAGGCCCTTATGCGGCTGGCGCAGCGGATGTTCCGATTGGGCACGGAGACGGCCTTTGAGGTGCTGGCGCGGGCGAAGGCCCTGGAGGCCCAGGGCCGGGAGATCATCCATCTGGAAATCGGGGAGCCGGATTTCGACACCCCCGCTCACATCAAGGCCGCCGCCGTGCGGGCGCTGGACGAGGGGTATACTCACTACACTCCCGCGGCTGGGATCCCCGCCCTGCGGGAGGCCATCGCCGATTATATCCGTCGCACCCGGGGCATCCCGGTCGGGCCGGAGAACGTGGTGGTGGTCCCCGGGGGGAAGCCGATCATGTTCTTCGCCATCCTCGCCCTGGTGGAGGAGGGCGATGAGGTGATCTATCCCAATCCGGGTTTCCCCATCTATGAGTCCATGATCCGTTTTGTGGGGGGGCGGCCGGTGCCCCTGCGGCTGCGGATGGAGAACGAGTTCCGCGTCGATGTGGAGGAGCTGGCCCGCCTCATCACCCCCCGCACCCGCATGCTCATCCTGAACTCCCCGGCCAACCCCACGGGGGGCGTCCTCACCCGGGAGGACTTGGCGGCCATCGCGGAGCTGTGTCTGGAACACGATCTGGTGGTGCTTTCCGATGAGATCTACAGTCGCATCCTGTATGAGGGGGAGCACATCAGCATCGCCAGCTTCCCGGGGATGCGGGAGCGGACGATTATTCTGGATGGGTTCAGCAAGACGTATGCCATGACCGGATGGCGGCTGGGGTATGGGGTGATGCCCGAGCCCCTGGCGGAGGCCGTGACGCGGCTGATGATCAACTCCAACTCTTGCACCGCCGCCTTCACCCAGATCGCCGGGATCGCGGCGTTGACCGGCCCCCAGGACGAGGTCGACCGGATGGTGGCGGCTTTCCGGGAGCGGCGGGAGGTGATCGTGGAGGGGCTCAACCGCATCCCCGGCTTCCGCTGCCTCAAGCCGAAGGGCGCCTTCTACGCTTTCCCCAATATCGAGGGGACCGGGATGTCCTCCCGGGAGCTGGCCGCCTATCTGCTGGAGGAGGCCGGGGTCGCCGTGCTCTCGGGAACGGCCTTCGGAGAATATGGGGAGGGCTTCCTGCGCCTCTCCTTCGCCAACTCCGTGGAAAACATCCACAAAGCCCTGGAGCGCATCGAGAAAGCCATCCGCCGCCTCCCGGTGCGGGTGGCGGCTTCCTGAGCTCCAGCTTGGGGAATCCCCCTTCCTGGCCCACAGCGGGTGAGCGGGGCACCCCGGGTGTCCCGCTCACCGATATACGTTTTAACTGAAGCCCGTGAAACACCCGCTGCGAGATCCCCCAACCCGATCGAGCCAGACGATCGACTCCGGATTCTTCTCAGGAGAACGCCGCCTTCCGCCGCTACGGGGATATATGCGATCGGACGCCTGTCATCTTCCTTATGGCAGTGGAGAGAATTTCATCGAAAGGTAGCTCATCGGCGGTGGCTGGTCCCTCCCCTGCCCGAAGCATTCCCACAACCGTTAAGAATTTCCCACGTACCCCGACAAACCAGTAAGCGATTCCCGCAGGATCCCTGGCCTCGACACGCCGGCCTTTAAACCCAGCCAGAGCGCTTTCATGGATCACAGAGGTAGTGCGGGCCAAAGCGGAACGGGGGAATGCATCCCGCCACCGCTCATAAGCCGCTGTGGCCTCCTTCTCATCGCTGTATTGATAGACCAGATGGGCTACTGCCCGGGGGTGGGGGTAAGTATAAATGACAAAATACCCTCCAGCCATGTTTTCATAATCCGCAGGTAAACCCAGGAACTCTGCGCCTTCTTTTGCAAACTCGGGAGCGTTTTGGGCCTCTTCGCACTCAACTTCTTTACACAAAGGCAGATCCTCTGTATGAAGGACAAACTTCTCTAGGGGGACCGGTTTAGAAGATATAACAGTGGCTCGCATCGTCCAGGCTGTCAGCACAATGGCGACCAGGGCGAGGCCTTTAAACATTATACTATTTTTTCGCATTTTTTTACTCCTTATAAAAATCTTGGATATTTTCAAAAACCTTTAATTTGGTTGATTTAGTTAATCCAACATACAGCTGAATAATTACCTATATTTCGGCGATCGGGCTTAAAAGGATCTATCCACCAGCTGTATGGCACGCCGAGCTTGGATACTGGAGATTGTAGCCACCAGGTCCATTGATCAATACAGCCGTGGCTACTGGAGCATGTATCCGTATATCCCCCAGAGCCGTGATATTGCTGCTGGTGACAATACGGAAGAAGCCACACAGCCAGTTTGTGAGGTCTTCCGCCGCTCCACACATCTTCCCACTGATCCGCATAGACTCTGGCCCACCACAATGGCTGAGGCGTGGAATCCTTACCGGTTCCTGTCAAACCTCGATTGAATATCATGTTTGTATTGAAATGTAATATCTCTGTTGTCATATAAAAAGCCTAAAATTAAAATCACGTTCCTCATGGATTCATCCCCTGTATCAAGCTCTTGTTGGTCTTCCTGAATGGTGTTTCCTAGTTTATCGGGCATAACATTTCCTGTCAACTGTGGAAATCCCCAGGGATCAACCTGTGGAAATCCCCAGGGTCCTATGCGGAATCATCCATTCGTTTTGCTTTTTTCTCTGTTGTAGCTACGACATGTGGTGTGATCTCTAATTTCACTTCTGTATTCGTCCCGTAATGCCCAACTGGACCGCAATTTCCCTGCTGGTTCCATGGGCGACCAAATCTGGGCTCCCTATCTTCAGGTAGCCTTCACCGGGCCATCGCTTTCGAGCACCTCATGGACGCCGTGCGATCCCCGGGAGGTGATGGGGGAAGGTTTCACCGCTCGGTAGGGTCCGTCGCGAATGGCTCCAGCCCGAAGTCTTCCATGTGCCCGAAGAAAGAGGGGCCGTTGATCTGAAACCGGCTCGCGAAATCTTCCCAGGACATGTGGACCTGAGCCTGGAAGCTCGGATGGCGGTAGACCAGGGATCCGGTCACATCCACCAGGAACACCCGCGGGTCCTGCAGGATCCGTCGATAGGCCTCGGCTTCGTTTCCAAATGCTTCTGATTGCCCGCAACGGATTGCTCACAACGTCCTCCGGGGGGAGCTCGCGCTGGACCGCTCGTGGCAACCGCTCGTGGCATAGCCCGCCGATCCATCCCCTGCCTGACGCCGCTGGAAGCCCCCAGACGCTATGGCGATGGCATCAGCGCGAACAACCGCTCCAGCAGCGCCCGACGCTCCTCCGGGGTCATCGGGCGCGGACGGGCGAGATCCTCCAGGAAGGCCGTCCGCAACACCACCCCCAGATATCGCCCCTCGTAGAACACATGCCAGTCGATGAAGGTCTGGCGGACCCCGATGGGATCTACCTGGTCGAAGAACAGGTTCCCCAGCCCGTAGTGGATGAACCATCCCCGCCCCACTTCGAAGGTCTGGGCGTGATGCCCCTGGCTCCCGCTGACGATCACCGCCCCCAGATCCCGCCAGAACCGGAAGTCCTGGACCTGCTGAGGGGTCGGGGCGTAGTCGTAGAACTCCCAGTATTGGAGGGTGACGATGGGGAGCCATCCCTCCGCCCGCAAGCGGCGAACCGTCTCCTCCAGCTCCGGGAGGCACGGCGCCGCGCCAGGCTCCGTCGGGGTGGCCCAGTCGTAGTCCGGCCCCACCGGATTGCACCCGATGAAGGCCAGGCGGTTCCCGTGGTGCTCCACCCGCAGGGGTTGCAGTGCCTCCTCCAGATTCCGCCCGCCTCCGTAATAGCGCATCCCCATGCGCCGATAGAGCGCCAGCGTCGCCCGAAGCGGCTCCCGCCCGTAATCATTGAGATGGTTCCCGGTTAATTCCACAATGTCCGTGCCGATGTAGGTCAACAGCTCCACGTAACGGGGATCGCTGCAGAACACCACCCCGCTCCGTGGCCGCGGAGGCGGACACGCTTCCCAGAACGAGACCTCGTTGCTGATGTGGGTGAGATCGGCCCCTTGCAGCCATGGAGCGATGTCCCGCGCGGGGAACAGGACCCCGTAACGCTCCATCTGAACCGCCGTGCCCCGCACCAGGGCGGTGACCCCTGTCATCGCCAGGATCGTCATCCGACCCTCATCCCGGTTCGTGAGCTCGCCCACCGCCCGCTGGAGTTCCACCACCGGGAACCCTGGGGGAATCGCCTCCACACCGAACCCCACGGCCAGCGGATACCGCCGGGGATCCAGGCCGCGCTCCATCGGGGAGAGGCCGTCCACCGCGATCACCTTCAGCCGGGGCTCCAGGCGGTGGAAGGGGACCAGGGCCCAGGCCGGGCGCATCGCCCACAGGCGATCCACCAGCTCCTCCTCTGACACGGGACGCACGACGCCCGGGTCAGGTGGACCCCAGAGGACGGAGAAGAGCTGGATGGTCTCGGTCGCGGCCAGGATGGGGCCTGGAAGGGTGTCCTGTCCCTGCCAGCGGGCCCGAAGGGCGTGAAGGGAGACCTCATCGGTCGCTGTGGGGAAAGGCGCCGTCAGCGCGTAAATCCACATCCCCAGGCGCAGCGGCGCGCGGGCCGCAACGGGAGCGATCCGGGCGATCCCCCCCTCTCCCACTAGGGACCAGCGGGGATCCCCCTTCAGCCGTCGCCGGATCTCTTCACGAACCTCTGTCGGAAGCGCAGGGTGCAACCCGATCGGCCAGATGGAGGGCGTGGGGGTCGGGGCCGGCGTGGGCGTTGAAGTCGGCGTCGGCGTGGCCGGGGGGGAGAATGGCGGAACGATGGCGGCGCACCCGGTCAGGCAGAGCGCCAGGGCCGCGATCGCCAGCCGTCGGATTCTCGCCCGGTCGCGCATCGAAGAACTCCCGCTCCTGAAGGGTTAAGAGGGAAGTGGCGGATCGCCAGGCCCCTCGCTCCTGCGGGGCGCGCCTCCGGTGCGCCTGCCCGCCTCGAAAGGGGAGCTCAAGGTGATTTTACCAGCCGGATCGGCACTTCCCGCACGGCTCCGTCCGTGATCCGGAAAGCCCGCAGGCGCCATTCCCCCTGGACCGGGGCGGCGATCACATAAACCGCTTCCGGATAATAGGCCTCCGCCACATCCGTGGCCGAGGGGACGGGAGGGCCATGGGGGTGGGAATGATAGATCCCCACCAGCTCCCATCCCCGTTCCTCCAGCTCATGGATCACGCGAATGAGATCGTCCGGGTGGACCCGATAGCGGACCGGGCTGGCCAGCTCGTTCCGCGTGGGGTAGACGGCCAGCACCCGTCGGCCGATCCCCCCCAGAAGCCCGCAGGCCTCCAGCGGCCATTCGGCCTGGACGTGGGTGAGGATCCGCTGGGCGCTCTCCACAGTCAGATCGAGGGATTCCGCTTCCGGATCCAGATCGCCCATGTCCCCTCCCCAATCGGCTCGACCTTCAGGACCTCATCCCCCTGCAGGGTCACACTGCGAGGGACATTGCGGGTGGCCGGCTCGTAATCGACCAGCACCCGGAGCACCTGACCTACCTCCATCTCTTCCAGAGCCAGGCGGGTCTTCACGTACGTGTAAGGGCAGACCTCGCCCCGAAGGTCCAGCTCCCGCTGGGGGTTTGGCGCTCCGTTTTTATGTTCTCGAGCCATCGCTGCTTCCTCGTCTACAGGAGTCCGCCTCCGAACATGCCTGAGCCGGAGCTTGCGTCCTCTGGCTGGAGCTGGCGCCTTGTGCTATCCTGAGCGCATGGAAGCCTCCAGTCTGGCGCAGGCGATGTGTATTGTCCTTTGCCCGGACGAGGGTGTCAACCGATAACGGGCAATTCCCTCTCCCGTGGCCTGGGAGCTTAAGGCGATGAACGGGGGGGGAGCCCCCTCACGGATCCTGTCCGCTGTCTGGATTCCCGGATGTAAAGGCAACGAAACTCCCGGGGGATTCGGTATTTATAGAGCGAGACCTGACAGGGAGACGGATTCATCCTGGATCACTGGATCATGGGATGGGCCGCGCGATGAGCCGCTATCGCTTTCTTACGTTCGATTGTTACGGCACGCTGATCGACTGGCGGACGGGGATCGCCGAACATCTGGGAGATATCCTGCGCCGGCATGGGGTGGATCCCGCGCCCGAGGAGCTCCTTCAGGTCTATGTGGAGGAAGAACATCGCCTGGAGTCCGGCCCCTACCGGCGGTATCGGGAGATCCTGGCCGAGAGCGCCCGAGCGGTGGCATCCCGTTTCGATGTTCGGATTTCCGATGAAGAGGCCCGGGCGTTCGCGGATTCCCTGCCGGACTGGCCTCCCTTCCCGGATACGGTGGATGGCCTCAAAGCCTTTGGCGTGATGGGCTTCCGGCGGGTGATTCTCTCCAATGTGGATCGCGACCTGCTGGCGAAGACCATCCGGCGCCATGGCCTGGAGGTCGATGGAGCGATCACAGCGGAGGACACCCGTACTTATAAACCGAATCCCCGCCACTGGCTGGCGTTCTGTTCCCGCTATGCTGTCCGGCGGGAGGAGGTGTTGCACATCGCCCAGAGTCTCCTGCACGATATCCACCCAGCCATCCGCCTCCAGCTGGATTGCGTCTGGCTGAACCGGTATCGGGAGCCGATCCCGGAGGGTGTGCGGCCCACCCAGATGTTTTACGATCTGGATGCACTGGTGGGGTGGCTGCTGACCTCTTAAAGGGTGTCCGACAGTTCGACAAGACTTCCGACCCGGGGAGGGATCGGGATGAACCTGCACCGAATCGCCGCGGTGATCGATAAGGAGATCCATGACGCCTTACGGAATCGTTACATCGTGATGTTGATGATCCTGCTCCCCATCCTCTTCGCGGCTATTCCCATCCTCAGCCTGATCAGCATCCGCCAGATCCCGCCCTCCCGGGCGTCTTCGGGGGAGCTGCCCCCTGCGCTGGCCCGCCGGCTGGCCGGGCTGCCGCCTCAGGCCCAGCTGGAAGTCCTCCTGGCCTCCCAGTTCATGGTGCTCTTCTGGATCGCCCCGCTGGCGATCCCGATGACCATCGCGACCTACAGCGTGGTGGGGGAGAAGCGGGAGAAGGCCCTGGAGCCGTTGTTGGCTACACCGGTGACCACCGGGGAGCTGCTCGCCGGGAAGGCCCTCGCTGCCGCATGCCCAGGGATCGCCTTAAGCTGGGCAGCCTATCTGCTCACCGTGGCGGCCGCCCATGGGATCCGCCTCTCTCCGCCTGCCCGGGAAACCCTGTGGGGCCCCGTGGCCTGGATCCAGATCTTCGGGCTGGGCCCTCTGATCACCATGCTGGCCACCCTCACCGGCCTGATGGTCTCCTCCCGGGTGAACGATCCCCGCCTGGCGGAGCAGATCGGCATGGTGGTGATCCTCCCCCTGATCGGGCTCATCCTGGCCCAGAGCTTCGGGATCCTCTGGCTGAGCGGCCCTCTCCTCGGCATCATCGCCCTCTTCCTGGTGGGGGCGGATGCCCTTCTAACCGCTCTGGCGATCACGGTGTTCGAGCGGGAGACGATTTTGACCCGGTGGCGATAGCGGAGATCGGGGGCGCGTGCCGTCGGATCTCCCCGGGATGTTTCACGTGAAACATCCCCGTCAGGGCCAGAAACCGTGGGGCTCGCCGTCCAGCTGGAGATCCTCCAGCCGGGGCTTCCGGAGGGTTTCGAAGCGGCGCTGGCATTCTTCCATCGTATCGCCCCCCAGCTTCTCCAGCAGGGCATCGGCCAGGACGAAGGCCATCATGGCCTCGACGATGGGGCAGGCTCGGGGGACGGGGCAGAAGTCCGAGCGCTCGTAGCGGGTCTCTGTCGGCTCGCCGGTTCGAAGATCTACGGAAGGCTGGGGGGTGAGGGTCGTCGCAATGGGTTTCAAGGCCACCCGGACCACAATAGGGGCCCCATTGGAGATCCCGCCCTCGATCCCGCCCGCCCGATTGGTGCGCCGGACCAGGGCCTCGCCTTCCCGGAAGATCCCATCCTGTGCCTCGGTGCCCCGGCGGCTGGCGAGGGTGAACCCTTCCCCGATCTCCACGCCTTTGACGGCTGGGATGCTCCCCAGGGCCATCATCAGCCGGGCGTTCAGCCGCCGATCCCAGTGCACATGGGAGCCCAGGCCAGGGGGCACCCCCAGGGCCACCCCTTCGATCACCCCGCCCAGGGTGTCCTTCTCCCGGATCACCTGCTCGATGGCGGCCTGCATGCGGGCCGAGGCTTCCGGATCCGGGCACCGGACCGGATCCGCTTCGGCCCGCTCCAGACGAAGGGGATAGGGGAGATCCTCGGGAAGCATGGCGCGGACCGGCCCGATTTGCACGACGTAGCTTCCGATGGTAATGCCGAAGGCCCGCAGGAACTGCTTGCACAGCGCCCCGATCGCCACCCGGGCGGCGGTTTCCCGCGCGGAGGCCCGCTCCAGGCCGGGCCGGAGATCCCGGTAGCCGTATTTCAACGCCGCGGCCAGGTCCACATGGCCGGGCCGGGGCACCGTCATGGGCTCGACCGCCCGCCCCCGCCATTTGATGTGATCCCGGTTTTCGATCAGGAAGGCCACCGGGGCTCCCGTTGTGACGCCTTCCAGGACCCCGCTCAGGATCACCGCCTGATCCGCTTCGATCTTCATCCGGGGACCTGACCCCAGGCCCTGCTGGCGCCGGGCCAGCTCCCGGTTCACCGCCTCCAGGTCTACGGGAAGCCCTGCCGGAAGGCCTTCCAGGATGGCGACGAGCGCCGGGCCATGGGATTCTCCAGCGGTCAGAAATCGCAACGGCATCGCAGAACTTTACCCCTTCGCGACGCGAAGCACTCCCAGAAGGAGCGTCATGCCGTCGATGGTCGCCCGTTCGATCGCCTCCACGGAGGGAGGCGGGGTCATGGCCAGGAGTTGCTCGGAGAGGGTCTCTGCCTGAATATAAGCAGCGTGAGCGGCGATGGCCTCCGCCAGCCCAGGATCCGCCTGATAGTAGGTCACGATGCGGTCCGCCACATCGAAATCCGCCCGCTTGCGCAGCTCCTGGATCCGCCGCACCACCTCCCGGGCCAGGCCCTCCTTGCGCAGCTCGTCGGTGAGCTCCGTCCACACCGCCGCCACATAGTCGTTTTCCTCCACGAAGACCCACCCGGGTTTCGGCCGGTAGCGGATCTCCACATCCTCCGGACCAACCTCCACGATCTCCCCATCCACCTGCACGGCGACCGTCTCCCCCCGGCGCAGCGCCCGGATGATCGCCGAGGCGGGAAGCCCATGCAGGGCCTCCCGGACCAGAGGGAGCCGGGCCCCCAGGCGCGGCCCCAGCCGGTCCGGCCGGAGATGGAGCTCCGGATCCGCGACCTCGGTGAGCTCCTGGATGAACGTCAGACGCTTGATGTTCAACTCATCCAGGAGGATATCCGCGAGGCGTCGGACCGCTTCTTCCTCCTCCGGGCTGCGCACCCGGAAGGCGATCTGGGCCAGCGGCTGGCGGACGCGGATCCGGGCGGCGTTCCGGGCAGCCAGGCCCAGGCTGGCCAGCCGCATGGCGAGGCGCATCTCCTCCCGCAGCCGCTCATCGATCCGCGCGGGATCGGGCTCCGGCCAGCGGGAGAGATGGACGCTCTCCGGAGCCTCCGGGTCGACCCGGGCCACCAGGTTGCGGTAAAGGGCCTCGGCCGTGAAGGGAATGAAGGGGGCCAACAGGTGGCTCAGGGTCACCAGGCACTCATACAACGTATGATACACGGCCGCCTTGTCCGCGTCGTTCTCGTTCTTCCAGAACCGGCGCCGGCTGCGGCGCACATACCAGTTCGACAGATCGTCCACAAAGGCGGCGATCCGCCGCCCGGCGGTCGTCGGATCGTAACCCTCCAGCGCCTCCGTGACCTCATGGATCAGCGCGTGAAGCTCCGCCAGGACCCAGCGGTCCAGCGGCGGGCGCTCCGCCACCGGAGGCGCCGGGACCGTCCGGGGATCGAAGCCGTCCAGCCGGGCGTAGGTGACGAAAAACCGATAGGTGTTCCAGAGGGTCAGGAGGAAGGTGCGCACCACATCCCCGACCAGGCTCACCGAGATGCGCCGCTCCTGGCCTGGGGGAGAGACGGTATAGAAATACCAGCGAAGGGCATCGGCCCCGTGGACGTGGATGACTTCCCAGGGATCCACCACGTTGCCCCGGGATTTGGACATCTTCTGGCCCTTCTCATCCAGGACCAGCCCCAGGGAGATCACGTTCTTGAAGGCCACCGAATCGAAGAGCAGCGTGGCGATGGCGTGCAGGGAATAGAACCAGCCCCTCGTCTGGTCCACCCCTTCGCAGATGAAGTCCGCCGGGAACTGCTCCCGGAAGATCTCCTGGTTCTCGAAGGGATAATGCCACTGGGCCACCGGCATCGCCCCGGAATCGAACCAGACGTCGATGACCTCCGGCACCCGCTGCATCCAGTCCCCGCATCGTTCACAGCGATAGCGGACCTCGTCCACATATGGCTTGTGTGGATCCCAGGGGTCTGGCCATCGGAGGCCTGCGGCTTCCACTTTCTGTCGCAGCTCGGCGTAGGATCCGATGCACTCCCGGTGGCCACAGCGCCCACACTCCCAGATGGGCAGCGGGATCCCCCAGTAGCGCTCCCGGCTGAGGGCCCAGTCCACGTTGTTCTCCAGCCAGTTGCCGAAGCGCCCCTCCCCGATCTGCGGGGGATACCAGCGGATGGTTCGATTGAGCGCCACCAGCCGGTCCTTGAAGCGGGTGGTTTCAATAAACCAGGAGGCGCGGGCGTAATAAAGGAGCGGGGTTCCGCAACGCCAGCAGAACGGATAGGTATGTAAATACGTACCGGCGAAATACAACAGCCCACGCCGCCGGAGATCCTCGATGATCAGGGGATCCGCGTCCTTTACGAACATCCCCCGCCATGGCGTCACCTCGTCCACAAAGCGCCCCCGCGGATCCACCGTCACCAGGATCGGGAGGTCATGTTCCCGGCCGAGCTGCATATCTTCCGCGCCGAAGGCGGGGGCGATGTGCACAATGCCGGTCCCCTCGTCCAGGCTGACAAAGGGCGCGGGGACCACATAATGGGCTTCCTTTTCCAGGGGCAGGAACGAGTAGAGGGGGCGATATCGCAGCCCAGCCAGCTCCCGCCCGGGCATCCGGGCCACCACCCGGTATTCCCCTTTCAGCGCCTTCTCCAGAAGGGCCTCCGCCAGGATCAGGCGCTCCCTCGTTCCATCGAGTTCCTGTTCCACCATCACGTAGGTGGCCTCGGGATGGACCGCCAGGGCGGCGTTCCCGGGCAGTGTCCAGGGCGTGGTGGTCCAGACCAGAAAGTAGGTTCCTTCCTCATCCCGGAGAGGGAACTTCACATATACCGAGGGATCCTCGGTGTCCTCCCGGTAGCCCAGGGCCACCTCGTGATCGGAGAGGGGCGTGCCACAGCGAGGGCAGTAAGGGACCACTTTATAGCTCTGATAGAGCAAGCCCCGATCCCAGAACTGGCGCAGGATCCACCAGACGGACTCGATGTATTCGTTGCTCAGGGTGATATAAGCGTTCTGCAGGTCGATCCAGAACGCGATCCGCTCGGTAAGGGTTTCCCACTCCTTTACATAGCGGAACACGCTCTCCCGACAGCGGCGGTTGAACTCCGCGACCCCGTAGCGCTCGATATCCGCTTTCGAGGTGAACCCCAGCTCCTTCTCCACCTCCAGCTCCACCGGGAGCCCGTGGGTATCCCATCCGCCCCGCCGGAGGCAGTAATATCCGCGCATCGTCTTATAACGGGGGAACAGATCCTTGAACGCGCGGGCCAGGACGTGATGGATGCCGGGCAGGCCGTTGGCCGTCGGGGGCCCCTCATAGAACACATAGCGGGGCCCCCCTTTTGTCTGCTCCATGGAACGCTCAAAGATCCGGCGCTCTTTCCAGAACCTCAAGATCTCTTCTTCCAGTTGGGGGAAATGGACCCGTGCCGGAACCGGTTCGAACATGATCGCCTCCTGATCCGTTCTCGAACTTCGCCTCCGCTTGCGGATGAGGGTTCACTGGAAGAGGCCAGCGGCGTAACCTCTATCCCTCTGAGAGTTCGATCTCCATCCGTTTATTGCTCCGCCCCTTGCTCTTGTAATCCACTACGCGGATCCGGCCGACTTCCCGGGTGTTCGCCACGTGCGTGCCACCGTCGGCCTGAAGATCCAGCCCCTCGATCTCCACCACCCGGACCACCCGGATGTCTGGCGGGAGGAGGTTGACTTTGGTGCGGATCAAATCGGGGTGGCGATCGGCCTCCTCGCGGGGGAGGAAGTGGACCCGCACCGGGCGGGCGGCTGCCACCTCCGCGTTGATTTTCTCCTCGATCTCCCGCACCAGCTCCCCCCGCAGGGTCTCCAGCTCGAAATCCATGCGCCCGCGCAGGGGCTCCATGTTCCCTCCGGTCACCTTGGCCCCATAGTCCCGCCAGACCACCCCACACAGGATATGAAGGGCGGTGTGGGTGCGCATCAGGGCGTAGCGGCGCTCCCAGTCGATCTCCCCCTGCACCCGCTGTCCTGGCGCGGGAGGCTCTCCCTCCACCTCATGCCAGACCAGCGGCCCCTGGCGGCGAACGGCCATCACCCGCCACGTGCGCGCGCCATCGGTGAGCCATCCCAGGTCGTGGGGTTGACCCCCACCGCCGGGGTAGAAAGCCGTCCGGTCCAGGGCCACCGCTCGCCCTTCCACAGCCACTACCGTCGCCTCAAAGCTCCGCCGGTAGGCATCGGTCTGATACAGCAGTTCGGTCTCCATGATCGATGCTCCCTCCATAGGGGCGCGATAACCAGATTGGCAGGCGTCCGGCTAAAAAAATCGGCCCTCGCCCCATAGGGACGAGAGCCGATCGCTCCCGCGGTACCACCCTGCTTCCCGGTTCCACCGGGCCACTCCTGACGGGGACAGGAACCCTGCGGCGGCTCCGAACCTGGGGTGAGCGTTCGCACCGCCTCTTCCGATCCCCGCGCCCTGGATAACGGGAGGGCGAGCCCCGGGTGAGCCTACTGGCCCGTTCCGAAGGGGCGTTCGGTCACCGGCTCGGGAGGGATCTTCAGCCCGACGTCGGCGTCCGGCTTCCACCATACCCGGACTCGCTGGGCGCGACGGCTCGGGCCTACTCGTCTCCGTCATCGCCGTTTCCGGGGATTCGGTTTTGAGCCCCCATCCGCTCTTCTTATAAAACTATAGCGGAACCCCTTTGAAGTGTCAATGAGCGAGTTGTAAACCAGTGGGGCTGAAGGTGAAACCGCGAAGCCCCTTGCTCCGGCCGGCTTGGACGCATCCCCTGGGTTACTCCGTCTTGCTGAACAGCCACACCGCCGGGATCAGGAACAGCATCCAGAAGGCGACCAGGGCGATCAGGTTGATTTCCAGCGGGTGAAGGATCAACGCGTGGAGGATCGGCTCCGGGATCATCCCGCGCAACACGGTCTGGCGCATGGCGTCTACCCCGTAGGTCACCGGATCGACCCGGGCCAGCCATTCCATCCAGAGGGGAACCTCCCGGAGCGGGAAGAACGCCCCGCTCACGAAGAACATAGGCATCAGCAGGAAGTTCATCATCATATGGAAGCCTTCCATCGACCGCATGCGGGCGGCGATGAGGATCCCGAAAGAGGTCATGGTCGCCGCCATCAGGATCATCATCACGATCAGGGTGAGGATCTGGGGAACCGTGAATCGCACGCCCACCAGGGGGGCCAGGATCATGATCAGAAGCCCCTGGATCAGCGCGGTGGTGCTGCCTCCTGCCACCTTCCCAAGGGCGACCGCTGCGCGCGAGACAGGGGCCACCAGCACCTCCTTCAGAAAGCCGAACTCGCGGTCCCACACGATGGAAACGGCGGAGAAGACCGCCGTGAAGAGCACCGCCATGCTCAGGATCCCCGGGAACAGGAAGGTGCGGAAATCCACCCCGCCCATCCCGGCCGCCACTGCCGGAGCCAGCCCGTTCCCAAACACCACCAGGAAGAGCAGGGGCTGGCCCAGGGAGCTGAAGATCCGGGCGCGATCCCGAAGGAAACGCAGCAGATCTCGATACCAGATCGTGTAAACCGTTTTCAGGAAGGCCATGTGGCTTACCTCCGCCTCCAGAGTCGCTGGCTCAGACGCATCATGTCCAGGGGTGAGGCCTCTTCATCCCGGATGGCGCGGCCGGTCAGTTTGATGAACACATCCTCCAGGCTGGGCCGCCGCAGGCTGATGCTGTGAACGGTCAGCGGGGGCTCCCGGCCGTTCTGCAGGACCCCCAGCAGTCGGGGGATGAGCTGATCGCCTCGTGCGGCTTCGATGAGCAGCCCTTCTTCGGTCCGGCGGGGCTCCAGCGCCAGCGCCTCCCGCAACCGCTCGGCCGCGCGGGCATCGTCGCTGGTTCGCATCAGGATCACATCTCCGCCGATCATGGCTTTCAGGTTATCCGGGGTGTCCAGGGCGATGATGCGCCCGTGGTCGATGATGGCGATGCGATCCGCCCGCTCCGCTTCGTCCATATAATGCGTGGTGAAGAAGACCGTGGTCCCCTCGGTATCGCGCAGGCGGAGAATGTAATCCCAAATGTGACGCCGCGTCTGAGGATCCAGCCCCAGCGTGGGTTCGTCCAGGAAAAGGACCTTGGGTTGATGGAGCAGGCCGCGGGCGAGCTCCAGCCGGCGCTTCATCCCCCCGGAGAAGGTGCGCACTTCCTGGTGGGCGTGATCCAGGAGATCCACCAGCTCCAGCAGGCGCTTCGCCCGTTCCTCGAAGGCCCGACGGGGGACATCATACAGCCGGGCGTGAAACTGGAGGTTCTGCCACGCCGTCAGCCGATCATCCAGGCTGGGATCCTGGAACACCAGCCCGATGCGCCGGCGCACTTCATGGGGCTCCTTCACGATATCATGGCCCCCCACCCGGGCTTTGCCGGATGTTGGCCGCAGCAGCGTGCAGAGCATATTGATGGTGGTAGACTTGCCGGCCCCGTTGGGGCCCAGGAAGGCAAAGAGCTCTCCTTCTCGCACCGTAAAAGAAACCTCTCGAACGGCCACGAAGTCGCCGAACCGCCGGGTCAGGCGCTCCGCCTCAATGGCGTTCATGCTTTCCTCCTCCTGATCCGTAGTTCCTCTGAGAAGCAAGAGCGATCGTCGTGAATGGTTGAGCGCAGGCCGCCTCCAGCGGCTCGCACCCCCTGAAAGCTCCGCCGGAGATGGAGGAATGCCCGGACATCGATCACCCGGTCGAAGGAGGCCCCGGGCCGCTCCCCAGCGTTCGCTGCAGGAGATCCATCGCCTGGGCCAGGATCGCGCGTTCCTCCGGGCTGAGGGTGGCCAGCCGTCGCCCCAGACGGACGGCCGCTCGCAGCTGAAGCCGGCGCAGCGCCTTTCGCCCCTTTGGCGTGAGCCGGATCCATACCCGCCGTCGGTCTGTGGGATCCCGTTCCACATCCACCCAGCCCTGAGCGGCGAGGGAGCGAACCGCCCGCGAGACCGTGGAGGGACGAACAGACTGCGCACGGGCCAGCTCCGTCAGGGTATACGGACGCTGAGCCAGCATCCCCAGCAGCCGATAGGATTGCGCTGGGAAGCTTTCCGGATGATCCCCTTTCACCTCTGCCCAGATCTTTCGCATCACCAGGTGAAGGGTCTCCAGGATCCGACGGGCCAGGACACGTTCAGGGATCAAGCCCCGGGCCTCCCCAGATTTTTGCGCATGCTAAAATTTAGCGTTGCGAATTATATTCGACTTCCCCGGTCGTGTCAAAAAGGAGCCGGCCGCATGGTTTCCATGGCGCCTCACCGGCAGGTCGGGGATCCGCCTCTCCTTTTTCGATCCCGCCCCAACGAATGGATTAGAAAACGGATAAATTAGTCCAAAAAGCGCTTCAAGTGGGCGTCCTGTTTTGACAATTTGGGTTAATTGGATCATTAATAAAGAGGGGTTCGGAACAGGCATCCTGACGGCATGGGGAGGCCATGATGGCTCGTGTTCCGAAGTGGGGTAGGGCGTTGGGGATCATCGGACTGTTTCTGGCCGCGTGCGCATCGGCTGGCCCGGCCGGCCCGGCGCGCGTTACATTAAAGATGGATGGAGGAATACCGTTTCGATCCTTCCACGATCCGGGTGAAGGCCGGCCAGGAGATTCGCCTCACCCTGGTCAACCAGGGGAAGGAGACCCACGAGCTGATGATCGGCCGGGAGCTGATGACCCGGGCGGGCCGACCGGTCGGCTTTCATCAGGACTTCTTCGATGGGGTCGTGGTGAAAGCGGAGCGGGGAGGGAAAGCCATTGATATTCGGGAGTTGATGGAAGAGGAGGAGGAAATGCACGGCTTCATGGTGGCCCTAAAGCCGGGCAGCGAGCCAGTCACCCTCATCTTCACGGTCCCGGCGGACAAAGCGGGGGAGTGGCAGATCGGCTGTTTCGAGAACGACGGTGCCCACTGGGACCTGGGAATGCAGGGGAGGTGGGTGGTCCAGCCATGATCCTGGATCCGGGATAAGGGGCAAGGACCTGAGGATGAGGGGTCTTTGCATGGGGAGAAGCGCTGCTCCTCAGGGGAAACTCCGTCGCGTCCCTGTCGCCCGATTCGTATCGGGGTGAGCGGCCTTGACAGTTCGAGTAAAACTCTTCATCATTTCATGCGATTTAGTGCGAACAGGGATCCACAGTAGGCGTTATGTCCCTTTGCGCGGGGGCTAAGAGGAGGAAGAGGCAAAAGCGTGGGGCGGGCCGCTGGGGTGCCTGCCCTATGTCTCATGCTTTGATCGCTGAGGGAGGAGCGCGCAAAGCCAACACGGGAGGCATCTGGATGGCGCGAACCGGCGGTGCGATCCGCGGATGGGCCCGGGGGGGCGAAGCAGGGCTGGTGATCCTGAGCGCTGGGCTTGCGGGGTGTTCTGCTCAGAGCCCGGCGATCCTGGCTCCTGTATCCCCCAAGGGCCGGGCGGAGGCGGAGCTGTTCTGGTTCATCCTGGCGATTACGGCCTTTGTCTTTGTGGTGGTGGAGGCGTTGTTGCTCTACGCGGTCATCCGTTTCCGGGCCCGGGATCCGCAGGCCATTCCCCCCCAGATCCACGGGAACCGGGCCCTCGAGGTCTCATGGACCACGGTGACCGCCCTGGGCCTGGCGGTGATTTTCGCCATGACCTGGCGGACGATGGCCGCGACCTCCACGCCGCCGGCGGAGGCGATTCCGGTGAAGGTCATCGGCCATCAATGGTGGTGGGAGTTTCAATATCCGACTCTGGGGATCACCACGGCCAACGAGCTGGTGATCCCCGTGGGCCGGCCGATCCGGCTCACCGTTACCGCGGCGGACGTCATTCATAGCTTCTGGGTTCCTCAGCTGGGCGGCAAAATGGATGCCATCCCCGGGCGGGAAAATCTCCTGTGGTTGCAGGCGGATGTGGAGGGGACGTATTACGGGCAGTGCGCAGAGTTATGCGGCGCCTCCCATGCGAACATGCGCCTGCGGGTCCGGGTGGTATCGGACTCCGAGTTCCAGCGATGGGTGGAAGCTCAGCGGGCGCCCGCGGCGCAGCCCGTGGAGCCCCTCGCGCAGAAAGGATATCAGGTGTTCATGAGCAAGGCCTGCGTGGGCTGTCATACCATTGACGGCACGCCGGCTCGGGGAAAGGTGGGACCGAACCTCACTCATGTGGGGAGCCGGACGACGATTGCGGCGGGCCTGCTGGAGAACACCCCGGAGAACCTGGCCCGCTGGCTGGATAATCCCCCGGCGGTCAAGCCGGGCTCGCTGATGCCCCGCCTGGGCCTGACCCCGGAGGAGATCCAGGCTCTGGTGGCTTATCTTTCTTCCCTGAAATGAAGGGAGGCAGCGATGGCCGGTTCGGCGGTGGCATGGCCCCGCGTGTATGAGGAGCGGGGGCTTCTCTCCTGGTTGACCACGGTCGACCACAAGCGGATCGGCATCCTGTATATCCTGGGCGCCGGGTTCTTCGCTCTGATCGGTGGCCTGGAGGCCCTGCTCATCCGGACGCAACTGGCGGTCCCCAACAATCGGGTGCTGGTGGGGGAGGCCTACAACCAGGTTCTGACCATGCACGGCACCACCATGATCTTCCTGGTGGTGATGCCGGTGCTGGCGGGGCTGGGGAACTACGTCGTCCCTCTGATGATCGGGGCCCGGGACATGGCCTATCCTCGCCTGAATGCCTTCGGGGTTTGGATGTTCCTGCTGGGCGGGCTCTTCCTGAACCTGAGCTTCCTGCTGGGTGGGGCGCCCGACGCGGGATGGTTCGGCTATGCGCCGTTGACGGCGAAAACCTTCTCCAAAGGCACCGGCATCGACTTCTGGATCCTGGGCCTGCAGCTGCTGGGGATCTCCTCCATCACCTCCTCGATCAACTTCGTGTCCACCATCCTGCTGTTGCGGGCGCCCGGTCTCACCCTGAACCGGCTGCCGCTTTTCGCCTGGACCACGCTGGTGACCGCCTTCCTCATTCTCTTTGCGATGCCCAGCATCTCGGCGGCCCTGTTCCTCCTGTTCCTGGACCGCCATCTGGGGACGCATTTCTTCAACCCGGCGGCGGGCGGGGATCCGCTGCTCTGGCAGCATCTCTTCTGGTTCTTCGGCCACCCGGAGGTCTACATCATGATCCTGCCCGCGATGGGGATTGTCTCAGAGGTGCTGCCGGTCTTCTCTCGCAAGCCCATCTTCGGCTACACGGCGGTGGCCTACTCCAGCGTAGCCATCGGCTTCATCGGGTTCACGGTCTGGGCGCATCATATGTTCGCGGTGGGGCTGCCTCCGGTGGTGAATGCCTTTTTCTCGGCCGCCAGCATGCTGGTGGCGGTGCCCACAGCCATCAAGGTCTTTAACTGGATTGCCACCATCTGGGGTGGGGCCGTGCGATATCGCACGCCCTTCCTCTTCGCTGCCGCCTTTGTGGCCCTCTTCGTCATCGGGGGATTAAGCGGTCTGTTCCTGGCCGCTGTCCCGGTGGACTGGCAGGTGACGGACACCTACTTCGTGGTCGCTCATTTCCATTACACGCTCTTCGGCGGCTCGATGTTCGCTATTGTGGCCGGCATCTATTACTGGTTTCCCAAGATCACCGGGCGCTTCCTGGATGAGCGGCTGGGCCGCCTGCATTTCGCCCTCCAGTTCATCGGATTCAACCTTACGTTTTTCCCGATGCATTTCCTGGGGCTGTCCGGAATGCCCCGACGGGTTTACACCTATGCCCCTGGCCTGGGCTGGGAGGGCCTGAACCTTCTGGCCACGGTCGGCGCCTTTATCCTGGCTCTGGGCTTCGTGGTCTTCTTCGTTAACATCGCCCGCAGCCTGGTCGCCGGGGAGCGCGCTCCGGATGACCCGTGGGATGGGCACACCCTGGAGTGGCTGACCTCCTCGCCGCCGCCGCCCTATAATTTCGCGCGCATCCCGGTGATCCACAGCCGCCGGCCGGCATGGGATCGCAAATACACCGGCAACCCGCATCCGCATCCTGTCATCGAGGCGGCAGAAGGAAACGATCGGGTTGGGGAGGTGGAGACGTCGGAGGAGCCCATTCATCTGCCCTCCCCCAGCCTGTGGCCGCTGATCCTGGCGGCCGGGTTGACGGTCTTCGCCCTGGGGCTGGTGACCCACTGGATCTTTATCCCCGTGGGCCTTCTTCTCTTCGCCCTGGGGCTCGTGCGCTGGGTCCAGCAGCCTCTGTTCCCGGAAGCCCACGGGACGTCATCGTGAGGGCCCAGGGGCTTCCCGGATCCAGCCCCAGGAGGGGAGGGAACCTGGATCTTTCCACCCGGAGTGGCGGAGGAGCAGACGATGGCCAGCCATCATCCAACGGTCGGATCCGAGATCGCGGTGGATAGCCGCAAGCTGGGGGTCTGGGTCTTCCTGGCCTCGGAGGTGATCTTCTTCGCCTCTCTGATCGTCTCCTACCTGGTGCTGCACAACCGGGTGACCAGCGGCCCCACCGCCCATGAGGCCCTCACCCTGACCATCCCCACCATCAACACGATGATCCTGCTCACCAGTAGCGTGGCGATGGTGCTGGCCCTGGCCCACCTGCGGGATGGAAACCGGCGGGCCTCCATCGCCTGGCTGCTCACCACGGCCTGGCTGGGCATTTGTTTTCTGATTCTGAAGGCGGTGGAATACAGCCAGCATCTCCATGAAGGCCTCACGCCCAGCGTCAACGTCTTCGGCTCCGCTTACTATACGGTCACCGGTTTCCACGCCGCGCACGTGGCCGTGGGGGTGATCTGGATCCTGAGCGTGGCCCTGGGGCTCCGCCGCCGCCTCTCGCCTCAGAACGATGTCCTGGTGGAGACGGTAGGGCTTTACTGGCACTTCGTGGATCTGGTGTGGGTGGCGATCTTCATGGTGGTGTATCTCCTGCGCTAAGGGAGGATCGGCCGTGAGGGGGACTTCCGTGAGCACCGATCGACCGGAAGGGACGGTGGGAGCCAAGGCCCATCGGCATCCGAACTACGTCCTGGTGGGGATCGTGTTGATCGTCCTCACGATCCTGGAGGTGAGCGTCATCCGCCTGCCGGTGCCTCAGCTGCCCTTCCTGCTGGGGTTCGCCATCGCCAAGGCCCTTCTGATCCTGATGTATTTCATGCACCTGAAATTCGACTCCCGACTCTACGCGGTGCTCTTCGCCTATCCCTGGCCGCTGGCGCTTCTGCTGGTGGGGATGCTGATCTGGGTGTATTTCGGGTTCCGGGCATAATGAAATGATGGGGTAAAAAAAGCGGGGGGCACCTGTAGGGTGCCCCCCGCTTTTTTTGCCGCCATGCCAGGGCCTTATTCCCCACCCCCGCCGACCGGGGCCGGGCGCGCCGGAGCGGCCCGCCAGCGATTGAAGGCCACCCATCCTTCATAGCCGATAAAGGCGGCGGCGATGAAGAGCAGAGCGGCCAGGATCAGCATCACGATGGAACCCACGATCGCCACCGGCTGGTTATTGGCGATGGAGGTCTGAAGGGCGAGGCGCTGGTTCCACAGGGTCACCAGAATGGCGGCCATGGTCGTGATATACATAAAGACCCCGGGCACACCCGCATACCATGCCGGCCGCCGCTCCGAGACCAGCCAGACGGTGACGATGAGCAGGGCCAGGCCAGCCATCAGCTGGTTGGCGGCGCCGAACAGCTGCCAGAGGTAGATCCAGGTCCCGGTGAGCACCAGGAAGGCCGCGAGGGCCATGGAGATGAGGCTGGCCACGTGCGGGTTCTTGAACACGGGCTGGGCCTCCCCCACCCATTCGCCCAGGGTCACCCGCATCAGCCGGAAGACCAGCTGGACCACGGTGATGACGATGACCACAAAGGCCGCAAAGCCCAGGGCGGTCCCGTAAGGCAGGAAAGCGGGGCCGAAGAGCTGGGAGAGCAGCGTGCCCACACCGCTGGCGAAGGCGGCAGCCCCCGCTCCCTTCCCCGGGATGGAGATCGCGATGAGGGAGAGCAGCCCCAGGGTGTTCTCGCCGAAGAGCATGGCCCCGCCGCCCACCGGGAGAGCATCGGTCTCATACTCCAGCTGCCGGGCCGTGCCCACCGAGCCGAAGAGGGCATGCCAGCCGGAGATCGCGCCGCAGGCGATGGTCACGAAGAGCATCGGCCACAGGGGTTGCAGATCCACTCGCCCGGGAGCCACAAATCCGGTAAAGGCAGGGAGCTTGAACGACACCGCGCTGGGGTTCGTGAAGAATCCGACGATGCCGCCCAGGTAGGAAAGCACGATCACGATCGCCGTGATCCAGAACCCCAGGTAGTTGACCGGCTGAGCGAAACGCCAGATCGGGAGGTTGGCCCCGAGATAGCAGAAAACGAATGTAAACAGCATCCAGAAGATGTAAGCAGGGGTCACACTGGCCGTGCCACCCTTGAACTGCTGGGCCGTCGGATCGAAGTATTGATAAAGCGGCTGCTTGCCGATGGCGGCGTTCAGGCCGTCAAACAGCTGGCCGACCGGCCCCTGCTGAGTGATCTTGCCCCCCTCTCCCACCACGGCCCCCCAGGGACCCAGCCCGATGGCGATCAGGGTGACGATCAGCGTGATAGCGGTGACCACGATCAGATCCATCTTCCACCGGTAAAGCATCTGGCCCATCAACAATCCCATCACGGCCAGGGTGATGATGCCCAGCGGAACACGGGGATCCAGCAAAACGCCAGCGATCAGGTTCACAAAGGCTCCAGCGATCAGCAACAGATAGAAGAAAATGAACACGAAGAGGAGGGTGCGGGTGCGGGGGCTGATCAGGCGGTAGGCGACGGCGCTCAGGGAGTTCCCGTCGTTGCGCACGGAGAGCATGATGGCGCTGTAGTCGCTGGCCCACCCGATGAAGGAGACCCCGAGGATCAGCCAGAGGAGGGCCGGCAGCCAGCCCCAGAGCACCCCGGCCGTGATCGGCCCCACGATCGGGCCCGCCGCGGCGATGGACTTGAAGTGATAGCCGATCAGGATGTTGCGGCTGGTGGGCACGAAATCGACGCCGTCCATATACATCCGGGCCGGGGTCGCCCGCTTCGGATCCGACTGGATGATCTCCCGGTCGATCCGCTTGGCGTAGAGGTTCCAGATCAGCAACTGGACGAGGATACCAATGATAATAACCCAGAAGGCGCTCATGGCTTTCCCTCCAGGATGAGATCAGAAAGTGGTGAAGCCTCGCCCGTGAGCACGCGCTGGGAAGCGCGGCCGCCCGATGACCGAAAGTCGAACATTTCCTCGCGCTCCGCTCACCTCCTTTCCTGGGGTAGAGGATCTGTGCCGTCGGACTCCCATGCGGGGAGGCCGGATGACCTCAAGGACCGGAAAAAGCCTTCCGGGATCGATTTGCCCCCCGCTCCCCGTCTCATGAAACGAACAGGCGACAGCCGGCATCTCAGGCTGTCGCCTGGGGGATTCCCAACCGCTGGGCGATGGCCGCCTCAGCCGCCGCGAAATCGCCGCCGGTGAACACCTGACCATCCACGATCACAGCCGGATAACGGCGGGCGCCATACCGAAGGGATTTCCACCAGCCTTCCATGGAGACGGCATCGATCACCTTCACGGCGATCCGGTCACAGTAAGTCGCCAGCAGGCGGGCGATCCAGGCCGCGAGATCCTGATAGGCCTTCTGGAGGTCCTCCGGCAGGCCCGAGGCGAGCTGCTCCGCGTGCAGGGCCTGACCGACGCCGGCCTGTTGCCAGACCAGCTCACAATGGAGGCAATGATAGAAAGCGGTGGGCGCGTACGCGATCACCTCAATCTGCAAGGGCCGGTCCATCCAAGGCCCCTCCGTTCCTCCGGGGGAATCCGAAACGCCCTTATTCACCCTCATTATAACTATAACAATCCGCTTATGTCAAGTTTTTGCCCCCCACATTGTTCATGAAAGCACTATATTGTTGTTTTTATCACAATGCGCCGAGGGGATTCAAGATGGGGTTTCATGCGGGGACTGGGGCGGCGCGAACCCGTTCTCGGAGCTGATGGGGAGGTGCTGGGTTCTCTCCGGCGTGCCATTCCGGGGACGGCGTTCAGGCTCTGCGGGATCCCTCGGGGTTCACCGGTCAATCCGGCTATCGGGTGAGATCGTTCCCTGTTCCGTTTGGGATTCTCATCGGGGTTTTGAGGCCTTGGGAGCTGGGCGGGATGATGGGTTATGCGCTCCGCCCGGAGAAGCGGTGACCTTGACGTCCCTCTTTCTCCTCACGTAAGATAGAGTCGAAAGCGGCTCCCTATCCCCGAGGGTGATGAGGAAGCCGGGCAGGTCGTCGAAAGCCGCCCTGGCCTCCCAACCCGGCTTCCCTAAGGGGAGGGTGCTCTTTTATCCCCTGTTCAAGCTCAATGGCGTGGGTCCCGGAGATTCCGTGTAAGGAGAAGCCCATGCGGGATTTCCTGTTTCGGGGTTCGCTAACGGAAGTGGATCCGGATGTGGCTGCCCTGATCCGCTATGAGCATGAACGTCAGATCCGCAAGCTGATCCTCATCCCCTCCGAGTCCTACGCCCCGGCGGCCGTCCGTGAAGCTCTGGGTTCGGTGTTCCAGAATATCTACGCCGAAGGCTATCCCCACGAGCGCACTCGAACCCAGACAGAAGCCGAGCTGCTGGATTATGAGGACCAGCTGGGGTTCTACCGGCGATACGGTGATCAGCGGTATTACAAGGGTGTAGAATACGCGGACATCGTGGAGGCTCTGGCCCGGCGCCGCTGCGCCGAGGCCTTCGCCACCCCGGAGATCCCCCCCGAGCGGATCTTCGTCAACGTCCAGCCTCTCTCGGGCGCCCCGGCCAACAACGCGGTCTATGAGGCGCTGCTTCAGCCTGGCGATACGGTGATGGGCATGTCCCTGGTCCACGGCGGCCATCTGACCCACGGCTCGCCGGTCAACCGCTCGGGCAAGCATTATCGCATTGTCTGGTATACGGTGGATCCCCAGACGGAGCTCCTGGATTATGACCAGATCCGTGAGCTGGCCCGACAGCACCGGCCGAAGATGATCATCGCCGGGTACACATCGTATCCGTGGGCACCGGACTGGAAGCGCTTCCGGGAGATCGCCGACGAGGTAGGGGCCTATCTCCTGGCGGATATCGCCCACACGGCCGGGATGGTGATCGCGGGCGCTTACCCCAACCCCCTGGGCTATGCCCACGTCGTCACCTTCACCACGCATAAGACGATCATGGGCCCGCGCGGGGCCTGTATCCTCACCACGGACCCCGACCTGGCGAAGCGGATCGATCGAGCGGTGTTCCCCGGCGAACAGGGTGGGCCGCACGTGAACGTTTTCGCCGCCCTGGCGGTGGCCTTCAAGCTGGCCCGCACGGAGGCGTTCCGCGAATTGCAGCATCAGATCGTGCGGAACGCCCAGGCCATGGCCCGGCGCCTCGCCGAACGGGGCCTGCGGATCCCTTACGGAGGCACCAATACCCATCTACTCCTGGTGGATTGCAAGTCGGTGCGGGGCCCGGACGGAACGCCTCTCATGGGCGATCCGGCCGCTCGGGTGCTGGACCTGGCCGGGATCGTGGTGAACCGCAACACGATCCCCGGGGACACCGGCGCGGGGGCCGCCAGCGGGATCCGTCTCGGGACTCCATGGATCACGCAGCGGGGGTTTCGGGAGGCGGAAGCGGAGGCCCTGGCGGACATCATCGCCGATGTGCTGTGGGCCTGCCGGCCGCACCGCTACTATGTGGGCCGCGACCTGGTTTACCGAACCAAGGTGGAATTCGATGTCCTGGAGGAGGCGAAACTCCGGGTGGCCGAGCTGGCCGCCCGGGCAGGCGCCGATGTGGAGCTGCCGAGGAGCGGCTATCCCCATTACTGGTTCCTCACCGATCGTCTCCCCGCGGCGGAAGGGAAGGCCGTGCTGGAGATCGAGGGGGATCGGGCCGCGGAGTTCCTGGACGCCGCCCTGACCCAGCAAGTGGTGGGTCTGAAGGCCCATGAGGGGGCTCCGACTTTCGTGCTGGAAGCGGACGGCCGGATCATGAGCCCCGCCTATGTGATCCGGGATGGCCCGGATGCCTTCCGGCTGGTGATCCCCGAGGAGCGGGCGGGGCGGGTCGCGGCGTGGCTGCGGGATCTCTCGGATGGTTACGTGCGTTTCGATGAGGATATCTGGGCGAAGCTCCCCGGCCCCCTGCGGGTGCGGGAGATCCCGGCAGAGGATCCGCGGGCGGCCTCGGCCCGCGCGCAGGCGCGCTTCCCGCAGGATCTGGCCGAGGCCGCCGCTGTGGCGCCGCACAAGCCTTTCTTTATCGGCTATCGGACGGTGGATTCGGTGCATCGCGACCGCCTGGGATCGTTGCCGGCCTTCTCCTACGCGGAGCCCGAAGGCGCGCCCCTCAAGCGGACGTCCCTCTACGAGCTGCACCGGGAGCTGGGGGCGAAGATGATCCCCTTCGCCGGCTGGGAGATGCCGGTCTGGTATACCAGCGTGAGCGAGGAACACCGGGCGGTCCGCACCGCCGCCGGCCTCTTCGATGTCTCCCATATGGGCGTTCTGGAGGTCAGCGGGCCCGGCGCTCGCGCCTTCCTGGAGCGGGTGACCACCAACGACGTGATGGCCCTTCGAGTCGGGGAATCCCAATACACGTATCTCCTGGATCCCGACGGGCATGTGCTGGATGATCTGATCATCTACGCCCTGGCGCCGGACCGGTATATGCTGGTGGTCAACGCGGCCAATAACGATCGGGACTGGGCCTGGCTGAACGCCGTGGCCCGGGGCGAGGTCCAGATCGATCGGGAGCGCCCATGGGCGATGCTCACGGATGAGGTGATCCTGCGGGATCTGCGGGACCGCCGCTGGGGGGAGGATTGCCGGGTGGATATCGCCCTTCAAGGCCCCCAGGCGCTGAAGATCCTCCAGTCCCTGGCGGATGGAGGGACCGGAGCGCGCCTGGCCGCCCTGCAGCGGGGTCAGGTCCTGCGCGCCGAGATCCGGGGTTTCGACCTGATCATCTCCCGCACCGGCTACACTGGCGAGCGCATTGGTTATGAGCTCTTCGTCCACCCGGAGCGGGCGCCGGCGTTGTTCGAGCTGCTGCTGGATGCCGGGAAGCCCTTCGGTCTCAAGCCGTGCGGCCTGGGCGCGCGGGACAGCACCCGCACGGAAGCGGGCCTCCCGCTCTACGGCCACGAGCTGGCCGGGCCCTTCGATCTCACCCCGGGCGACGCCGGCTTCGCCCCCTTCGTCAAGCTCTACAAGCCCTTCTTCATCGGGCGGAAGGCCTACATGGCCCGCGAGGCGAAGCGAACAATGGAAGTCGTTCGCTTTCGGATCGTCGAAAAGGGGGTGCGGCTGCCCAAGCTGGGGGACGCCGTGGTGGATCGCCGGGGCCGGGTGATCGGCTACGTCACCAGCTGCGCGATGGATACCGAGGGGCTTCTCACCGGCATGGCCTGGATCGAGCGGAGCCATGGGGCGGAGGGGACGCCCATCGGGATCGTGGTGGGAAGCGGAAGCCTGCCGGAGCGACCGAAGGTCGGCGACCGGCTGATCGTGCCGATCCCCGCCGAGGTGGTGAGCCGCTTCATGAGCCGCTGAAGGAGCCGGGGATGCCCTCGCCGTTTCCCGGGATGGATCCGTATCTGGAACATCCGGCCCTGTGGCCTGGACTTCACAGCCGGCTGATCGTCGGGCTGGCGGATTACCTGGGGCCGCTCCTGCGCCCTCGCTACTACGTGGAGGTGGAGGAGCGGGTGTATCTCCTCACCCCCGAGGGGAGCTTTCCTTTCCTGGCCCGCCCCGATGTGATGGTCGCCACTGCCCCGGGTGTCGGACCTTCTACCCCCGTGCGCTCGATCCCGGCCGGCGGCGCGCGCATCGTGGAGATCCCCGTGCCGGAGGAGGTGCGGGAACGCTATCTGGTGGTGCGGGAGGCAGGGACCCACCAGGTGGTGACCTGGCTGGAGCTCCTCTCCCCGGCGAACAAGATCCCCGGGGAGGGCCGACAGGCTTACCTTAGGAAGCGAGAGGAGGTGCTTCGAAGCCGGGTGCATCTGGTGGAGATCGATTTGCTGCGGGCGGGGGAGCCGATGCCGGTGATGGGGGACGGGCGGGACGGGCATTACCGTATCCTGATCAGCCGGTGGGAGCAGCGGCCCCGGGCGCTGTTGTATGTTTTCACGGTTCGCGATCCGATTCCTGTTTTCCGCCTGCCTCTGCTGCCTGGGGATGAGGAGCCGGAGGTGGATCTGGGGCGCCTGCTTCAAACCGTTTATGAGCGGGCGGCTTACGATCTCCGGGTTCGCTATGAGGAGGAGCCGGTCCCCCCGCTCGAACCCCCCTTCGCCGAATGGGCCACCACGCTGCTTCGGGAGAAGGGATACCGGAGGCGATAGCCCCGGGGATGCCGGCGACGCCGGCGATCCCCGATGGGTTTCCCGAACATCTCAAATAGGGGGTGCGCGATGAGCCGGGAGATCACGATCAGCGTGATCAAGGCCGATATCGGGGGCATGGTGGGCCACTCCGGGATCCACACGGATCTGGTGGCCCTGGCCCGCCAGCATCTGGAGGAGGCCCAGCGCCGGGGCGTGATCATCGATTACTATGTGACCTGGTGCGGGGACGACCTGCAGCTCATCATGACCCATCGCCACGGCGTCGACAGCCCCATCGTCCACGGCCTGGCCTGGGAGACCTTCGAGCGATGCACAGTCAAAGCGAAGGAGATGAAGCTCTACGGGGCCGGGCAGGACCTCATCGCCGACGCCTTTTCGGGGAATGTGCGGGGGATGGGGCCGGGGGTGGCGGAGATGTCCTTCGTCGAACGCCCCTCAGAGCCCATCATCGTCTTCATGGCCGACAAAACCTCCGCCGGCGCCTGGAATCTACCCCTGTTCCGCATGTTCGCAGATCCCTTCAACACGGCCGGCCTGGTGATCTCTCCCGCCCTCCACGAAGGCTTCCGCTTTGAGGTTCACGATGTCAAGGGTCACAAGCGGATTTTCTTCAACTGCCCCGAGGAGATGTATGACCTTCTGGTCTTCATCGGGGCCCCGGGCCGTTATATGATCAAGGCCGTTTACACCAAGAAAGGGGAGATCGCGGCGGTCTCTTCCACCGAACGCCTCTCTCTGATCGCCGGGCATTACGTGGGGAAGGACGACCCGGTGTGCATCGTGCGGGCGCAGGGGATCTTCCCGGCGGTGGGGGAGATCCTGGAACCCTTCACCATGCCGCACATCGTGGAGGGCTGGATGCGGGGCTCCCACTACGGACCGCTGATGCCTGTGCCTCTCCAATACGCCAAGTGCACCCGCTTCGATGGTCCGCCGCGGGTGGTAGCCCTGGGCTTTCAGCTGGCCGACGGCCGGCTGATCGGGCCGCGGGATATGTTCGACGATCCGGCCTTCGATGAGGCGCGGCGGCTGTGCAATGTGATCGCGGATCACTTCCGACGTCACGGGCCTTTTGAGCCCCACCGCCTGCCGATGGAGGAGATGGAATACACCACGCTGCCCGAGGTGGCCGAGCGCCTGGTGGGTCGCTGGGAGCCCCTGCCCGAGCCCCATCCAGCCATCGCGGGCGGGGATGGCAGCGCGGCCGAGGCGGATTAGGCGGATTCGTATCGAAGGCGGATCGGGGCGGGCAGGGAAACTGCCCGCCCCGATTTGTTTTCCTGCTTCAATGCGCCCCCTATTCCGTGTAATACGCCAGCCCCAGCACGCCCGGCCCGGCATAGAGGCCCATCACCGGCGAGAAAACGGTGAGATAGCACTCCCGGCAATCGAACCGCTCAAGGAGCTGCTGCCGCAGGGCCTCGGCCTCTTCCGGCGCGGCCGCGTGGAAGACCGAGGCGTGGACCGGACGACCTCCTACATCCTGGGCCATCCGCTCCAGCATGGCTTCGATCGCCCGGCGTCGCGTGCGGACTTTCGCCAGCACCTCGATGCGGCCGTTTTGCAGGGTCAGGATCGGCTTGATCTGCAGCACGTCCACCGCCAGGGAGGCCAGGGCGGGAGCTCGCCCACTCCGGATGAGGTAGGTCACCGTCTCCAGGACAGCGAAGAACCGAAGGCGGGGGCGGAGGGCCTCAACCCGGGCGACGATCTCATCCAGCGACGCCCCGGCTTCGGCGGCCCGTGCCGCTTCCAGGACGAGGAACCCCTGAGCCATGGTGGCGGCCTGGCTATCGAGGACTCGAATGGGCACCTCGGGGACCATCTGAGCGGCCAGGAGGGCGGCGTTGTAGGTTCCCGTCATCGCTGCCGAGACGTGGATAGAAACAATCCCCTCGGCCTCTTTCGCCAGCTCCCGGTAGGTCTCCAGGAAATCCCCGATGGAAGGCTGGGAAGAGGTCGCCATGAGCCCTGCGCGCTGCCACTCGTAGATCTGCTCGGCGGTCACATCGATGCCATCCCGGAACACCCGCTCCCCCAGGATGATGCGAACGGGGACCACGCGGATGCGATAGGCTTCCACCAGTTCGGGGGGCAGGCACGCCACGCTATCGGTGACCACTGCGATCTTCGCCATGGCGCTTCTCCCTGCAGGCGAACGCGGGGGGATTACCCGATGGCCCAGCGCCGCCCCGGGCAGCCGAGCAGGTTCTCCGCCCTTCGGGAATGCGCTTCCCTCTGGACCTTCAGGGGAAGGGCTCGCCTTCTCGGAACCCGCTCGCCAATCGGTGGACCGCAAACGCGCCCGGCTTCCGCACGAGGGCGGCGCGGATTCATGTTCCGGGCATCTGGAGCGCGCTCACCCGGCGGGCATTCGATGCCGGTCGCCCGGATGCCGGAACATCCAGGCCTCCCAGGAAGCCGTATCCCGGTCCAGCCAGAGGCGTCGCCAGAACACCTGCCGGCGCTCCACCGGATCTGGGGGGAGCGGTTCCCGGTTGGCCTCCAGGCGTTTGATCACCGTGATCCCCAGCATGGCCAGCCCCCCGAATGCCACCTCCGATGGTCCACCGGCCAGCCATACCAGCGCGGGCAATCCGGCGATCGCCAGCAGGGCCATGATCGCGGTGGCGCCCAACAGACGCCCGATGGCCAGCGCGCCGAGGAGCCAGAGAGCCCCGGCCGGGAAGGTCACGGCCAGCATCCCCAGGAACGGGCCGATGCCGCGCCCTCCATGGAAGCCCAGCCAGACCGGCCAGTTATGGCCGAGGACGGCAGCCAGCCCCGCCGCCACCGCCACTCCGCGCGGACGGCCCAGGGACAGCGCTCCGAGGGTGGGGAGGGCGGCTTTGAGGACATCGAAGAGGCCGACCGGGAGGAGGGCCCAGCGGGCCACGTGGTAATACACCGCGGTCCCGCTAACGGTGCGGCTGCCCCAATGCCGCAGATCCACTCCGCGCAGGAGACGACCTGCGAGGTAAGCCGTGGGGATCGAACCGAGGAGATAACCCATCAAAATAAATCCGAGATCCAGCATAATGACCCCCTGCCTTCCGGAAATTGAGGGTCAGCACCCCTCTAAGCATAACGCGGAAGCGCAGGGGAATACAACCGGTGGGGGGAAGATCTTCACACGGAGGCACGGAGAATACCGTGTTCCCCGTGCCTCCGTGTGAGCCTGGTTCGTCCGCTTTATGGCAGGGGTAGGGGAAGGGTGGGCGAGAGGGGGAGCTCCGGTGTGGGAACCGGCGTCGGCGTGGGCAGGACAGGCTCCGGCGTCGGGCTGGGGGTCACCGTCGGGATCGGCGTGGGGGTAGGCACGATCCCGTTGTCCACATACGTCCGGGCTTCCCCCACAAACGCCTGTCCGGAACGATTGAAGGCCGTTACCCGCAGGGCATACCATCCGGTGGGGAGATGGGAGGCATCCCAGATCGTGATCTGGCCATCCCGCACCGGCGCCAGGTGCGGTCCGCTTAACCACTGCCAGGACACGCCATCCGGCCCTACGATCCCCCACTCCACATTGTAATAGGCGAAATCGGGGATCCACACCGTCCCCAGCACCGGGACCATCCCGCGCACCACGGTGTTTTCGTTCGGCCACCGGATAATCACCTCCGGGATCGCGACCGTGCAGACCTCGGTGGGGGGCTGGGGGATCTGATGCTGTTCCGCCCACCAGCGCCCCTCCTCCGGGATCACATAGAAGACCCGTTCGATCGGCGGGCCAGGGCAGCCTTCGGTGTAGAGCAGCCCGGTGGCCCCATCGATCACCACTTTCTTCCACAGGTCGTGCTCGGGCCCGGGCGGAGGCTGGTCGGCGGCGAAGAGCTCGATCCGCCGTCGATCCGGCGGGCAATAGGGGGAGGGCTGGGTGCCGGAATCCAGGCAGATTTCCCGCTCGATGATCCCCGGGGGCCGCTGGAATTCCCGGGGGGGCAGGTTCAGGATGCGGTGGGCTTCCTCCATCACATCGTGCCAGACCGGGGCCGCGCCGGTGATGCCGGTGACCCCTTTCATCTCGGAGTTGTCCGTGTTTCCCACCCAGACTCCGACCACCAGATCCGGCGTGTAGCCCAATGTCCAGTTGTCCCGGAAATCGTTGGTCGTCCCGGTCTTGGCGGCCGCGGGCCGGGAGAGCTTCAGCGGGCTGTTGGGTCCGAAGGCGGCCCGGCGGGCCTCGTTGTCGGAGAGGATGTGGGTGATCAGGTAAGCATGCGCCGGCCGCATCACCGGCTGGCCCGGCGGCGGTGTGTAGGCGTAGAGCACATGGCCGAAGGCGTCGGTGATCTTCCGGACCGGGACCGGCGGGATGCGGCGGCCTCCGTTGGCGAAAGCCGCGTAAAGGCCGGCCATCTCCAGAAGCGGCACCTCCCCGCCCCCCAGGGTGAGGGAGAGGCCGTAATCCGGCCGGGTCAGGGTCGTGATGCCCAGGTCGCGAGCACGCTGGAGGAAGGCCGGAAGCCCGACAAAGGCCAGCGCTTTCACAGCCGGGATGTTGTAGGAATTCCCCAGGGCATAGCGAACCGTCACCGGGCCGTGGAAGCGGCGATCGTAGTTGACCGGCTCATAGAACCGGCCCGGTCCATCGGGGAAGCGCGTGGGCACATCCCAGATCAAGGTGGCGGGGGTCCAGCCCTTTTCAAAGGCCACCAGATAGGTCAGCGGCTTGATCGAGGAGCCGGGCTGGCGGGGGATGATGGCCATATTGATCTGGCCGCCGTGTTCCGCATCGTTGTAATCCGGGCTCCCCACCATGGCCAGGATCTCGCCGGTGTGGGGATCCAGGATCACGACCGCGCCGTTATGGACGTTTTTGTCCTTTAGCTTCTCCAGGTGTGCCCGCAGGACCTGCGTGGCCATCCGCTGGAGGCGGAGGTCCAGGGTGGTTTCCACCCGCAGGCCGCCCCGATGGAGGGCCTGGACGTTGAGGCCGAAGGTCTGCTCCAGCCATTGCTGCACATAGAGGGCGAAGTGGGGAGCCTCAGGCGCCGGCGATGCCAGGGGAGGTTTCTCGAACCTGCGGGCGGCCATCTCCCGCGCGGCGGCTTCCGCCTGCTCGGGCGTGATGAACCCCGCTTCGACCATCAGGCGCAGGACATCCCGCTGGCGCCGCAGGGCGCGCTCCCGGCCCTCCGGCGTGAAGGGATCGTAGAGCGCCGGGGCCTGGGGGAGACCAGCCAGGAAAGAAGCCTCCGCCAGGTTGAGATCCTTCGCCGGTTTCCCGAAATAGGTGCGGGCGGCGGCCTCTACACCGTAAGCCAGGTTCCCGTAATAAATCGTGTTGAGGTAGATCTCCAAGATCTGCTCCCGGGGGTAACGCCGGGTGATCTCCGCCGCCAACACGGCCTCTTTGATTTTGCGCCGCAGGGTGCGCTCGGGGGGAATCAACAGGTTCCGCACCAGCTGCTGCGGGATGGTGCTGGCGCCGCTCACCACCTCCCCTTCCCGGATAGCCTGATAGATCGCGCGGGCGATGGCGATCGGGTCGAATCCGGGATGCTGCCAGAACCGGGGATCCTCCGTTGCCACCGTAGCCTGGATCAGCCACGGCGAGATGTCCGAGAGGCGGACCAGCTGCCGGCGGCCGCTCTGAGGATCGGCGATCTCCCCGAGCAGTTCCCCGTTCCGATCCACCAGCACCAGGGAAGTGGAGAGATTCAGCGCCCGCTCCTGAAGGGTTTCGGGGGGCGGCAGCTGCATGGCCACGTAGACATAACCCGCCAGACCCACCACACCGCCCGCCATTCCCAGGAGCGCCAGGATCAGCAGAGCGGACAGCGCGATCCGTCCCCAGGCGTGACGCCGCGGCGCGGCGGAAGGCTGCGGAGGACGCGGCGGAATCCGAGGCGGTCCCCCCGCTGGCGGCTGCGGAGGGACCCGATAGGGGCGGTCCCACCCAGATACCCGCCCGCCAGTGGTTTCATAGGCATCTCCACCTGGATACGGCCAGCGTTCACCCATCGTGTTCGATTTCCACCGGAAAGGATAGCAAAGGCCCTGCAGGGCTGGCGTGTCGTTGCCCCCGCAGCGCCCCCTCATTCCTGTAAAACCTGTCTGGCGAGCGCCCAGATCGCATCGAACATCTCCGGCGTGAGCCGCCCGGTCTGAGTGTTCTGGCGGCTGGGATGGTAGGACGTGATCAGAACAGGCCATCCGGCGCCCAGCGGATAGAGCCCCCCGTGGCGGAAGGCCGGGCGGGGCCCATCGTAACCCAGGGCGCGAAGGGCGGCCAGAACGCCCTCGGTGGCGATCTGCCCCAGAGCGACCACGACCTGGATCCGGGGCAGGGCCTGGAGCTCGCGGATCAGGTAGGGCCGGCAGTTCGCCAGCTCCTCGCGGGAGGGGCGATTGCCCGGGGGCGCGCAGCGCACCACCGCTGTGAGATAGACATCCCGCAAAACCAGCCCGTCCTCCCGATGGGTTGAGGTGGGCTGATTGGCGAAGCCCGCCCGATAAAGGGCCGCCATCAGGAAATCCCCCGAGCTGTCCCCGGTGAACATCCGCCCGGTCCGATTCGCCCCATGGGCGGCGGGCGCCAGCCCGACCACCAGCAGGCGGGCCTGGGGATCCCCGAACCCGGGGACCGGACGGCCCCAGTAGTCCCAATCCTGGAACGGCCGCCGTTTCGCCCGGGCGACGGCTTCCCGATAAGCCACCAGACGAGGACACTGGCGGCACTGAATGACATCCCGGGCGATCTCATCTAAGGATTCCCGCATCACAAAACTGCCCTCCAGGGTTTCCGGCAGGAAGCATAACCTTCATCCCCTGGGCTGGCTGCCGGAAGCGGCTGGCCATCACCTCCCCAGGCCCAGAGCGCTCCGAGCAGGAGGGATTTCGGTTAAACTGGTAAGCAACCCGGCGAATCCCGCCGCGGGTCTTCCGGATGATCGCTCTGGTACGGGGCTGGCTTCCGAGTTGGTTCTCCCCTTCCAGGGATCGCCGGCACCTGCGCATGGATTCTAATCCAAAATCGCCATAAGGGAGGTAACGATGGAAACCTTTGTCTCCCTGCTGTTGCTCCTGGTCTGTGGCGGCCTGATCCTGCTGGCCCTTCTCGGCTCCATGATCCGGATCGTCCCGGAATACCAGCGGCTGGTGGTGTTCCGCCTGGGGAAGGTGATCGGGGCGAAGGGGCCCGGGCTGGTGCTGTTGATCCCCATCGTCGATCGGGCGATCACCGTGGATCTGCGGGAGCAGTTCCGGGAGATCCCTCAGCAGACTTCCATCACGAAGGACAACGCCCCCATCGGCATTGACTTCCTGATCTACTGGCGGGTGGTGGATCCGGTCCAGAGCGTGGTGCAGGTGCGGGATTTCGTCTCCGCCGCCGTGGGGATCGCCACCACCACCCTGCGGGCGGTCATCGGCGACATCCTGCTGGATGATGTGCTGGCGAAGCGGGAATACATCAACCAGGCCCTGCGGGTGAAGCTGGACGAAGTGACCGAGCGCTGGGGGGTGAAAGTCACCGCGGTGGAGATCCGGGAGATCCAGCCGCCACGGGATGTGCTGGAGGCGATGACCCGGCAGATGTCGGCGGAGCGCAACCGCCGCGCCCTGGTGACCGAGGCCGATGGAAAGCGGGAGGCGGCGGTGAAGGTCGCGGAGGGCGAGAAGCAGGCCGCCATCCTGAAGGCGGAGGGGGAGAAGGAAGCGGCCATCCTCCGGGCGGAGGGCGAGCGCCAGGCCCAGATCCTGCGCGCCGAGGGCTTCGCGATGGCGCTGGAACGCATCTTCAGCGTCGCCCGCACCCTCGATGCCAACACCATGACCCTGCAATATCTGGAAGCCCTCAAAGCGCTGGGGGCCAGCCCGTCCACCAAGTTCGTCTTCCCCATGGAATTCACCCGGCTGATCACGCCGCTCTCGAACCTGGTCGGGAACGCAGGCTCCCCGCGTCCCCCGGAGGGCAGCGAGCCCTCCCGTTGAGGGCGTTCGACTGGAACATGGACAGCTGAAGGGCTTTCCTAACGCTCCACTCAGGGAACAGGTTCTTTGGGGCCGGGCCGACCGGTCCTAAAGTCCCAAAGGAGGGGGGATCTGCTCATGGCGGCGCGCATCCTGGACGGGCGGGCCATGGCGGCCCGATGGCGGGAATGGGTGAAGGCTCAGGTGGAAGCGTTCCGGGCGCGCACAGGTCAGGTCCCTGGCCTGGCGACGGTCCTCATCGGGGATCATCCGGCCTCCCAGACCTACGTGCAGGCGAAACAGAGCGCCTGCGCCGCGGTAGGCATCCGCACCTTCCGTTATAACCTGCCGGCGGATGCCGATCGGGGAACGGCTCTGAAGCTGCTCCAAGCGCTGTCCTGCAATCCGGAGATCCATGGGATCTTGGTGCAACTGCCGTTGCCCTCCCATCTGGACGAAGAGGAGATCCTGAGCGCGATCCCGCTGGAGAAGGATGTGGACGGCTTTCATCCGCTGAACATCGGCCGTCTGGGGCTGAAGGGGCGGGATCCTTACTTTATCCCTTGCACGCCGCTGGGGATCCTGGCCATGCTTCAGGAAGCCCGGATCCCGATTGCAGGCCGCCGGGCGGTGATCCTGGGGCGCAGCCGGATTGTGGGGCTGCCCATGGCCCTCCTGCTCCTCCGCCTGGATGCCACGGTGACGATCTGTCACTCCCGGACGCCGGATCTGGCCGCGCTGACGCGCCAGGCCGACCTTCTCATCGCCGCGGTCGGACGCCCGGGTCTTATCCGGGGGGAGATGGTGCGGCCCGGCGCGGTGGTGATCGATGTGGGGATCAACCGGATCGAGGATCCCCAGGCCCCGCGGGGTTACCGGCTGGTCGGCGATGTGGTCTTTGAGGAGGTATCCGCCGTCGCCGGCGCCATTACCCCCGTTCCGGGAGGGGTGGGGCCGATGACCGTGGCGATGCTGCTGGTGAACACCCTGAAGGCGGCCCAGCGTCAGGTGGAAGGATCCGCATCGCCATGGCTGGAGCCCATAGAGGGTTGACAGCAGTTGCCCATTTTGTTAGCATTCGGCTGCAACCGTGAAACTCTCCGCGCGGAACCGGGCCAGGCGAGGGCTGGAGGCGATGGGATGCGGGGGATGCAGGCGTTTCGCTTCGAGCGGGATCCCAACGGGGCGCAGCGGGTGGCCCTGGCCCAACATGTGGGGGCCGCCCGCTTCGCCTACAATTGGGGTCTGTCCCGATGTCTGGAGGCGCTGGAGCAAGGCCTGCCCCTTCCCTCCGCCGCCCAGCTCCATAAGGCGTGGAACATCTGGAAGCGAGAGAACGCCCCCGGGTGGGTGGAGGTGTCCAAGTGCGCCCCTCAGGAGGCCTTC
>ENA-ORXB01000524-ORXB01000524.1-sediment-metagenome-genome-assembly--contig:-NODE-524-length-72394-cov-7.785984_pt1 | contig 72394 bp, 64 predicted proteins | sample MGYA00237863_ERZ511475 | MGnify/ENA primary metagenome ERZ511475 (study PRJEB26305, sample SAMN06343858) | sediment metagenome | isolation source: hot spring sediment | place: Canada: British Columbia... | reverse complement strand
CAAAGAGAGGCATTTAGTCGAATGCTTTTTTCATAAGTTGAAGCAGTACCGACATCTATTTTCTCGTTTTGATAAGCCGGCAAGGAACTTCTTGAGTTTTCTCTATCTTGTCAGTGCCCTCTTTTGGCTCAAATAAAAGATCAACACAACCTAGGAGATAGCGATGGCGGAGGAATATAAGCCTCTGAAGGGCCTGGAAAATCAAATGGAACGGGCTGTTCTGGAAATGGTCAACGACATCCTGCTGATGGAGAGTCAGCAGCGCTACTGCTTCTGTGAGAAATTCTGTAACGATGCTGCCGCCCTGGCCTTGAACAACCTCAAACCTCGCTACGCCACCAGTTTTCAGGGCTCTCTCCTCACCTTGGAAGCCATTCAAGCGGATCAGGAGTTGCAGAGGCTGATTCGGTTGGAGGTAGTGAAGGCGATGGAAAAGGTGGCGGCCAATCCCCGTTGTCCAGAACCTGAATGTCCTTTGCTGCTGCGCGACGCCGAGGCGATAGAGTTAGAGCTGGCCCCTAGTGACAGTTGAAGGAATGGCTCTGATGGAGCTGCGCTCTGCTGGCGCGAACGTTTTCCCTTCGCCGGTGGCTTTCCTTGGCCCTGCTGGAACCTACACAGAGTTGGCAGCTTTGCTGGCCTGCCCCGAGCGGCCCCACCTGCACAGTCAGGGATCCCATCCCTTGGTGCCCTATCCAACGATCAGCGCCTGTTTAGAAGCGGTAGCTGCTGGCCAGCAACAATGGGCGGTGGTGCCGGTGGAAAACTCTGTAGAGGGTGGGGTTTCGATGACTCTGGATGCCCTGTGGCAACTGGAGGGGCTAGGGATCCGACAGGCGCTGATCCTGCCCATTCGCCATGCCCTCATCGGACGTGCCTCCCAGTTGGAGCAAATTGAGCAGGTCTATTCCCACCCGCAAGCGTTGGCCCAATGTCAGGCTTGGCTGAGATCCCATCTGCCCCAGGCCACTCTGATCCCAACCCGCTCGACCACCGAAGAATTGGATCGCTTGCAGGAGCAGCCCAACGCTGCCGTCATCGCCTCAGAACGAGCCGCCACCCTCTACCAACTGCCGGTCTTGGCCTGCCCGATCAACGATCACCCCGATAATTGCACCCGCTTCTGGGTCATTGGCCGTGCGCCGCTCTCGCGTTCCGGTCGAGGGGGTGGAGCCCTTGCCGATCCCGCTTCTCCGGGGGGATCCCATACTTCCTTGGCCTTCAGCCTGCCCCACAATGTGCCGGGAGCGCTGCTGAAACCTCTGCAAGTGTTTGCGGAGCGAGGTTTGAACATGTCCCGTATTGAATCGCGCCCCACCAAAAAATCGGCAGGGACTTACGTCTTTTTTGTCGATCTGGAGAACCCCGTCGGCCAACCCTACCTGGATGCCGAGGTGATTGTGGCACTGGAATCGATTGCCGAAACCTTGAAGCTCTTCGGCAGCTACCCTGTGCATGACCTCTGCAAACAAGGTGCTCTATCTCAGGCAGCAGAAGCCTCGCCCTCTGAGGGGAAAGCGCGTCCAACGTAGACAAGTCTTTCAAACCGTTGAATCTATCTGAGCTGTAAGGCCCGAAAGTTGAGAGCAACACCCGATACAGTCGCTTCAGGTGAGGCTGAGAGCTTGGGCTACTGAGAAAAGCGCCATGGCCGCATGCATTATTGCTATGCCTACGGCACCCTGACGGGAACCGCAACGCTATTGCTCCGCAACGCTGACGCGAGGACGCGAGGACGCGAAGACGCAACCAAGGTTTTCGGTGTGGGTGCAGTGGCCCAGTTTGAATCAAAATATCATGGTTTGGAACCGGGACTGCTGTCCTGAGTGCTGAGACAGACCCCGATCACTTTACATTGGTTGGTCACAGGGCTCGGTAGCTTTGCCAGGCTTGCCAAAAAATGTAGAGAGAAAGAACGACCAGAAAGCCTCGAAACAGCAGGCCAACGGTTTCATCGGGCAATTTGGGTAGGGTGCGGGTGCTGATCTGTACGCCGATTAACCCTCCTGTCCCTAAGATTAAACCTGGGATCCAGAGCACATTCTGGTGGATGGTGCCGTCCCCCAACCCCAGGCCATTCCAGATCCAGTCGCTGAGACCCGCATGGCTGGCGGTGGCAGCAACTGCCGTGATCACAATGGCCCCCAGACTGGTCTGAATCGCCACTTTGATCGTCTCTTTCAGCAGCAGGATCTGCATGGGCACCAGGATCACCCCACCGCCAATGCCAAACAGCCCGGCCAACAAACCAGCAGTGCCACCGGTCAGGGCGCGGGCTAACCAGGGGGACATCTGCCCTGAGGACTCCGTCCCACCGAGGTGCTCGGCACCGCTGACGTCAGCCCCCAATTCTTGGGCCTGGATAACCACCTTTTTGTTGAGTTGCACCAAGTAGGTGTTGGCCAGCAGCAACACTCCGAAGGCTGCCAACAGCAGATAGCTGGGAATGCGGCTGGCGATGATTGCCCCCACTTGGGCTGTAAGCAACGCCGGGATCCCCAGCAGGATCACCCGTTTCAAATCAAGCATGCCCATTCGCCAGTTTTGGATGCTGCCTGCAATCGAGGTCATAACGATGGAAAGGTTGCTGGTGGCTGCAGCTTGAACCGGTGGGATCCCCAAGCTGACCTGTAAGGGCACCAGGATCACGCCACCGCCAATGCCCAGCACCCCGGCCAGGATCCCTGCCACCAGGCCGCCAATTGCCAAGGCCAACTCCATCCCCCACCACTCCCCACCGCTGCTCTATCTTGCTGGCCAAAAAGCCGCCCTCATCGTAACATTCTCCAGTCCTGGCAAGACCAGCAGGGACACACGGTTGAGAAGCCTTGGGTGTGGGGTTGAAAAGAGGCGCATCATAAAATAAATGTTGGACAGTCGTACTGATCTGGTGCGGATCGCGCCAGCGTGCCAACTTCTCCACAGGCAGGGAAGCCTTCATGGTTGCCATTCATCCGGCAAATGATCTGGGTGCTCCGAAAAATCTGAGTTCTACGGCAGAAGGATCCCAGCCTGCTTGGTGGCCCCAATCTGGGCAGCAACAGGGAACTGTGGACCCTTTGCAACCTTTGGGGCTAGTTGCTTTGGAAGGTTTGGCCACCTGGGGAGATTGCCTACTGGGCTTGGATCGGGTGAGGGGCTATTTGGTGGAAATTCAAGAGCACAACACCCTGCTGCTCAATCCCCATCACGTCCACTCTTTCCAAGGTGCTTACGGTCTATGGGTAGAGTCAGAGGGGGATCAAGCGTGGATTTGGCTTAGTCCGCAGCAAGAGGGGCAGATCTTGCGCATTCCCATGGCTGCTCTGCAACAACCGGGATCCCTGGAAGCCTTTCAAGTGTGTAGCTGCCCATACCCCATCGAAGGGATCGCCCTCTGCATCGATCCCCATACGGGAAACCGCTACCTCTATGCCACCTGCTATAGGCGGGAAAAAATCCTGCAACTGGATCCCAGCCGTGGCCTCATCGTGGAGGAGATGCCTGCCCCTGGGGTTGGCCGAGAACAGATTACGGTGCAGGGCGACTACCTTTGGGTGAGCGATCGGGTGGAAGAGACGATCTATGTGCTGGAGCGCCAAACGGGGCGAGAATTGGCCCGCATCCTCACCCCTTCTCCTGGGCCAACGGGTCTGGCTCACTGGCGGGGGCAGCTCTGGGTAGCCTACGCCCACGAAGAAGCTTATATCCACGACAACCCCAATGCTCCGGATCCCTTGTCGGTGGCCCTGCGCGACAAGACCTGGGTGGCCCCCCTGCGCCTGCGACCTTTGGATCCCCCCCCTCTCTTCAGCGCCCCGGATCCCTCTGGCATTGGCGGAACCGAGGCCAAGGACTCTCCCATTGCCTGTCCGGTAGTCTTTCAGCCCCAGTGTCTGGGGGAACGTGCCACCTACACCCTCTCCCACGGCTATCGGGTGGAGCTGACCTACGTGGAAGAAATTGCCCAAGAAGAGCCGCGCGTCCTGCCCGATTTGGTCTGGCGAATTGCCTTGCCCTGCAACAGCCTTCGCCAACGGGTGCGCAGCCTGCACTGGGTAGGTCTGCCGTTTGAAGTGGAAGAGCAATCCGGCCAACAGGTGGCGGTGTTTTCGCTGGGATCCCTGGGGGCCCATGAGGTGCGCTTGTTTGGCTGGCGGGCGGTGTTGGATCTCTACAGCATCAAGTACTGCATCGATCCGCTGGATGTAGAGGCTGCCGTTCTGCCTAGGGAGCTGCGGGATCGCTACTTAGTGGATGATGACTACCTGGCCATGGACACCTCGATTGTCCAAGAAGCGGCGCGGCGGGCCGTTGGCAGCGAGACCAACCTACTGCGCAAAATGCTCAATATCCGGGCCTATGTTTACGACAAGCTCTCCTATCGGGTCACCTCTCGCATTGATCCGCCGGATGAGGTTTTGCGGCGTGGCTCCGGTTCTTGTGGCGAATATGTGGGAGTGCTGTTGGCTTTGGCCCGCCTCAATGGGATCCCTTGCCGCACGGTAGGGCGCTACAAATGCCCACCTCACCCAGAACTGAAAGGGATCCCGTTGTTTCCCCAATACAACCACGTGTGGATTGAGTTTTATCTGCCTGGCTGGGGTTGGGTGCCGATGGAGTCGAACCCCGATGATCGGGGAGAGCGCCCCTATTCGCAGCGCTACTTTATGGGCCTGCCCTGGACCCATGCCGAGATTGCCAAAGGGATCCCTTTCGAGACGATCAACACCGACCAAGCCTCAATTGGGGAGCTGGCCATTAACCATGTGCAATTCCGCATCTTAGAAGAAATTTGAAAACAGACTCAACTCCAGTGCATACACAGGCAGGTATAGGATTCACCCACCTATTCCCCTCATTAACTCCTGGACTCCTATGGATACTTAAGCTATCCGTAAAAACGCCGCATCACACTGCGTTGGTGCAGACGGAACAGAGGTTGCCTATGGGAGTTCAATATTATCTGCCGCCACACAACTTCACCGTTAGATGCCCACGGAGACAAGATGATGAGTAAGCTCAAATGCCCTCATTGTGGGAACCCAGGGATCCCTGTCCTCCGCAAGATGTGCCTCGGCCCAACTGTACCTGCAACCTGCAAAGTGCGCGGTAAGAAGGTTGGGGTACCCTACACTGCAATGTTAGCGGCCATCCGGTTCCTTTCGTACCTATGCGAAGGCATGGTATTTGGGGTTGTGTGGATCCCAATCCTCACGAAGCGCTGATGAGCATGGATTCAACAGAACTGAACTTTATGACTGTCCCTCTGATTCATAACCGTGACGTTCTAGAAAGTCGTCTTAAGGAGATTCCTGCTGAACCCGGCGTATATTTAATGCGAGATGCCACAGATCAGATTCTCTATGTGGGCAAGTCCAAGAAGTTGCGCTCTCGCGTGCGATCTTATTTCCGCTTCACCGGCGACCTGTCCCCTCGCATTCAGCGCATGGTAGCTCAGGTTTGTGAGATTGAGTTTATCGTTACCGATAACGAAAGTGAGGCTTTGGCCTTAGAAGACAATTTGATTAAAACTCATCAACCCCCCTATAACGTTCTCCTCAAGGATGATAAAAAGTATCCCTATTTGTGCATTACCTGGTCAGAGCCTTATCCCCAGCTTTACATCACCCGTCATCGTCGCCTTGATCGGCATCAAGACAAATACTATGGCCCCTACACGGATGTTGGTCTGTTACGCCACACCCTTGGACTGGTCAAACGAATTTTTCCCTTGCGCCAGCGGCCCAAACCTCTGTACAAAGATCGCACCTGTTTGAACTACGACATTGGGCGCTGCCCGGGAGTATGCCAAGGCTTGATCAGCCCCGAAGAGTATCGCAAAACGCTGGCTCAAGTGGCCATGATTTTCCAAGGCCAGACAGACGAGCTGATCCGAGAGCTGCAAGAGAAGATGATCCAGGCCGCCGAACAGGAAAATTATGAGGCAGCCGCACGATATCGGGATCAAATTCGTGGTCTGGAACAATTGGGAGAATCCCAGAGAGTTTCTTTGCCTAACTCTACCATCAGCCGTGATGCTCTGGCCTTGGCCATGAATGATTCGCGAGCTTGCATTCAATTGTTTCAGGTACGGGCGGGCAAGTTGGTGGGGCGGCTGGGGTTTGTTGCCGAAAATCGGGGCGATGATCCGGCGTTGATTTTGCAGCGGGTTCTACAAGAGCATTATCAATACTGCGATCCGGTGGAAATTCCCTCTGAAATTTTGACCCAGTATGAATTGCCGGATCGGGATTTTCTGGAGTCTTGGCTAAGCCAGAAAAAAGGCCGTAAGGTCAGCCTTATCGCCCCCCAACGGCAGAGCAAAGCCGAGCTAATCGAGTTGGTCGAGCGGAATGCCCAACTGGAGCTGACCCGCACCCAACGCCTGGCGGATCGGGATGCTGTGGCCTTAGAGCGCTTAGCAGAAGTCTTGGATTTGCCGGATGTGCCCCGCCGTCTGGAAGCCTATGATATCTCCCACATTCAGGGATCCGATGCCGTGGCCAGCCAGGTGGTGTTTATCGATGGCCTGCCTGCCAAACAGCACTACCGCCGCTACAAGATTCGCAACCCTGAGGTGCGCCCCGGTCGCTCCGATGATTTTGCCAGCCATGCGGAAGTGGCCCGGCGTCGCTTCAGCAAAATGACTCCTGAGGATCAGCCGGATTTGGTGCTCATCGACGGGGGCAAGGGGCAGTTGTCGGCGGTTATGGCCGTCTTGGCAGATTTGGGGCTGGATCACCTGCCGGTGATTGCCTTGGCCAAACGAGAAGAAGAGATCTTTCTGCCGGGGGATCCTGTGCCTCTGCGCTTGGCTGCCCAAGATCCGGCTCGCTTGTTGTTGCAACGGCTGCGAGATGAGGCCCACCGGTTTGCCCTTGCCTTTCATCGCCAGCAACGGAAAGCGCGTCAACATGCCTCTACGCTGGACGAAATCCCCGGCCTGGGCAAGTATCGGCAAAAGCTGCTGATGGAAGAATTTCGGTCGATTGCCCGCATTCAGGTGGCCTCAGAAGACCAGTTGGCTCAAGTGCCCGGCATTGGCCCAAAGATCGCCCGACAGATTTACCGCTACTTTCACCCCGAAACTCAGGCAGAATCCCCGGAGACTGCGCGGGTGGAATAGTTGAGAATCCGCCTAGGGATCCCTGCTCCACTGGCACTCGGTGGGGTGATATCCACAGGAGCCTGAGCGCCCTTCCTCGCCTGTGGCTTTACGAGATCAAGGGGGAACTTGTAGTGCGGGAAACATCACTCAAAGCAAAAATAATACATAATCTCAAGAACAGGCGTTCTTAGTGCCCTGGTACTGCCTGCGAAAACATAGGGGATCCTGATGCTGGCCGGACTTGATGTGCTCCTGGAAAATGCTCCCATCGGGATCTTCCGTGCGGATCTCCAAGGACGATACCAGTTTGCCAATGCCAAGCTTGCCGAGATATATGGCTATGCTTCCTCTGCCCATCTGATGGGCCATCTGTCAGATTTTGGCCATCATCTTTATGCCAACGCTGCTGGTCGTCGTCAGCTTTTCCAGGATCTGCTTGCAGGCAAAGTCGGCGATGGGAGACTGGCCCAAGAGTTTTTAATCCACAGTCGCAGGGGTTTGGACTTGTGGGTGCGAGAACAAATTCAAGTCGTCCGCAATCCAGCAGGGGATCCCCTCTATTTTGAGGGATATGTGGAAGACATCACGGCGCAGAAGCTGGCTGAACAAGCCCTTGCAGAGAGCCAGCTCCGCTACGAAAGGCTGATTTGTGCTATTCCACAAGCCTTGATGATTTTTAGCCGAGAAGGTCAATGCCTGGAGCTGGTTTCTTCCCCGGAGAACGCTTGTGTTGCCTCGCTCCCGGCAGATCACTTTCAGGGAAAAGCAGTGGGAGAGCTGTTCGGTTCTGAGGTTGGCGACCAACTCCAAGGACTGATTGACCGTTGCTTGAGCAGCGGATCCCGGCAAACTTTGGAGTATCCCCTAACCAACTCAGCAGGGGAGCTCCGTTACCAAGAAATTTGCATGATCCCCTATGGAGCAGATTGCGTGCTTGGCTGCATTCAAGATATCACCGAGCGCAAGCGGCTAGAGCTGGCTTTGTTGGAGATTCAACAGCGATTCTGGGGAATTGTGGAGTCCTGCAATTTAGGCATCTCCCTGCTGCCTCTTGAGCCAGAAGCTAGGCCGCACGTTATAAACTCAGCCCTTAGGGATATGACAGGATATTCTGCAGAGGAATTGAAAGCTTTGCCTCTGGAAGCCTATATCCCAGACTTGGCTGATGTCGAAGCTCTAAAAAACCTTTGGCAGGAGTTGGTTGATGGCCGGCGCAGTCATTACGAATGGGAACATCGCTACACTTGCAAGAATGGCCAAACCATCTGGGCAAAGTCTCAGGTTTATGTTGTGAGAGATGAAGAGCAAAAGCCTCTATTCGCGGTTTATTTTCTGGATGATATTAGCGAGCGCCGATCTATTAAATATGCCCTTGAGGAAATCCAAAATCAGTTACAAGGGATCTTCAACTTCTGTAGCCAAGGGATTGCTCTGATGAGCTTGGATCCTGATCCCCGGTATCTCAGCCTCAACCCGGCAATGGCAGAGATTACAGGGTACAGCAAGGAAGATTGGTCGGTTCTGAAGACGGAAGATTACACTCCCTATCCCGAAGATCGAGAACGAGGCGAGATACTCTGGAATGAACTACTTTTCGGTTACACCAACAACTATGAATATGAAAAGGTAATCCGTCGCAAAGACGGCAGAGAGATTTGGGCCCGCCTGCAACTCTTCGTGGTGCGAAACGCTCAAAATGAGCCTCTGTTTGCCATCCAATTTCTAGAAGATGTTTCCGAGCGAAAAAGGGCCGAAGCCCACCTGCGAGAAAGTTTAGCCGAGCTGTCCCGTAGCGAAGCACGTTACCGCGCCCTTTACGAAGCGATCCCAGATATGCTTTTGCAAGTGGATCGGCAAGGGCTAATCTTGTCCTATAAGCCCCCCAGAGGATTTGCATCCGCCTATCCTGACGACCGCTATCTCAACCAATATATTCAAGATCTGTTTCCAGAGCATTGGAAAACCTACTTTGCCCCCTTGCTGGAGAAAGCCTTTCAAACGGGAGAAGTTCAGGTTATTGAATATCCGCTTCCTCAAACTTCACAGGACCCTGCGGAAACATTGCCGGAATATCGCGAGGCCCGTCTGTTGCCCTTTGGGCCGGATGAGGCCATTGTTTTGGTGCGTGATATCACCCTGCGCAAGCGCCTGGAGCTGGCCCAGCAAACGCGAGAAGCTGAGTTAACAGCCCTGGTGCAACAGCGAACCCAGCAACTGGAACGCAGTCTGCAGTTTGAATCGATTCTGCGCCGCCTTACCCATCAGATACGGGCAACTCTGGACGAAAAGCAGATCTTGCAGACGGTTGTGAACGAGCTGGGGAAATTTTTGGGCGTTCTTTTTTGCAATGTTGGCCTTTACGATAGCCGCCGAACCTATTCCCTGATCAGCTATGAATACACAACGCTTTCGACTTCTGGGATCGGGGCTCGGGTTTGCATGAAAGAGTTTCCCCTCTTCTACGAACAGCTATGGCGAGGCTGGTGCTTTCAACTGTGCGCTCGGGATCGCCAACGGGATCCCGACACTCTGCCCCCCTATCTGACCAAGCTAGCCTGCCCCATTGCCGACGATCAGGGCATTCTTGGGGATCTGTGGCTGGCTCGGCCTCCTGAGGAGAGTTTTAGTGATTGGGAAATCGATTTGGCCCAGCAAATGGCGGCCCAGTGTGCAATTGCCCTGCGACAGGCCAGGCTCTACCTCAGCAGCCAAGCTCAGGTGACGGAATTGAAAAAACTCAGCCAAATTAGGGATGACTTCCTGGCCGCCGTCTCCCATGAGCTGCGCACTCCCCTCACCAGCATGAACCTCTCGCTTCACCTGTTAAAGTTAAGCCATCAAATTTCTCCTCTCACCCCCAAGCAAATTCAGTATCTTGAGGTTCTGGACCAGGCGTGCGAGCGAGAGATCTCCCTAATTAACGATCTTCTGGATCTACAAACTTTGTCGGGTTTGTCGGGCAATACGCTTAAGCTGCCCTCTGAGAAGGTTAACCTGCCTCTCCTTTTGGCACCTCTCATCAATCGGTTCCAAGACCGGATGCGCAAACGACAGCAAACCCTACAAGTTCACTGGGATCCCCACTTGCCCTATCTGCACACCCATCCCCGCCTGTTGGAACGCTTGGTCTGTGAGCTTTTGACCAATGCCCACAAATTCACACCTGCCGGCGAACAGATTGTCCTGGAGGCTGTTGCTTTGGGTTCCGACTGTTGGGAGCTGCGCTTGACCAACACGGGCGCTACCATTCCCCTCGAAGAACAAGAACGCATTTTCGAGCAGTTTTATCGCATCCCCCACGCCGATCCCTGGCAGCAGGGGGGAACGGGCTTGGGATTGGCTCTGGCCCAAGCCATTGCCAACCACTTGGGTGGCTCTTTGCAGGTGGAAAGCACTGCCCATCAAACTACCTTCATTCTTCGCCTGCCTGTAGCCGCATCTTGTTGACGATCCGGCTTGGGTCACTTATGGTGAAACTTACCATATGGGGGGTAGGGTGAAGGTAGCGCTGTTGCAACTGAACTATACCGTCGGCGATCTGAGCGGAAATGCCGAGCGCATCCGTTCAGCAGTCGAGGCAGTGGCGGCGGCGGGAGCAGAGTTGGCCATCACCTCCGAGCTGGCGCTGCTGGGGTATCCACCCCGCGATTTGTTGCTCTACCCGGCCCTGATCGAGAGAGCAAACCAGGTTCTGCAGCAGTTGGCCAGCCGGCTACAGGCCAGCATTCCGGTGGTCGTGGGATCCGTGCAGCCCAATCCTCTCCCTGAGGGTCGGCCCCTTTACAATGCCGCTGCCTGGCTGGAGGGGGGGCAGATTCGTCATTGGTTTCAGAAGTCGCTCTTGCCTACCTACGATGTATTCGATGAGGATCGCTACTTTGAGCCGGGATCCCAGCCCCAACCCATCGAGTACCGTGGCCGCCGCCTGGGCTTTACCATTTGTGAAGACATTTGGAACGACCGTGATTTTTGGCAGCATCGTCGCTACCACTGGGATCCGGTGGAACAGATGGCCCGCTGCGGTGCCGACCTGCTGATTAACCTCTCAGCTTCCCCCTTCAGCCTGGGCAAGCAGAAGTTGCGGGTGGAGATGCTGGGATCCCTGGCCCGCAAGCATGCCCTGCCCATTCTTTATGTCAATCAAGTGGGGGGCAATGATGATTTGATTTTCGATGGGGCCAGTTGCGCCCTGGATCGCCAGGGTCGGGTTGTAGCCCAAGCTGCTGCCTTTCAGCCGGATCAGCTCATCCTGGATGTGGACGAGTTGACCCAGTCTCCCAACCCAGACCAGAGCCCACCGACTGTGGGATCCCGCTGGCCGACCGAACCGGAAGCCGAGCTGTACGAGGCCTTGGTTTTGGGCACCCGCGATTACGTTAGCAAATGTGGCTTTCGCGAGGTGCTGTTGGGCCTGTCGGGAGGGATCGATTCTGCTGTCACTGCCGTGATTGCCGCCGATGCCTTAGGGCCGGAGCGGGTGCTGGGGGTGCTCATGCCCTCTCCCTATTCCAGCGCCGGTAGCTTGGCGGATGCCTACCAACTGGCGCAAAACCTGGGGATCCCTACCCTGAAGCTGCCCATTCAGTCCATCATGGAGAGCTACCACCACCTTTTGGCAGAGCCCTTTGCCGGCCTACCCCCAGACATCACGGAAGAAAACCTGCAATCGCGCATTCGCGGCACCCTGCTCATGGCCCTTTCCAACAAGTTTGGGCGGCTGCTACTGACCACAGGCAACAAATCGGAGCTGGCAGTGGGCTACTGCACCATTTACGGGGATATGTCCGGCGGCTTGGCGGTGATTTCCGACGTACCCAAAACCTGGGTGTACCGCTTGGCCCGCTGGATCAACCGACAGCAGGAGCGGATCCCGCTTGCTACCCTGACTAAGCCCCCCTCAGCGGAATTGCGACCCGGCCAACAGGATAGCGACAGCTTACCCCCCTACGATCTGCTGGACAGGATCCTGCAGCAGCACATCGAGCAGCATCAATCCGGCCCAGAGTTGGTGGCTCAAGGGTTCGCTCCTGACATCGTGCAGCAGGTGCTGCGGCTGGTTCAGAATGCCGAGTTCAAGCGACACCAAGCTCCCCCTGGGCTGCGCATCACTGATCGCGCCTTCGGCACCGGCTGGCGCATGCCAATCGCCAAGCGGCAAGAAGGGATCATTTGATATTTGTGATATTTGTTTGATGTTTGATGGGATCCCCTCACCAGCTCCTCTCTCGAAGGGAGAAGGGCAAAGATCCGGCACTGTCGCAATTGCCTGGATATAGTTCGGTGGGCCCAAGCCTATGGTCAAAGACAACAAAGGGCCTGCAGACCGGCAGACCCCAGAAGAAGCCTTAAAGAATGACAAGCTAATCCGTCTTAGATCAGGCCCAGCCAAGAAGCAACGCCTTGGCCCGTCACCGCCTCGATGACAATGGCCAGCACAAAACCAATCATAGCAGCCCGACCGTTGAGGCGCTCTGCATACTCGTTAAAGCCAAACTTGGGCTCAGACAAATTGGGGTTAGACATGAGTACCTCCAGGGTAAATGGGAACGACAGTGAGTGGGATCCGTGAAGAACGACCATAGGAACGGCACTTAACCTTCAGTATAGTTTGCATTTCTTCATGATTGCAAGAAAGAGCAGTCACCCCCTGCCGATGGCGGCGATGATCTGCCGCGCCAGGGGAATGGCCGCCTCGTAAGCTTTGCCCTGATGCAGATGCAGCACCAGCGTCCAATGGGGATCCGGCAGGGGCCAAAAGGCCAGCAACCAGGCTTGAAAATCTTCTGCCCAGAGTCCTTGCTGCCCTCTGCGCCGGGGATTGAGGATGGTGCCAGACTTGGCTGCCACCGGGATCCCTTCTGGGGCAATGCCGCGACAGGTGCCTGCTGTTGCCGCCAAGCTCATGCCGGCATGGAGAGCCTCCCAAATCCACTCCGGTAAAGAGAGGGCAGGCAGGGAGACCTCTCCAGAAAGGGGAACACCGCGGCGGGCGATCACGCCCCCATAAACCAACAGCTCCCAGGGATCCACCGACCCAGCCAGACCGGTCGCCAAGAGCGGAGCTGGAGCCGTATTCTGCGCACTCTCTAGGCCAAAGCGCCGCAACCACTCCACCAAGGTATTGGCCCCCAGCTCCCAGCCCAACTGGTAGAAGTACACATTGCAGGACTGGGCCAGGGCTTGGCGCAAGTTCAAGGTTCCATGTCCACGGGGATCCCAGCAGGGTAGCCGGCCCAACCCCAATTGCAGCGGCGGATCCCACCAACCCGGGCAGTGGATCAAGCGCTCGCCGGAGCTGATCCCGGTCTGCAGAGCAGCAGCGGCAACGGCACACTTGACGGTTGAGCCAGGGCTGGCCCTGATTCTGGAAGCCTGCTCCGGCTGCCAAACCCTTGTTAAACGACCGGTGTTTAGGTTGAGGAGAGCGGCAAAATCGCGCGGATGGGTCAGCCCTGCAGATTTCCCTTGCAAACCCCAGGCTAAAGCAGAGCCCAATAGCCAGGCTCCACAGGTGCGGCGGTTCATCTGCTGTCGGCCCCGAAAACCCAGAAAGACAAAGGCGGATCCCTGTTACAAAAATTCGGAAATCGCAGCCTTCCCACGGACTAGAGTAATCTGAGTTCAGGTCAATGGAGATAACCCTCATGGCGATTCAGCGTGGTGCCAAAGTCCGTGTGCTGCGGAAAGAATCCTACTGGTATCGGGATGTGGGAACGGTTGCAGCGGTGGATACCAGCGGCATTCTCTATCCGGTGATCGTTCGTTTCGACAAGATCAACTACTACAACATCAACACCAACAACTTCCGTGAAGATGAGCTGGAAGTGTTGGAAGCTCCCAAGGCCAAGGCCAAAGCTGCCCCGGCCAGCTAAGCCAACCAGGGTTCTGAGGCCGGGAGCTGTGTTGCTTGAGCAAGTTGTTCTGTGCCTGAACTGCCGGAAGTTGAAACGGTTCGGCGAGATTTGCAACGCCTCACCCTGGGGCCACGCATACTTGCGGTGGAGGTGCTCCTAGCCCGCACCATTGCCTACCCTGCAGGGGAAACGTTTGGGCGGGGTTTGATCGGCGCCTGTTTTACCCGGTGGCAGCGGCGGGGAAAGTATTTGCTGGGATCCCTGGATTCGGGAGCTGTTCTGGGTGTGCATTTGCGCATGACCGGGCAGTTGCTCTGGGTACAGGGATCCAGGCCTTTGTCGGCTTATACTCGCGTTCGTTTGGCCTTCGAGGAAGGGTGGGATCTGCGCTTTGTGGATCAGCGCACCTTTGGTCAGATGTGGCTGGTGCCCCCCGGAGTTGGGCCAGAGGAGGTCATGACTCCCCTGCGGAGTTTGGGGCCAGAGCCCTTTTCGCCCGCCTTTTCAGAAGCCTATTTCCAAGCTGCTCTGCAGAAGAGCAGGCGCCCCATTAAAACTGCCCTGCTGGATCAATCGTTGGTGGCGGGGATAGGCAACATCTATGCCGACGAAGCCCTGTTTCTGAGCGGCATTCACCCTGTGACGCCGGCATTGCAGCTTTCGGATGCGGCCAAGGTACGCCTGCGAGAGGCGTTGATCGAGGTATTGCGAGCTGGTTTGGAGCAACGGGGCACCACCTTGCGGGATTACCGGGATTTGCGTGGGCTCAACGGCAACTACCAGGGGCAGGCATGGGTGTACGGTCGAGAAGGGGATCCCTGCCGCGTCTGCGATGCTCCCATTCGGCGAATCAAACTGGCAGGGCGATCGGCTCACTTTTGCCCTCGCTGCCAGCCGCAACAGAGCTAATGGCGCCCCCCAAGATATAAGGGATCCCTGAGGAAATGGGCCAGAGCGGCTACCATCAGCAGTAGGAAGGGATCCCGGTGAAAACCATGGGATGGGCACGGCTCCGACCTGTAAAGCCCTTGATGAGGGGAGGTTGCCTTTGGTCGGGAGCGCTGTTGGCGCTGGGGATCCCGGCGGCTGCGGCCTTTGCCCAACTGGAGTTGGATGCCCAACTGGGCCGATCCCAAATTGTCTTTCCCAGCAAAGATTGTCCTGCCTGCAACCTGACGGGGGCAGAGCTGCCGGGAGCTGACCTCAGTGGGGCTAACCTAAAGGAAGCAATCCTCAGACAGGCCAATCTCCAAGCCGCCGACCTCTCTCGAGCGATCCTTAACCTGGCCGATTTGAGAGGGGCCAACCTGAGCGGCTCGGAGCAAGCGGGGGCTTTCTTGTGGGAAGCGGATCTGGCGCAGGCCAACCTGCAGCAGGCGGATCTGACGGGGGCCAATCTCCAGGTGGCCAATTTAAGCGGAGCCGACTTGCGTCGAGCCATCCTTACCCGCGCCGACCTCACAGGAGCCAAGTTACACAACGCCGATCTGCGGGGAGCCGACCTGCGGGGGGCCTTTCTGGAGGGGGCAGATCTGACGGGCGCTCTGTACAACGCCCAAACCCGGCTGGATCCCGCCTTCAACCCTAGGGCATGGGGCATGGTTTTTGTAAGGGATTGAAAGAACTCCGCTTTCTCTTTGGAAGGGGGGCAACATCCCTGGCTCTGCCGATTTATTTTGGGATCCCCCCTTGGGCAGATTAGAACCAGCACCCCCCTCGGCTGGGATCCCCTGCCATGATTTTCCCTGTCCGTGTTCTCATTGCCGACGATCATCCCCTCTTCCGGTTGGGGCTGAAGTTTGCGCTGCAAGCGCAAGGATTTGAGGTGGTGGCGGAGGCGGAGACGGGATCCCAGGCTGTCCACCATTGCCGCAGTTGTGCCATCGACGTGGCCATTTTGGATGTGCGCATGCCGGATGGGGATGGGATCGCCGCTTGCCAGCAAATCACCGAGCTAGGTCTGCCGGTGGTGGTGGTGATGATGACCACCTTTCAGGAACCTGCCCTGATCGAGGCAGCCCGCCGCGCCGGAGCCAAAGGTTACCTCTCCAAAGAAACCGACCCGGCGGAATTGGCCCGCGTCATCCGGCAAATCTTGGCTGCTCCTGAACAAGACTGGCTACCCGCCCAACAGGAGCTGCCCAAGCTTACCCCCCGCGAGCTGTGTGTGCTGCAACTGATGAGCGAGGGCCTGGCCAACAAACAGATCGCCCGCCGCTTGGGCCTCAGCATCGAAACCGTCAAAGAATACGCCAGCACCGCCTACCGCAAGCTGGATGCCAGCGACCGCGTCACCGCCCTGCTCAAGGCACAACAATTAGGGATCTTGTGAATTGGAGAAAGGGCTTGGGGATTCCCCCCAGAGGTGGGGATTTGCGGTGGCCATGATCACGGGCATACTGTTGCTAGCTTGGCATCTTGACAAGGGATCCCTTGCGTGCCGCCTTCCCCTTCACATTGTCCGAGATACGGTATGTCTGCTCCTTCCACGCTGCTGCTCAAGCTCACCCTGCGCTTGCTCGCCTCTTTGAAAGCACGGGTGGATCGGCGCAAGATTCGAGAGCGGGGCTTTGTCCTGCCGGTGGCCATTTTGATCGTGCTGGTCTTGAGCTTGGTGACGGTGGGACTGCTGACCCGCTCTACCCAGCGCAGCATCCAAACCCAGGTGGAACGGGCGGGGCAAACCGTCAGCCGACAATTGAATTCAGCCATCGACCGGGCCAGGGCCAAGATCGAGTATCTGGTACGGGATCGCCGCCTGCCCAACACCGCTCCCACTGATGCGCAACTTGCTGCAGCCCTCATCAACGATGGGGCAGGGGATCTGCTTCCCCCAGATCCCAACAATCCCTACATCCTCCCGGATGAAACTCAGTTCGTGATCACCACCAACATTCAGGTGGAGGATCCGCAAAATCCAGGGCAGACCTTAAACGTTCCGGTTCGAGCCCCCGCTTGGTGGTTCTTGTCGGATACCGACAACAATGGCATCAACGACTCCGTAACGGTCTATACCATTCTGCACACTCGTCGGGCTGCCGGCAGCGACTTTGAGGACAACAGACTCACGGATACCGAGCGGGCGCGACGGCTGCTGATCCGCAGCGGGCCGCTACAAGGCTCAGCCTTGGCGGGGTGTACCGATTCTCCGACCGAACGAACGGTTAACCCCAATGTGGGGGATTGGTTCCAGGTGGGCTCTGCACTGTACAAGCCCTTTCAGGTGTACGCCGTAACTTTGCCCATCGAGGGAGCTGACTCCACCACCCGCGCCATTTCGGCTCTGCAATTCCAGCAGGATCGGCGGCGAGATTTGCTCAACAAATGGGGGGCCTTTAGCCGTGGCGACCTAGAATACTTCTTCACTCCTGGCTACAGCTGGAACGGTGCCATCTATGCAGGGGGCAGTCTCTTTTTCCGGTATGCCAGCAACAACTTGTTCCGGGCTTTCACCATCAGCTCCGAGCAGTCTTGCTTCTACATGCCTGTCGATAACTCCGAAATTACAGCTTTTGGTGAGCTGGTGGCAGGAGCTATCGGTTATGCCGGCCAGCAGGTGAGCGATACGTTAATTTTCGATGCCCACCCTGGCGTGGCGGATGTGCCGCCAAGTGTGCCGCTTCCCCGCTTGAATAACCTCAATTTCGATTCGGTTCAGAACTTGGCAGAGCCTGAAGCAGTAGCCCTAGATCCGCTGGAGCTTCAGCTTTTTGGTCGCATTCGCACTCGGGGAGCCTACGCACGGGATGCAGTGGGATGGGCAGCTTCTCCGATCAACGCCAAGCGAAGCAGTGAGCCTCTGGGACGGGTAACTGCCGGTGGTTTTGAGTCGGGTTCTGCTCAAGTTTGCCCCCCCTACGTGGACGATGTGTATCGGGCTGACAACCGCTTTGGCCCCAAGGCCAGCTACGACCGTCCCCCGGTCAACCCCGACCCGGCAAGGGGCTGCGATGTGGACACCTTTGCCCAAAAGTTTCGTGTCAGTGCCGGTGCCCCGATCCCTGGGGATGCTCAGAACAACCAGAGGGAATCTCTCACCCAAGACAACCCACCCCCAGGAGCCCTTTCCGAGGTGGGTCTGGATGGCTATTGGGAGCGGCGGGCCCGCGTGGAAGGTCTGCGGGTGATCGTGGGCCAGCGGCTGGAACTAACCCGCACCGATTCTTTGCCTTTGCCTTTGGTTCCGGCTGGGGATCCCAACGATCCCACCAAGTTGCAGGCCATTTTCATCAGCAACGAGGCGCGGCAACGCCTGACGCTGCGAGATAACCCGGCAGCAGTGCAGGCCACAGCCGTTTACCACCACAGTCACCGGCAAGGCCGCTTCCCGATAGCTTGCCTGGCTACGGTGGCCCACCCAGGCTCTCCCTGGAGTTTGCAGCGGGCTTCTACCTTCCCCACCGGCGACCAGCGCACCCAACTGGGCATCAACTTCTTCACCGGGGAGGGTACCAACGTTTGGGAATATGACCCAACCCCGATGGCGGATCGGCTGCGTCCTGGCACGCCCCTGTGGACGGCTTTGACAAACCTGGCCAATTTTGCTGGCGATCCCGATGGGGCTTATCCACCCAAGCAAGAGGCAGGCCGCATTCACCCGGATCCGTTTATTACGGCTTTTGGCAACTTCTCGGAGCTGCGGCGGGTGATTGATAACCCGACAAATCTGAGCCTGGCCGACCAAACCACCCTGCAAACGGCAGGCTGCATGGTGGGCATGCTGGCGGACAACATTCTGCGCATTGAGGCGGCTGCCAATGCCGGGGATCCAACGGCTCAAACCCTCTGGAAGGACATTCAAGCAAGCCGAGCTGGGAACCGAGAGGCGGCCAACCGGTTCTATCTGCCGTTGCGCTACATCTTCCCGACCACTACTTTCGACCAGACGGATTCTCTAGAGCGCGAGCGGCGCAACGCTTACTCCTTCCTTTCAGGTGCAGTTAGATATGAGGCTATAGCCAACCTAAAAGAGGTTGCTTTGCAGCCCCGCTCTGGAATTGGCAACTGGGCTTTGCCCCACGCCCAGGCTAATTGCACCGCTGCTGGCCCCAACAGCAACCAGGTTGAGCTAATTCGGATCGGCAACCAGTGCCATCGCGTGCCCTTCAAAGATTCCGTCTTTTACGATGGCCGCGAGGCGATGGCGGTGCGGGCGCTTAACATTGACCTGGCCCTACTGACCAACAATGTCAACGGACAGGCCAACGGGTTCATCAACGGGGATACTTGGCTGCCTGCCGGCATTGGCGAGGGTCGAGAAGGGGGTATTTTCTACGCCTTCCGGGAAGATGCCGTGCGGGAAGATGCCATTGCCCGCCCACCCTTGGGCTCTTTTGCCGGTTACCTGGCCAACTGGCGGGCCGGGAAAGCCCGCGGCAACTTAGGCAGCGCCGGTATTATGAACGCCGGTCAGCCGAATCGAGGCACAGCCAACGGCCAAACGGTCTGGGATCCCCCTGTTTCCGAGCAAGGTCTTAGCCCCAAGCCGGTGGACTACTACGCCGATCCGGATCGGCGGCCCTATGGCTTCCGGCTGCGCAACGGGGCGGTGCTGGCCCGGGGTGGGTTCAACCCTGATGACGCGATCTTTGGCCTCTCCTTTGTTTCCGATAACCCCGTCTATATCCAAGGGGACTTTAACCTGCACCAAACGAAGAACGGGCAGCGGCTGGAGGAGTTCAGAACTCTCCTTAACTTCGGTGCAGATGGCCTCTACAGCAACTTCTACGGGCGGATGCGGGCCGATGAAGACCGGCGCTTTGCCCGGGCGGCGGACGATCTCTGGCGGCCCAGCGACGTGTTGGGCGACTCGGTGAACATCCTCTCTGCCGATTTCTGCGACGGCAGCCTTGACGATGGCTTTGTGCAGGATGGCACCCTCAATGGCGGCGGCACCAGCTATGCACCTGGACAAAACTACGCAGGTGGACGAGCCTCAGCACCTCGCCGCAGCGACTACTACGGCTGCAGTGGAAATAACCTAGGAGCCAACACTTCCTTCCTCAACCAAGCGCTGGTGATCCGGGGCAACAACTGGCCCGCTCCGAATCCCAATAACAGCGGTGCTGGCGTTCTGCGCTTTGACAACACGAACGGTGCCCAGAACCTGGGCGACAACCTCAACCAGCCGGGTTGGCCGGATGTGTTTGCCCGCGACACCATTCTGGCTCGTTTCGACAACGCCGATTCGGATCCCAATAATGACGATAGAACAGCAGGCGGTGGCGCGCCGGCAGTGCGGCCCTTGCGGGCACCCGATGTGGGCTATGCCAACTTTGGCACCCGCATCTCCGCTTTGGGCAACCCGGTGCTGGATACTTCTCGCTGGGTGCTGGTGGCTCCGCCTGGGCCTTGCCCGAATCCCCGCGGCCCTGGGTTCTCTGGGTTGCTGGCCGAGTACTACAATGGCTGGCTGACCAGCCCGCAGAACCAGTACAACCGCAATACAGGGTTTGCCGCCAGCGGAGCCGTAGGTCCCCTGCCTCCAGACGCCCAAAATGCCAACCTGCCCTACCTGCGGGCGGTGCGCTGGCCAGATCCGGTGTTCCCGGCGCAAGGAGTGCCTGACGCCATTGGTCAGTTCGACAACGCCTATACCAGCAGTGCCCCCTCCTGTAATTCAACAGATGGTAGTAGCAAAGACCAACGCTGGGCCTGCGTGCGAGATGCCATCAATAATCCGAGCAACCTAGCCCCCTTTGCCCGCAGCGGCAGTGGTTACCCCTGGTGGGGAGGCTTCCAGTACTTTTTTGGCAACAGCCCAGATATAAACTCCAACTCGCCTTTCAAGCGGCGGCTGTATAACAATCTCCCCGACTGCAACGACTCTTTGTCTGACATCCCGCAGCCATCCTGCCGCCTGTCGGTGCAACCTGGCAGCCCTGATCGGCGGGATCGCGGCGATTGGTTTTGGATGCCCAGTTGTGGGGAGCCCGATGGCAACAATCGCTTTACGAATCAGCCGACCGATGCAGATGACCTCGACTTCCCTCACTTCAACTTCTGGCGTTCCTGCTGGCGGCGTAGAAGTGGGGGAGGGCCGAATGGCAACAACAACGGCAACGACTTCTTCGTGGTGCGCTGGGTAGGGGAGCTGTATCCCCGTTGGCCGGGCCTGCAGACCTACCGCATTTTCGAGGGCGACGATGGCGTGCGGCTGATCATTCGGCGGCGGGACGGCTCCGATGCCACCTTTAGACTCGATGCCGTTTGGAGGGGCACTAACCTCAGCCTAGGGCCAAACGCGGCAGGGGCCGAAGCCTGGCAGGATAGCGGCAGCAACGAGGTTGCCCTGCGATTGGATCTGGAGTGCGCGGATCCAAACAAGTCCTCGCCCTACTTGATAGAGATCCAAACTTACGAAAATACCGGCAATGCTCGGCTGCGCTTTGCCACCCGCGATGACAGCGAGTGGGAAGACTACGACCTGCAATACCTGAAGCCGCTGATGCCGGTCAACAAGCCTTGCCAGCCGGATCCGACTATACCTCTGGAAGACAACCAGCGGTACTGCAAAGTCACCCTCAACTGCGATCCCATCTGGACAGACTGGAATCCTCCATGTCGGAGCGACATCTGTGTGGCCACCAACATCACTCAAACCAAAACGGCCACCTTGCCTGCCGGTTGCCCTGGCACCCCGCCGCCGCCGCAAACCCGAGAGATTACCTGTTCCCCTCAGTACAGCTACGGGTCTTGGTCGAATTGGTCGCCTTCGTGTACCCAGCAGCAGCAGTGCAGCAGAGCCACCATTACCCAAACCCGCAGCCGCCTGGTAACGCCGCTTTGTACCAGCCAAAGCCCCTTCACCGAAACCCAAACCCAAACCATCACCTGCCAACCTCCGGATGCTACCTGCACCGATACAGGCTGGACTCCTCAGTGCACGGTGGCCAACGGTGGCCAGACGATAACCCAAACCCGCACTGAGACCTGCACCTCGATCTGCGGAACCACCACCAGGCAGCAAACCCAAACGGTTACCTGCCCGCAAACTTGCAACTACAACTGGGGACCTTGGTCGCCGGCCAGTTGCGATGAGGTCATCGACCAGATTGCCTGTGGCACAACCAGAACGTTTACCCAAACCCGGACGGGCACCCGCATTGACAATACCAGCAGCCCCACCTGCCAGGCCACCAAAACGGAGACACGATCTTTAACCTGTCAAGGCAGGCCTTGCGGGCCCAGCACTTTTGCCCCAGAAGCGCCTTCCGAGAGCCCTCTGGGCGAATGGATGGCAGCCAAGCCCAACACAGTGGATCTGCGCCCTGTCTGGGAAATCCAAGCGGATCCGGAGCCGGAGACCCTCAGCGTAAACACAGTGGCTGCCGCTCCTGCCGAAGGCGTAACCATTGCTCTGCAGCCGGAGCTTTCTCCGGTGCTGGAGGTGAAAGCCGGGGTGCCCAAGCCGCCCAAGTGGCCTAGCCCTGCCGAGGCCTTGCAGGCGGCCTTCAATTGGATGTTTGGCGAGCCGGCCTATGCTGCCCGCGCCGGACTGAGGGGCAATGTGCTCTTCAAGGAGATCGCCAACCCCAGCAAAGAGCCGGGCATCCGCCCTGCCGAGAGTGGTGCTTCTCCGATTGCGGGAACTCCCGGCGTAGGCAGCGACGACTGGGCAAAGCAACTGCGGCGGCGATTGCTCAATCCCAATGGAACTGTTCGCTGTGACTCAGAAGAAAAGGTCACTTCCACCGACGGCGGCTTCTGGGTGCCGGGGGTGTTTCGACCCAATTTCAACGACCGCTTTAAGTACACCGCCTACACCGGTGCCAGCCGTCCCAGCACTTTGCGCTTTGAAGACAAAAACGGCAACAGGCAGCCGGATCCGGACGAGATTCTAGATCGGGATCCGCTATTCGGGCTGGATCTGGTTTCTGAGCCTCCCGGCAGCCCCGTTCAGTTAGAAATTCAGCCGCAAATGGCCCTCAACCCCTACGCCCGCGTCAACAAGACTGCTACGGCTCAGGGCTACGCCCCCAACTCCAGATACGCGGACGGCTACTACATCGACAGCAAAATCGACAGCAAAGGGAATGATGATCGTGAAGACATCCGCAACGGCCTGTGCTTCTACGTCAAGCCCAATGGCAACACCATCCAAGTTCAAATCGACCGCAACGGCGGCGACGACGGTGGCTTGGTCTGGGTGGATGTGGAGCCGTACACCCTCAACATCAATCAACCCACCACCGGCTTTGCGGGCAATAACCCCGTGCTGGGGGTGATCCTGGACGAGGTGACCCGTCGGCCCATTCCCATTCCCCGCTTCCAAGAGCTGGCCTCCACTGACCCGAACCAACGCCGTCGCAGCGACGATGGCAGCCAAAACCGGCAGCTCCAGCCGGCCAGGGAAACGCGGGTGAATGCCATTGCCATCAGTGGCACCTTGCCCTCGCGGTTGGGTCAAACTGCCGGCGGCATGCACAACTTCCTGCGCCTCAACGAGCTGTGGAGAAATACCAACCTCTTCTTCAGCGGCTCGATGATCCAGCTCAACTACAGCACCTACGCCACCGGCCCCTTCCTGCAGCAGAGCTTTGAGCCGCCCAACTTGGTGGAAGATCCAACCTTTGTGCGCGGCTACGACTACTACTTCCCGCCCAATCGCCGCTTTGGCTACGATGTGGGTCTGCAAATTGCCCGCCGTCCCAGCTCGGTGTCGGCCCGCTTCCAATTCCCCTCCAATGCCCGCACCGAGTTCTTGCGGGAGCTGGATCCTCAGGATCCGTATGTGCGGCGGTTGCGCTGCGGGTTGCAGGCTCAGTCAGACGTGCCTCTGCAGGCCGCCGCTCGGATTGGAGGCTGTAATGAGTTCAACTGATATTGACTTCCCAAGCCAGGGGTAGATTCTAGGTAGGGCAGATCTGGGTGAGTGCTGGAGGAGATATGAAAAAGTGGCGGCTTTTGCGGCAGCAATTGGAGGCAGAAGGCTTTACTCTCATTGAGGTCTTGGCCTCGGTGGTCATTGTGGCTTTGGCCATGGCCGCTCTTGCCCCTGCCCTCACCCTGATTGCCTATCGGCGGGCCATGACCGAGCGGATAGAAGTGGCCAATCAACTGGCCCGGGCCGAGGTGGATCGCATCCGCACCCTGGTTGACCTGGAACTGGCCGCCAACCCAGGCGCTTTCCAGAACCCAGCTCAGTTGGCCCGTCTGCCCAGGATTGGGGCAAGCCCCTTGCGCAACACCCCGCCCCCTGCCGACATGGACAACCCTGGCCCCAACTACTCCATTCGTTTGGCTGAAGTTCAAGTACCAGGGCGAAACCCCGAAATCTACCTCATCCAAACCTTTCGGGATAGGGGCGGGGAATGCATTGACCGGCGCAACAACACCGTCATCCCAGGGGTTCCCTGCTCTTTCTTTTTGGGGGTGAGGGTGTACCACCGCTTTTCCTTTAACCCAACCACTCGGCAGGCTCTTCCTGGGCTGCGAACCGAGACGGTCTCTGCCAACCAGAACTTGGCCAATGCCGATGTTTGGCTGTTTCCCATGGCCAGCTCGATTGTAGAGATTAACCTAGCCGCCAATTTAGGGGATGTTTGCCGCGCCGTTTTGGCCGATGTTCAAGCCAGGGGTGGAACACCGACCAACAACTGCAATGCCTTCCCGCTGCCCAGCCCAAGCCCTACCTCGACTTGAAGTGATGGGTAAGCTCCTCCTGCAGGCTCACAAAAAGGTGGTGTTTTCCTATGTTCAAGGTTTTTCGCCACAGGGTTTACAAGAATGCGGGGTTTACCCTTATCGAGCTTTTGGTCTCGCTGGTGGTAGCTTCGATCTTTCTGTTGGCCACCGGCATGATCGTCATTGAAACCATGCGGGTGGATCGGGAAGAGACAGGGCGCACCCAGGTGCAGGCAGAGCTGACCCAGGCTATGCAGTATATCCAGCAAGATCTGGCGGAGGCGCTCTACATCTACAACGATGCAGAACAGCCCAACGGAGACGGAACGCCAGATCTCATTCAAAAGCTTTACACACCCGGCTGGATTCACCGCCCCGAGGGTGCCGTTCCGGTTGTCGCCTTTTGGAAGCTGAACCCAATCCCACGCGATTGCTATCAAGGCCCTCCGACGTTGCAACAAGTCCGAGAAGGCCGAGTAACTTTGAAGGAAAGACCTTCAGGCATTTCCCAATCTGATTGGGAAAACATTCGCAGCCGCCGCAACATCTACACCTTGGTTGTGTACTACCTGCGGCGCAACTACAACAACGCCGGTAACCCAGACGGCAGCACCCCCTGGGAGGGCAACGCGCGCATTGCTAGGTTTGAGTTGCAACCTCTTAATGACGCATGCACTGAGCGCAGCCAATTTTTTGTCGAGGATCCGGATCCCTACCGGGAGGGCTTTCTGGTTTGGCCCTCTGAGCAAGCTATGGCTCGCCAAGATCCCATTGCTGAAGCAGGCAATCAAGGTAATCGACTGGTAACTCTGGTCTCCAACATCTTCAGCAGCCGGCAGGGAAGTCCGCAGGTTGCGCCGAATTGCCCGCAAGGCTACGCCTTTGGAGGGGGAAAGCCTAGTGGTGTCACTTTTTCCGGCCTAGGAAACAATGAAAACGACGTGGGCTTCCATGTTTGCGTCCGGCGCAGTGACGCCGCAAGTCTTCCCCAAGATGTGATTGTCACCATCACGGCAACCGCTATGGAGCGCTCCAATCCTGGTTTGTTCCGGCGCTACATCCAAGATGCCACCAGCGTTGATGCGGAGCAGGTGTCGCGGTATTTGACGGCGATGCAAACTCAGGTGTTGGCCCGTGGTGTGTTTAATCGTCAAGCCTAGTCAAGCCCATCTAACTTGCCCGGAGGGGGATTCCTACCTATGTTGGCCTCGGTGAGCGAATTTAGACGGATTGCACCTGCCCAGACGAAGGGCTTTACGCTGATAGAAGTCTTGGCGGTTATCGTCATCATCGGCATCTTGGCTGTGCTGGCCGTTCCCTCTGGGATCAATATCTGGGCCCGGATCCAGCTAGAGGATGCGCAGAACAGGGTGGAGCGAGCCTTGCGCACTGCCCGCACCAATGCCAGAGCCTCTCTCCTGGGCCGAGCTTGGGTGGTGGGGGTGGACAATTCAGACCCGAACGTGCCAACTCTGGTCATTCAGGATGAGCAGGGCCTCTGCGATGAACCCACCCCCTGTCAGCGAGTGCGCCTAAACAATTTTGTAACTGCGGCCAACAACTTCAGTGGTGGGCAGGCAGTTTTTGAATCCGATGGCCGCGCCCGTCAACTGGGTCGCTTTGTGGTCAGCAGCACCTACTCCCAGGGAGAGAACCGCTGCGTGGTGGTGAGCACCTTGATAGGCACTATCCGCAAGGACAACGACCCGGCTTGTGCAGGTGGAACAGATGCAGAAGACTAGCTAGCCTTGCAACCTTCTTGAAAGAGGGTAGGATGGTCAAGCCGATGTTTTTGGGTGGAGCATGGCTTCTCCTTCCCTGATCCCTCAGGAAAAAACTTTCCCTTGGCAGGCTCGTCAGCCTGCTTTGCTGGTGCTGGCGGATGGCGCTTCCTTTGCCGGTTGGTCTTTTGGGGCGCCGGGCACGGCAGTGGGCGAGGTGGTGTTCAACACGGGCATGACCGGCTACCAGGAGGTGATCACCGATCCCAGCTACCGGGGGCAGATGGTCACTTTCACCTGCCCTGAGCTGGGAAATACCGGAGTGAATGAGCTGGATGAAGAATCGGCTCGGCCCCAAGTAGCAGGGGTGATTGCCCGCAATGTGTCTCGCCTGGTCAGCTCTTGGCGGGCCACTTCCACCCTCCCCCACTATCTGCAACAGCATGGGATCCCAGCTATTGCCGGGGTGGATACGCGGGCTTTGGCGCGGCGGCTGCGCTCCCAGGGGGTGATGAACGGGGCCCTTTCCACGGAAATTTTGGATCCCCAGGTTTTGTTGGAGCGGGTGCACCTGGCGCCTTCCATGCAGGGGTTGAGCCTGGTGGCAGAAGTTACCACTCCCGAACCCTACGAGTGGCTGGAACCTACCCCCGCCGACTGGGACTATGGGCGCAGCCAAGGGATCCCAGTGCCGGAGCCGCCCCTACGGGTGGCGGCCTTGGATTTCGGCGTTAAGCGCAACATTCTGCGCCGCCTTACCCGCTATGGCTGTCGGGTGATGGTGTTGCCGGCCAATGCCAGCCCGGAGCAGATTTTGAGTTACAACCCCGATGGGATCTTCCTCTCCAATGGGCCAGGGGATCCGGCGGCAGAGACGACGGCTATCCGCACCACCCAAGCGCTGCTGCAAACCGGGAAGCCTTTGTTTGGGATCTGCCTAGGCCACCAGATTCTTAGCTTGGCCCTGGGGGGATCCACCTACAAGCTGAAGTTTGGCCACCGGGGCCTGAACCATCCCTGCGGTCTGGACAAGCAAGTGGAGATCACCAGCCAAAACCACGGGTTTGCGGTGGATGCCGCTTCGATCCCTGCCGATGGGGTGGTAATCACCTACCTCAACTTGAATGACCGCACCGTGGCCGGGATCCGCCACCGTCACCTGCCCCTGTTTTCCGTGCAGTATCACCCGGAAGCCAGCCCTGGCCCTCATGATGCCGATCACCTTTTCCGAGAGTTTGTGGAGCTAATGCTGCAGCACCGCTCCCAGAGGTAGCTGTCCTCACCCCCGGCCCCTCAGGGGGAGTTGGTTTAGGCGTAGGGCCAGGGCAGCGCGGGCTTCTTCCCGGTCGTCGAAATGCACTTTCTGGGTGCCCAGGATCTGGTAGTCCTCATGGCCTTTGCCAGCAATGACCACCGTATCCCCTGGCCGGGCTTCGAGGATGGCCAGACGAATGGCCTGCCGCCGATCCACCTCCACCGCTCTAGGGGATCCAGGGATCCCGGCCACAATATCCCGCAGGATCTGCTGGGGATCTTCGGTGCGGGGGTTGTCGGAAGTAACAATCACCTGATCTGCCCAGGTGGCGGCAATGCGGCCCATCTGCGGTCGTTTGCCCCGATCCCGATCCCCTCCACAGCCAAAGACACAGATAAGCTGCCCCTGCACCTGGGAGCGTAGGGCCTTAAGCAGGTTTTCCAGTCCGTCGGGGGTGTGGGCATAGTCCACAATGACTGCGATATCCTGCCCCGGCAGGGTCACTCGCTCCACCCGCCCCGGCACCCCTGGAAAGTGGGGCAAAGCGGATTGGATGGTCTCCACCGCTATCCCTGAATGCAGGGCTACCCCTACCGCCGCCAGCAAGTTGGAAAGGTTGAAGGATCCCACCAGAGGGGCCTCCACGGCAAACGTGCCCACAGGGGTGTGCAGAGTTGCGCTCAGGCCAGTGGGGTGCAGTTGAACTGGGTCGGGCCAGAGGCCGGGGATCCCCTGCAGGGGCTGCAGAGAATAAGCCCAGGGCTCCAGAGAGGGTTGGATGGCTTGCAGAAGCCGCTGTCCCCCAGCATCGTCGGCATTGATCACCGCCCGCCCTTGGAGGTATTCCTGTCGGAAGAGGGTGGCCTTGGCCTGCCAGTAGTTCTCCAGGGTGTGGTGAAAGTCCAGGTGATCCTGGGTGAGGTTGGTCCAGACGGCAGCGGCAAAGGAACACCCCCACACCCGATCTTGAGCCAGGGCATGGGAGCTCACCTCCATCACCGCCACCTCCGCCCCGGCTCTCTGGGCTTCCCTGAGGCTGCGCTGCAGTTCCAGGGGAAAAAGGGTGGTGTGGGAGGCCACTTCGCTGTGGCCGGGCCAGCGATTATACAGAGTGCCCAGCAAAGCGGTAGAGCGACCGGCAGCCTGCATCAAATGTTCAATGAGATGGGTGGTGGTGGTTTTGCCGTTGGTGCCCGTTACTCCCACCAAGGTCAGTTGACGGGCGGGAAAACCATAGAAGGCTGCCGCCACTTGGGCCACGGCCTTGGGGAGAGCCTGGCGCGGCACAAGCAGGATAGGCCGCTGCCACAGCAACTCTTGAGCAGACAAGCTCTCCCACGCCTCCTGGGAGACCAGGGCAGCCACTGCTCCTGCCGCCAAGGCTTGGGCTACGAAGCCACCTCCATCTACGCGGGATCCCGGCATCCCCAAGAAGAGATCCCCGGCCTGCACTTGGCGCGAGTCAGCACATAGCCCCCAGACCCGCACCCCCTCCAGGGATCCCTGGGCCAGTTGCGGCTGGATCCCGGCTTGGTGGAGCAATTCCTGCAGAAAGTGCTCCGCGCCGCTAGCGGGAACGATCCCAACCGTCTCCATGTCCACCACTCCTTCCTGCTTTGCAGCTTACGGTAGCCGCTGAACCCCCTTCCCGGCCAGAGGGCAAGCGAGATGCGAGCCAGGGGCAAGGCAACTAGGCCAGCGCTTCCTCCAGCTTCTGCTTAGCCCACAGGGAAGCATAGAGGCCCTTCTCGTCTGCCAGCAATTCGGCATGGGATCCCTTCTGCACAAGGCGGCCCTTGTCCATCACCCAAATCTGATCCGCCTCCACCGCAGCCGTGAGGCGATGGGTGATGAAAATCACTGTTTTCTGGGCCGTGGCCTGGCGCAGATGGCGAAGAATGGCCTGGGCCGTCTGATTGTCCACGCTGGAGAGAGAGTCATCCAGGATCAAGATGGGAGCATCCACCAGCAAAGCCCGAGCCAGGGCCACCCGCTGTCGCTGGCCACCGGAGAGGGTGATGCCCCGCTCCCCCACCAGGGTGTCGTAGCCCTTGGGGAAGCTGAGGATCTCGGCGTGGATGTGGGCAGCTTTGGCAGCCCATTCCACCTCCCAATCTTCGGCATCCGGCTTGCCGTAGCGGATGTTATCCCGAACCGTGGCGCTGAACAGGAAGCTCTCCTGGGGCACATAAGCTATGGCCCGCCGCAGGGATCCCAGTTGCAGACGGGTGATATCCCACCCATCCAAAAACAGTTGCCCCGGCTGGATCTCCAGCAGCCGAGGAAGGGCATTGGCCAGGGTAGACTTGCCCGCCCCAATCGGCCCCACCACCGCTACCATCTGGCCCGGTTCTATGCAAAAGTGCAAATCTTCTAGAGCCGGAGCTGCCGCAGAACCGGCAAAGGCAAACGTGAGCCCCCTGGCCTCGAGGCGGCCCTGCACCTTCTCCAGGGGCAACGGCAGAGCGTCGGGAGCATCCCGAAGGGTGGGCTCTACCCCCAACAGAGCCTCGATCCGCTCCAAGCTGACCTGCCCCCGCTGGTAGGCCGTGATGGTAAAACCCAGCAGAGCGGTGGGAAACACCAACCGTTCCACATAGAGGGTAAGAGCCGAAAAATCCCCGATGGTCAGCGTCCCCGCTGCAATCTGCGGCCCTCCCACTGCCAGCAGCAGCAACAAACTGAGGCTGACCAGCGCCACCAACGAGGGGAAAAGCAAGTTGCGGGTGAGGGCCAAGCGCAAATTGGCCTGCAGCAGCCGCTGGTTCTGGCGGCGAAACTCCCGCTGCTCATGCTGTTCCTGACCGTACACCTTGATCAGGGTAATGCCGTTCAGGTCTTCTTGGATGAGATCGCTGAGATCTGCCAACTCCTGCTGCACTTGGAGCTGCTCCTGCTGCAGGCGGGCACTGCTCAGCTTGACCAAGACCAACATCACCGGAAACACCGATAGGGCCAGCGCGCTGAGGCGGGGCTCAATGCCAAACATGGCAGGTAAGGTGGTGGCATAGGCAAAGATCGTGTTGGCCAAACTGAGCAGGGCAAACCCCAACAGGCGGCGGATGTTTTCCACATCGCTGGTGATGCGGGTGAGAATATCCCCGATGGTCTGCTGGGCAAAGTAGGAAGGCTGTAGGGTGAGCAAATGCTCGAAGATGGCTTGCTTGAGGTGAAACTCCACCTGCCGCCCCACCCCAAACATCCACACCCGCGAGGCAATGCGGATGCCCATCATCAGGCTGGAGACGACCAGCACCGTCAGGGCGTAAAGGGCAATGCGCCGGGCCGACAAAGTGGCCAGGTTCTGGCTTAGGTCATCGATGACCAGCTTGACATACCAGGGCAGGAACACCCCCAGGCCATTGACCAAGAGCAGGGATCCAATGCCCAACCCCACCTGTCGTCGATAGGGGTGCAGATAACGGGCCAATTGTCGGAGATGGGATCCCAATCCGGTCACTCACTTGCTCCCTGCATCCTCTCCCACTCTAGCGCTCAGCCGGATCCCCCCGGTAGGGATCAAACCAGAACCTGAGCCGGAGCTTGCTGGGCCAATTGCACTGTTTCCTGCCGTGCCCAGGCATCGGCCTGCAAAATGTCCTCCAGGCTGGGATCGGTGATGACCTGATGCCGCTCGCAAACCCGCTCCAAGAGACGGGGAATATCCAAAAAACGGATGCGCTCCTGCAAAAACAGGACCACCGCCGCTTCATTGGCTGCATTCAACACTGCTGGCAGCGTTCCCCCCCTCCGCCCGGCGGCATAGGCCAACTCCATGCAAGGATACTTGCGGTGATCCGGGGCCTTAAACGTGAGGGATCCCAGCTTGACCAAATCAAGGGGATCCCAGGGAGTGGCCAGGCGTTCTGGCCAACTGAGGCCGTAGAGGATGGGCAGGTGCATGTCCGGCCAGCCCAACTGGGCCAGAACAGAGGTATCGGCCAGCTCAATCAGGGAGTGGACGATGCTCTGCGGGTGGATGAGGATGTCGATGTGGTCGTAGTCCAGGCCAAACAGCCAGTGAGCCTCGATCACCTCCAGGCCCTTGTTCATCAGGGTGGCCGAGTCGATGGTGATTTTGCGCCCCATCACCCAGTTAGGATGCTTGAGGGCGTCGGCCAAGGTGACCTGATCCAGTTTTTCGGCAGGCCAATCCCGAAAGGCCCCGCCTGAGGCAGTCAACAAGATTCTTCGCAGGGATCCCGCGGGCACCCCCTGCAAACATTGGAAAATGGCCGAATGCTCAGAATCGACGGGGATCAGGTTCACCCCATACTGCCGCACCAAGGGCAGCACCACCGGGCCCCCCGCCACCAAGGTCTCTTTGTTGGCCAGGGCAATGTCCTTGCCGGCGCGGATGGCCGCCAGGGTTGGCAATAAACCAGCGCAGCCGACGATCCCCGTCACCACCCGCTGGGCCGCCGCATGAGCCGCCACTTGACACAGCCCCTCCGTTCCGGCCACCAACTCCGGCAGCGGTCGGATCCCGCTCAGCAGCGACCGCAGCTCCGGCAGCAGCTCCTCCCGGCCAATGGCAACCACCTGGGGCCGAAACCGCCGTACCTGCTCGGCTAAGAGGGCGACGTTGCTGTAGCTGCTCAGGCCAACAACCTGAAAACGCTCCGGATACTGGGCGACCAAGTCCAGAGTTTGGGTGCCAATCGAGCCGGTGGAGCCGAGCAAGGTAATGGCTTGCATAAAGGATCCCTTTGCACCTGAAAGAGCTTGACATCCTCCCAACGCAGACTTCCCCTCCCGCAGCGTGCCCAAAGACTCCGTCCCGCTATCGCGAACGGCCCCACCTTGCGTTCGGGGATCCCTGCCTCGCGCCCCTTCATCTTACTCTCATCTGGTTCTTATCTGGAATCTGTGGGCTCCCTGCGATCCCCGACAGCGGGATCCCTGAGTGGCTGCGGGGTCTGGCAATGCTCTTCTTCCCCGGATTTTCGGTTTCAGACCTTTCCCAACTGCGAGCGCAGCCACTGGTTGAGAAGCGCCTCAATCAGCTCTGAGAGATCTTGATCCGATTCCAACAGGATGCGCTTCACGGCTCGGTGGGTCTCTTTGGGGATGTAGGCTGTCAATTTGACGTACTCAGAGCTGTTGGGCTTGGCGCCTGCTTCCGCTTGCTCGAGGGTCAGCTTGGGTTCTGGAATCTTGTAGGCTTGGGCGCTCAGCTTTTTCGGGGCGGGTCGAGCCGGGATCCCCTCTGGCTGCCGGTCGAGAAGGCGCTCAAACTTGCTCATGACGAGATTTCCTCCCCCACAGCAACGTAGTCTGACCAAGCTTGTCTGGCTCTCGGCTCTGGGATCTCGTGAACACAGACCCCCTCCAGGGCAGCCCGCTGAAAGGCCACCGTGCGGCGAATGGAATGGTGGCAGAGAGGGATCCCAACTTGTTTGAGAAAGCTGCGGGCCTCCGCTCCATCTCGGTTGGGCCAGGGGGGAACCAGCGTCAGCAAGACCTTGTAGTGCTTTGCCCCCAACCGGTCTAGGGCCTTGGCGGTCAGCATCAGGGCATCTAGGGCCAAGGCATCTGGGGAGCAGGGCAAAAGCAGCAGCTCACACCGCTGCGCCAGAGCGTGTAACTGTTCCGAGGTGGGACGGGCAGGGGTGTCGATCACCGTGTGTTGAAAGCCCGTGGGCGTGGGAGTGGTGGGATCCCCGGTCAATACCTTGATAGGAAAGGATGGCCCCCGTTCTGCCCAGCGAGAGGCGGAGCGATTGGGATCGGCGTCGATCAACAGGGCCACCCGGACCCACCCGAATGGGCTGCCCCTTGTTTCTGCTGAAGGTAAAGGGCCAAATGCACCGCTGTAGTGGTTTTGCCCACGCCCCCTTTGAACCCCAAGACCGCGATATTCATCTGCCACACACCCTCCCACCCTGGTTTTACTGCCCAGTTGCGCAGGCGGCAAGAGGCTAAAGTGCGCATCGCCACGTTGGGTCTTGGGGCAAATCGGAAGAGCCGGGCGCGGGGGGAAGCGTTCCCGGTTCCGCAATCTTCAGGCTTTGCCGGTAGGATATCCTTGGCTGGCATAACCGGCTGGCTTTGGAGAATCTGACCATGCCTCATCTCTCGCGATCCCATTCCTCCTTGGGCTTGGCTCGCTCTTGGTCTATTCCGCTGGGGCTGTGTCTGGCCCTGAGCATAAGCGCCTGCGGCGGCGGGGGTTCCAGTCGCCCGCTTCCCCCAGTCTCAGCCCCCCCCACAGGACGAATTGAGGGATCCCATTTCGACGATCTCAACGGCAATGGGCTGCGGGATCCGGGAGAGCCGGGGCTGCCGGGCACCACCACGTTTTTGGACTTAAACGGCAATGGCCGCCTTGACCCGGGGGAGCCCAGCACCGTCAGTGATGGCGGTGGCAACTTTCGCTTCTCCAACTTGCCCCCTGGCACCTACCGCGTCACTGCCCTTTTGCCCCCAGGGCGAGTGTTCACCACGCCGCGCTCCGGCTTGGGGCTGGAGCGGATTGTGGGCGGCAGACCTGCTCCCGAAGGGGCCTTTCCCTGGATGGTGGCCTTGCTGAACGCGGCTGAGCCGGATCCTTTTCAAGCGCAGTTTTGCGGCGGATCCCTGATTGCACCGGAGTGGGTGCTCACTGCTGCCCACTGCTTTTTCGACAATCAAGGCCGGCAGGTGGTAAATCCCCAAGATCTGGATCTGCTGTTGGGTACCAACCGCCTACAAATCGGCGCCGGTCAACGCATTCGTGCCGCGCAAATTGTCCTCAACCCCGGCTATAACCCCCAGGTGGGGCAACTTGGGGGGAGTGACATTGCCCTGGTACGCCTTTCTCGGCCAGTGGCTCTGGCCACCCTGCCACTGGTGCAGCCCAACCAAACCAACCTGACGGCCCCCGGCACTGCCGCCACCATCCTCGGCTGGGGAGCTACCTTCCCCCGTGCCCTGGACGAGGAACCCGGCGGCTTTCCCCGAGATTTGCAGCAGGCCACCGTCCCCATCGTCTCCAATGCGGTGTGCAACGCGCCCCAGTCCTACAATGGCACCATTTTAGATACCATGCTCTGCGCCGGCTTTCCTCAGGGGGGAGTCGATACGTGTCAGGCCGATAGCGGTGGGCCTTTGATTGTGCCCAGCGGCAGAGGTTTTGCCCTGGCCGGGATCACCAGTTTTGGCAAAGGCTGTGCCCAGCCCAATTTCTACGGGGTGTATACGCGGGTGTCCAGCTTCGCCGGCTTTGTGCAATCGGTGATCGGCAGTGCCCCCAGCCCAACTCCAGCACCCTCTCCCCCGCCCCCCACCGGGACAACCGCCTCATTTGTTGTGAATTTGAGGGAAGGTGGGGTGGTTTCGGGGCTCAACTTTGGCAGCCGGGCGCAGTGAATCCGAACTGTGGCAGCAAGCAGTGGTGCAAGGATCGTTTAGGATAGGGATCCCTGTTGTAACCAAACCCATTTGATTGACGGAGGAGATGTCTTTCCTATGACCCAAGTGACGATTGGCGAAAACGAAGGGATCGAATCTGCGCTGCGTCGCTTCAAGCGTCAGGTTTCTAAGGCGGGCATTTTGCGCGACTTGCGCAACCATCGGCACTTTGAAACCAACCTGGAAAAGCGCAAGCGCAAAGCGGTAGCCGTCCGGCGGAACCGCCGTAAGTCCATGGCCTAGGCCATTGCGGACACTCGGAACCAACCTGGAATTGAAATCCGAACTTCTCTGAGAAGGGCTTGTAGCCCTGCCTGAGGATCCGAGCTAGTTTCTCGGATTCTGGGCTGACCCAGCCTGCAAGGATCCGCTCAGCACGTCAATTTCCAGCATCAGTTCTTCGCCAACATAGCTTTCGGGCAGAGGCGGAAAGGGAGCTGAGCGCTGGATGGCACTGAGCACGGCTGCATCCAATAGGGGATCTTCTGAGGGGGTTTGCAGGCGCAGTTCCTGGAGGGATCCCTGTCGATCCAGACGCACCTGCACCACCGTTACGTAGGATCCGGATGCCCGCCGTACCATCCAGTGTTGGCGAACCCTTTCTTGAAATTGAGCCAAGTAGTCTCCCCAATCCGGATCGGCGGTGGCATTTAGGCTGGGTGGGCCTGCCTGAGAGGACTCTATCCCACTGGTGCGACCGAAGTTGGAGCTGTGGGATCCGGTAGGAAAAGTCGGGGGCAAAGTGGGAGAAGGCTCTTCCGACAGGGCTGCGATGGGTTCTGGAGAGGGCAAAATTGGATGCGGATCCGCTGGAGCCGACAGGTAGGGTTGTGGCAAAACCTCAGGAGAACTTGCTGCTCTTTCGGGTTGAGGCTTGAGGGATTGAGCAGGGGAGATCTGAGCCGATTTGGTCTCCACCTTTGCTGCCGAGGAGGTAGGCAGTAGGCTTTGCAGATGCTGACGATAGTCCCGCAGTTGTTGGCGCTGCAGAGAGGAGAGAGGCCAGCGATCCAGCCATTCTTCCGTCAGATGTAGCGCCTCCGCCCAATTGTAATCGGCAACTGCCTGCTCCAGAGCTGCTAAACCCGCTGACAGATTTTCTAACCTGGCCTCTGGCTGCTGCTGAGGAGAGGCAGAGTTCCGGGCGGGCTGGGGCACCTCAAGCTCCCTTGTCGGCGGAGAAAGGATCTCAGGGACAGGACTCCCTGCGGCTGAGGCGACCAAAGGCTGTGCTGCCGCAGAAGTGACTTCCACAACTTCACTTGGGCTGGCCACTTGCGACTGCCGCACAGGTACATGATCCCAGGGCTCAGAGGCACCGGACTCACGGGCAGAAACAGGCGCAATCCACTGCGGCTCTGGGGGCGGCTTGTCTGCCACCTCCACCCACTGAAAGGGGAGAATCTCCTTCTCTTGCGGGATCCCAGGCTGCCAACCCATCCAGCTTATTGCAATGAGATGCAACCCTGCCGAGAGCACATTGGCCAGCCCCAGGCGCCAAGGTAAGGATCGGTGTTCCTGCTGTCGCTTTTCTTGAGAACGGCTGATGCGGGGCTCTGGATCTGTCAGGCAGTTTGGCCGGCTCTCAGCAGCCGGCTTTGCTTTGAGGGAGTCGGGCTCTGCGGCAGGTTGGGCCGGGATTCCTGCGTGACAGAAATCGCGGTTAGGGTTCAGTTCGTTTTGCACCTTTCCTCACAGCCACATGCCAACAGAAGCCCACTGACAACAATCAATAGCCCATCCCCGGGCAGAGGGGTAGCTATCGATGCACAAACACGGCCAAGGCAAAGCTGTGTTGGCTTATACGGACTTCTGCCATTTCAACGCCTATCTTTTTCGGGGAACGGTGCCTTTGAGCCGCCTGGGCTCACGAAGAGCTGGCTTATGACTCTCCGAACAAGATTTGTGGAGGGGGTTCATGCTTGTTACCCAGCAACCTGTCCTAAGGCGGTTTTGGTACCCCGTGATCCCGATGTCGGCCCTGGAAACCGGCCCACAAGCTTTCACGCTGCTGAAGACTCCTCTGGTGCTTTGGCTCAATGAGGCAGGGCAGCCCTGCGCCGTCTTGGATCGTTGCTGCCATCGCTCGGCCCAACTTTCCAAGGGGGTTGTCTGCAACGGCCATATCCGTTGCCCCTATCACGGCTGGGAATTTGACGGCTCTGGCACCTGTGTGAAGGTGCCCCAACTTACAGACAACTTTATCCCCCGCACCTACAAGGTGGAGGGGTTTCGCTGCCAAGAGCGCTATGGCTATGTTTGGGTGGCATTGGGGGATCCCTTGACCGATATTCCCGAGATTTCAGAGGTGGCGGATCCCCGGTTTCGCCAAATTCATCAGTTCTACGAGGTCTGGAAATGCGCTGGCCTACGCCTGATGGAAAACTCCTTTGACAATGCCCATCCCCACTTTGTTCATCACCAGAGCTTTGGGGTGATCTCCGAGCCTGTACCCCCCGATCTGGACAGCCTTGAGGAACTGGAATACGGCCTTCGGGCCACTTCTGTTTTGCCGGTGTTCAATAGCAACCTGCAGAAGCAAAACTTGCGGATGTCGGAGGATCGCACCGTGCGTATCCTAGAGAACACTTGGTTTATGCCCTTCAGTCGCAAGCTCAAGATCACCTACCCCAACGGCCTCATCCACATCATTTTCACAGGGGCTACCCCCATCGATGACCAAACCTCGCAGGTGGTGCAATTCTGTTTGCGCAACGATTCAGAAGCAGAGGTGAGTGCTGAGAGTATCATCGCCTTCGATCGACAGGTAACCCTTGAGGATCAATGGGTTTTGGAAAGCACCGACTACGATGTTCCCCTCGATATCAAGGCGGAGCAGCACATGTTTACGGATAAACCCGGCATTGTCATGCGTCGCAAGCTGGCTGCCCTTTTAAAAGCTCACGGAGAGGTGGAAGTGCGACGCCGCAGTGGACAGGGATCCTGAACTCACGCCAATGGAGATGGGTTAGGCAGACCAAGAAGAGGAGCCGAAGCAGCTCCCCTCTTGGGTTTGAGTGTCTCGATTGGATTTCTCGTCAGACCAGAAAGAAGCGCTTTCCCCGTAACTTGAACTACTTGATCTTGACGGTAGCGCCGGCTTCTTCCAGCTTCTTCTTGATGTCGTTGGCTTCTTCCTTGGGAACCCCCTCCTTGACAGGTTTGGGAGCCGCCTCGACAAGATCTTTGGCATCCTTCAGACCCAAGCCGGTCAACTCGCGCACCACCTTGAGGATGGCGATCTTCTTGTCGGCTGGCACAGCCTCGAGGATGACATCAAAGGCAGTTTGCTCTTCCACCGGCTCAGGAGCTGCCGCCGGAGCTGCCGCCGCCGCTGCCACGGGAGCTGCCATGACCATGCCACCGGCTGGAGCTGCTGCACTGACGCCAAAGGTTTCTTCGATGGCTTTCACCAGCTCGGAAGCTTCCAGCAAGCTCAAGGCTTTCAACTCTTCCAAAATCGTTGCAACGCGCTCTGAAGGCATGATGGTTTCTCCTTAGGGTTAATGGAATGGATGACACAGGTTTGGGCTGATAACTGGAGCCCTTTATGCAGCCTCTTTGTCGGCAATGGCCCGGATGGCCCGCCCCAGAGAGGCTGGGATCTCGTGGATACCGCGCGCCACTTGTGTGGGCACAGCATTGAGCCCGACCGCCAAGCCGGTGGCCACCGACTTGAGACTGCCTGCCACTTGGGCCATGAGCACCTCTTTGGGTGGCAGCTCGGCGATGGCCTTAGCCTGCTCAAGGGTCAGGGATAGCCCCTCAATGCCGGCCCCGCGGAACTCGGTTTTCTTGGTTTGCTTGGCAAAATCCTGATACGCTTTCAGGGCTGCCGAAATGTCGCCCCGAATCAAGATAAAGGCCGTCGGCCCTGCCAAGAAGGGAGCAATCCCTGCCCAAGCCTTTTGGTCGGCGATGGCCCGCCGCATCAGGGTATTCTTAACAACCATGCAAACCGAATCCGATTTGCGCAGCTCTGCCCGCAGTTGGTTCATCTCCGAAACGGTCAGCCCCTTGTAGTCGATCACCAGCACCATTTGGCTGGCCTGCAGCAGGGATCGGACTTCATCGACGATCTCCGCTTTCCTTGCTACAGGTTGCTTGCCCATGCACTCACCTCCTTTGTTGTCAATGGTCACCCAGGGCTGAACAGGTGGTGAATCTGGGTTCTACCAAACAGAATGCGTCCCAGCCATAGCCGAGACGCATTGAGATAAGCGCACCTTCAAAAGCGATCCAAGAAGGGATCCCTTTGAACTTCGCTCAAACCTCGGCAGGAGATTAAGCCTGTGGGCACCTGCTGTCTTCGGCTTGCTATTCGACTGGGGAAAGACGCTCTGTCGGGATCCTCCTCCAAACTCACCCACTTAAACTCTTCCAACCCGCTACAGCGCCGAAGCAAGGCTTAAGTTGCCAACTTCAGCTCCCGCAGGGCATTGATATCAACCTCAATCGAGGGACCCATTGTAGCAGAAACGTGTAGGGTTCGCCAATACTTGCCCTTGGCTCCAGAAGGACGGTTGCGATCGATGGACTCCTGCACCGCTTTTAGGTTCTCCAGCAGAGCTTCGACGGGGAACTTGCACTTGCCGAAGATCAAATGCACAATGCCGGTGCGATCTGCCCGATACTCCAGCTTGCCGGCTTTAAACTCTTTGATCGCCTGGGCCAGATCCATGGTCACCGTTCCCCCCTTGGGAGAAGGCATGAGGCCGCGCGGCCCCAACAGCCGCCCCAGCTTAGCCACTTGGGGCATCACATCGGGGGTGGCGATCAGAAGGTCAAAATCCATCATGCCCTTGCTGATTTCCTCGATCAGGTCTTCATATCCAACCCGATCCGCCCCTGCATTTTGGGCCTCCACCACTTTCTCGCCGCGGGCAACCACCGCCACTCGGATTTCTTGGCCGGTGCCCCTGGGCAAGACCACGGTGGTGCGCAGTTGTTGGTCGGCGTACTTGGGATCGATCCCCAGGCGGATGTGAACCTCTGCCGCCTCCTCAAATTTGGCGGTGGCCGTCTCCTTCATCAGGGCTAAAGCGGCTTCGGGAGCATAGGCAATGGGCTTCACCTTCTCCCGCAAAGCCTGCATACGTTTGGAAAGTTTTCGAGCCATCGTTTCTCCTCGGGGTACTGACGAGAACTTCTCTCCCCCACAGTGGTTTGCTGAAACAACTTCAAGACGGTGAACACCTCGGACAGGGCAAGGGATCCCTCAATCTACCACCGTCACCCCCATGCTGCGGGCAGTTCCGGCGATAATTTTCATGGCCGCCTCCACATCGTGGGCATTCAAATCCGGCAGCTTCTGCTCGGCGATCTGTCGCAGTTGAGCTCGAGTCAGGGATCCCACCTTGGTTTTGTGGGGCTCGCTGGAGCCCGACTCAATGCCCAGAGCCTTCTTGATCAACACCGAAGCCGGTGGCGTCTTGAGGACGAAGGTAAAGCTGCGATCCTCGAAGATGGAGATCTCCACAGGAACCACCATTCCGGCTTGATCTGCCGTCTTGGCGTTGTATTCCTTGCAAAAGGCCATGATGTTGACCCCGTGCTGACCCAGGGCCGGGCCAATGGGGGGAGCGGGGGTGGCCTTGCCCGCCTGAATGGCCAACTTGACCACGGCCACCAACTTCTTAGCCATGAAACGCGGTTACACCTCTTTTCGCACTTGACCAAACTCTAATTCTACCGGGGTGTCGCGCCCGAAAATTGAGATCAGAGCTTTGAGCTTGCCCCGTTCTGGGCTGACTTCCACCACCTCGCCGTAGAAACCTTGGAAGGGGCCGGACAGCACCTCGATGCGATCCCCAGGTGCCATGTCGATCTTGAGGGGCACTTCCTCCACCTCGACGCTGCTGAAGATACGCTGCACTTCGCTTTGGCTGAGGGGACGCGGCGTAACATGCCCCCGACCGCGACCGTAGGCCCGTTTTTCTTCGGTGCCGACAAAGTTGATCACGTTGGGGGTTGTTTTCACCACCATCCAAGTGTCGTCGTTCATGTCCATGCGCACCAGGACATAGCCGGGAAAAATCTTCTCCTCTTGCTCCTGGCGCTTGCCAGTTCGATCCAGCTTGAAGCCCGTCCGCTTCGGGATCACCACCTCGACAATTTGATCCGCCACATCCAAAGCAGCCGCCCGTTGCATCAGGGTGCTCTTCACTTTGTTCTCGCAGCCCGAGGCCACCTGCACAGCGTACCAGCGCAGGTTACGACGCTCTTGACCTTCCCCCTCCTCTAGTTCCGGGATCGTGTCTGCAGGCTCAAAGTGCTCCACACGGCCCCCCCGACGTTTTCGCTGCTGCTCTGGGATCATCACCTCACATCCTCCCTGTAGCCATCCTTAAACATGACTCTCTTGGGCCCCAAGGGAGGGGCCCTCCAGGATAGAACATCACGAGAACAGTTGGGTGGCTATCCAAGCAAACAGTTGATCGACCAGGTAGATGAAGGAAGCAAAAGCCAGCACAATCAGTAAGACCCCTACCGACTCGCCGATCAATTGCCGGCGGCTTGGCCAAACGATCTTGCCCAGTTCTGTGCGGGTCTCCTGGATAAAGCCTGGGATCCCTTTGAGTTCGGTAGAACTGTCTTTGGAGTGGCCCCGGCTGGCAGGATCCAAACGCTGCTCCGTATCGGTTTTGCTGGAAGGGGTGCTCTTAACCACGGCGGTGTTCTCCTAGCCTGATGGATCCCGAAAACAAAGTGCCGCATTTCGGCGGGCACAGGATCGGCTTTGCGATCTTAACAGATTTGTTGGGAACTTGTTGGGAATAGGATCCAACTTAGGGGGTAGGGGTGGGCTCAGGTGTCAAGGAAGCGGGAGAAAGCAGCAAGGAACGGCGGCGGGATTGGTTGAATTGCTCCACAGCAGCATCGACGCTGGCCTTGCCGTCCCAACGGGAGGCGGCACTTTGGCGGGAGAGGAAGTCGGCAGCCCGGAAGAGATCGTTGACGTTAATACTGGTGCCATCGAACAGAGAGGGATTGCTGTCGCGGCGAACGGCATCGTTGACACTTCCACTTTGGGCCAGGGCCACCCCAGAGCCGCTCAGAACCGAGCTCAAAGCCATCCCCACCAGAAGCAGTGCTGGGGGCGAGGGGATCCCACGCCAGGAGACAAGCAATGGATTCAGGAGACGGTTGAGAAGATTGCCGAGCATGATTTCATTTCTCCACATCGTTCACGCCAGGGTGCTGCTCCGCCAACCCCTCTGCCAACAACTGTTGCTCTTCGGCGGTCAAGGGGCGCTTGGCCAACAGGTCTGGCCGCCTTTGCCAGGTTCGCACCAGCTGCTGCTGCAGACGCCAACGGGCAATAGCTTGATGGTCGCCAGAGAGGAGCACCGGCGGCACCTTGTGCCCCTGAAACTCTGCCGGGCGGGTGTACTGAGGATAGTCCAGCAGCCCCGCCTGGAAGCTTTCGCTCTTTAATGAGTCTACCTTGCCCACGGTGCCCGGCAAGAGCCGCACCACGCCGTTGATCAGGGCCAGCGCCGGAATCTCTCCCCCCGTCAGGACAAAGTCTCCCAGTGACACTTCACGGGTGGCCAGGTATTGGCGGATGCGCTCGTCAAAGCCTTCGTACTGGCCACACAGCAGGATCAGTTGCGCCTTTTGGGCCAGCTCCTGCAGCAGCGCCTGGTTCAGCGGTTGCCCCTGGGGGGTCAGCAGAATGATCTCGCAGGGATCCAACCGGGGCAGGGAGGCGACGGCAGCGAAGAAGGGCTCTGGCTTGAGCACCATGCCCACCCCACCCCCGTAGGGTTCATCGTCAACACGGCGGTGCTTGTCGGTGGCGAAGTCGCGTGGGTTGGTGCAGTGGACTTCGGCGATCCCCTGCTGTAGGGCTTTGCCCACCAGCCCAATGCGCAGCGGCGTTTCAAAAAATTCTGGGAAAAGGGTAAGTATATCAAACCGCACAGGACTCAGGACGAGGCAGAGGGAGGCTCCGTGCGCAACCGCTCCAAATCCAGGCGCAAGGACTCAATCTGATGGATCAGCTCCATCAGCTCGGCCATCTCTTCTCTGGAGATAGCCGGCTTATTGGGCGAGGAAACGGTTGTCGGTGGATTGTTCTCGACAGGCGCTCCCGCATCAGGACTTGCCGAGGGAGCGTTGGCGCCTGGATCCCTCAGACTCTCAACGTAACGAATTGCCTCCTGCTCGATCAACTCTCCTTTTTGCTCCAGCTCCGCCGCCAGTTGGCTCAAGTCCATTGAGAGGCGGTTGAGGTTTTCGGTGCGCTTTTCTGGGTCTTGCAGGATTTCCACCAGAGCAGTGGCCGTGCCGTAAAAAATGTGGCGAGCCCGCGTGAACCAGTCTGAAGAGCGAGAACTCATGGCAGCAGAAAGAGGTGGGTTGTGGATTATTCTAGGCGATCCACCCACTGGGATTGACCCAAGAACACAGACTGAATACCGGGAGTCGGAGGACAGACTGGGATCTAATTCTCCAAAACCTTGGGAAGTATCTCAGTCTCAAGACAGGGTTCAATCGACAGCGCGGATCTCGCCGCTGTTCAGGCGCTCCACAATCGATTCCAGCAGCTCGTGCTCTTCTGGGGAAATTTCCTGATCGGCTATGACGGCATTGAGGATCTGCTGTTGTTCAGCGCGAGTTAAGACTTTGTCCGCCAAGGCCCGGTCAATGAGAGCTCTCAGCTCAGAGGGTTGGGAGGGTTCCACCGTTTTTCTCCTAGCGCTAGAGGGCAAGGGATCCCATAATGGGGTTCTGGATCCAAGAAGCGATGGACAGCGACCCACTACTCAGTATAACGGTACGGCTGTGGAACCCCAGGTATCCCCAGAAACCCAGAGCTCCCAACCGGTGGGAGTGATTGGCGGCGGGCAGTTGGCGCAGATGTTGGCTCTGGCAGCTCATCAGATGGGGATCCCGCTGATCGTGCAGGCTGCTGATCCCACCGATCCGGCGGTGGCGGTGGCCGATGGAGTGGTTTGGGGATCCGTAGCCGACACCCAGGCCACAGCCCAGTTGTTGGAGCGCTGCCCGGTGGTCACCTTTGAAAACGAGTTTATCCCTCTGCCGGAGCTGAAAAAACTGGATCCGGAGGGATCCCACTTTCGTCCCAGCCTCAGCACCCTGGAGCCGCTGCTGGACAAGTTGCACCAACGGCAGTTCCTGGCGCGGTTGGGGTTGCCGGTACCCGCTTTTTTCCCGCTGGAGGCGGTGTTGGATTCGGCAGACCTGACCGGGTTGGGCTTTCCGGTGGTGCTCAAGCGACGGCGACAGGGCTACGATGGGCAGGGCACCCGCATCTTGCACGACCGAGCGGCTTTGCAGCAGGCCCTTGGTCAATCCAAGGGGATCCCGCTATTGCTGGAGGAATGGATCCCGTTTGAGCGGGAGCTGGCGGTGATGGTGGCACGGGGGCTGAAGGGCGAGATCCGGGTTTACCCAGTGGTGGAAACTGTGCAGATCGAGCAAGTCTGCCGCCATGTTCTGGTGCCTGCCCGCATCTCTCCGGCCACCGAGGCTGAGATCCGGCGCTTAGCAGCCGATCTGATGGAAAAATTGGGTGCAGTTGGCGTGTTTGGCATCGAGCTGTTCTGGGTGCCGCCACCCCACCCCAAGGCCGGGATCTGGATTAACGAAATCTCGCCACGGGTACACAATTCCGGCCACTACACCCTGGAAGCCTGCCACACCTCACAGTTCGAGCAGCATCTGCGGGCCATCCTTGGCTTGCCCTTGGGGGATCCCTCCCTCAAGTGTGCGGGGGCGGTGATGGTGAACCTCTTGGGCTATGAGCATTCCACCGGCGATTACGCAGAAAAGCGGCAGCGCTTGGCCGGGATCCCTCAGGCAGCGGTGCATTGGTACCACAAAACCCCTGCTCGCCCGGGGCGGAAACTGGGCCATGTGACCGTCTGTCTGCCGACCGCTTCTTCCCTGCAGCAGGCAGAGGCCATTGTTCGCACTCTCGAATCCCTCTGGTACCCCCAGCCATGAGCCAAGCACGGGATCCCTCTTTCTCTCCGGCCATTCAAGCCCTAATCCAGGCAATGCAACGGCGGGATGTGCCTGCGGTAGCCCAGCAGGTGAACGGCTTGTCCCCTCAAGAGCGCCCTGCCGTGTTGACTCCTGCTCTCCAATACCTGGCCGAGGTGGATCCCGCCAGCGCCCAGTGGTTTGTTCGTCACCTCATGGCCCCTGCCGTTAAAGCGCAACTGCGAGAAGGGATCCTCAAAGCCGCCCAAGACTACCTACGGGAAGCCGGCTTCACCGAAGGGATCGACTACGAACTCAAGCCCGTTCGCGAAAGCGGTGCGGAGCACCATCCCCAGTCGGGAGGCCAGATCCTGAGCATCAGCCGCAGAGCCTTGCCCTATGCCGCTCCCGATGACGATCCCTTGGGGCAGTTGTTGTTGGCGGAATTCTGCGAATTGCGGGACTAGGCCACTATGAGCAGTACGAGTTATCGGCTGCAGGTGCTGGACATCACTGCCCTACCCCAACTGCTGGAGCTGGATCGGCGGTGCTATGGGGGATACTGGGGGGAACAAGGGTATCGAGTAGAGCTGGAACGACCCACAAGCACGGTGATTGGAGTAGTGGCGGAACCCGCTGCCGCTGGCACTTCCTGGGGCTTGGGCCGAATGAAGGTTTCCATTCCCCCTCGAGACCCCACTTCGCCGACGCAGACGATAAAAGAGCTGGTGGGCTTCGGCATTCTCTGGCGTATTGAAGAAGAAGCGCATATCATCTCTCTGGCGGTGGATCCCGAACACCGGCGACAGGGTTTGGGCCGGCGGATTCTGGAAGAACTGCTGCACCAAGCGAGAGCAGCAGGTTGCCGCTGGGCTACTCTGGAGGTAAAGGCTTCCAATCAAGCGGCAATCCGCCTGTATGAATCGGCAGGGTTTCAACGACTGGGACGTCGCAAGGGGTATTACAACGGAGAAGATGCGCTGGTGTATTGGAAGAAACCGATTTAGAAGCCCATCAATACATGACTTGAAGGACAGCAAACGTTTTTCGGGATACACCTTGGGCCAGACAACAAGCAAGCCAATCGGTTAAGAATATCAAGGCTGCAGGGGATACAACCCATTAACTGGGTACCGATTGCCCATTGGACTCTTTTATAGATCATCAAAATGCTCTCATTTTGTAGATGCAAACTGCCCGAACCAGCTCCTTCCGGCAACATTAACTGCAGCCGATGCAGACGTATCTCCTGTGCAACGGAGATATCAACTTAATCTAGAGAGCTCCTGACCAGTGGGGAAAAGCTATAATCTGCGGTATCAACACCTTGAGTTCGATTCTTGGCGTTTGATAACCGATTGGAGCTTCGACTCACGACTGAAGTTCTTGGATTAATAGGATGTAAAGTTTTATTTCGAGATCCAACATTTCTGCTTCAATATCTATTTTTCATATCGCACCTCCCCTTTGGCCAGCTTGCCTGAAAAAACACTTCAGGCTAACCTACACTTGTTATCTTGTCCATCCTGAGCATTTTCAAGCTGTGAGGATTACTATGGACACCTCTGGAAACACCATTCGAGATGAGGCCATCTCTTTCGTTGTCAGTCTTTGGTCTAGGCTTATCGACTTTATGCCCAATCTGCTTGCGGCGATTGCCATCTTAATTCTGGGTTGGATAGTGGCCACGGCAGTAGCCTTCGGCGTCAGAGGACTTCTCAAGAGGACACAACTGGACAATCGCTTGGCTGCTTGGGTTTTGGGCCAAAGGCCCGGCGAGAAGCCGCCACAAACAGAGCGCTGGGTGGCCGCCGCCGTCTACTGGATCATCCTTGCCTTCGTGTTGGTGGCAGTACTGAATGCTCTGCAGCTTCAGGCTGTTTCCGATCCGCTCAACAGATTTTTGGGGGAAATCTTCGTTTATCTGCCACGGGTGGGTGGGGCGCTGGTGCTGCTGGCTGTGGGCTGGGTGGTGGCTACAGTTGCTCGGCTGGCAGTCATCCAGGGGCTGCGGCGTTTTAACCTCGATGAGCAGTTAGCCCGGCCTCTGCAACAGGAAGGCGCTGCCGGTGAGTCAGTCGCAGAAGGAACCTCGACCAGCCAAGAGGAAGGCACGGGGGCTCCCCCTTTTCTGCTGAATGAAACTTTGGGGGATGCCCTTTACTGGTTGGTTCTGCTGTTCTTTTTGCCGATCATCCTGGATACGCTGAACCTGCAGGGGCCTTTGCAGCCAGTGCAAAACCTGGTGGATCAGTTGCTGTCGATGGTGCCGCGCATCCTGGGGGCGCTGATCATCGGTGTGGTGGGCTGGTTTCTGGCCCGCATCGTGCGTGGGATCCTCTCCAATCTGCTGGTGGCAGCGGGGGCAAACCGGTTGGGGGCACGCTTTGGCGTTCCCCAGTTGGCCCAGATCGTCGGGACGGTGGTGTATGTTTTGGTGTTGATCCCGGCGGTCATTGCGGCTCTAAACGCTCTGGAAATTCGGGCCATCTCCGATCCGGCAGTGGCGATGCTGGAGCAGGTGTTGCGGGCCATTCCCTTGATCGCGGGATCCGCTTTGATCCTGGCCGTCTTTTACTTGCTGGGGCAATTTTTGGCCAGCTTGGTTGCCCAGTTGCTGCAGGCGGTGGGTTTTGACCGTCTGGTGACGGGGCTGGGGTTGCCCCTACCTGCTGCTCCTGAGCCTGAAGGAGATCCCACTGCCAAGCGTCGCACTCCCTCTGAGATCGCCGGCTTGGTGGTCTGGGTTGGTGTGGTCTTGTTTGGAGCAGTGCCGGCAGTGGAGTTGCTGCAGTTTGCAGCCCTGACTGACATTGTGCAGGGGCTGTTGCTGATTTCCGGTCGGGTGCTCATCGGCGCAGTGGTGTTCGGGATCGGCCTTTATTTAGCCAATCTGGTCCACTCTATGATCAAAAGCTTGGGTAGCCCTTCCTCAGGGGTGCTGGCACAGGCAGCGCGGGCGGCTATCTTGGTTTTTGTTGGGGCAATGGCCTTGCAACAGATGGGCGTGGCCCCTGACATCGTGGTGTTGGCTTTTGGTCTCATTCTAGGGGCGATTGCCGTGGCGGTGGCTTTGGCCTTTGGGTTGGGAGGTCGCGATGTGGCTGCCGAGCAGATCCGGCAATGGCTCAAGAGAGAGTGAGAGCCGATCTCTATAGGCATTCGATTGCGCCTAAAAAATTGCCCCGCCTGGCATACCGGGCGGGGTCGTTCTTCGGTCTTGGGCCAGCTTAAACTGCCTCTGGAACTTTGGCCTCTTCAGCTACCTCTTGCACCACGATTTTGCCCCGGAACACAACATAGTTGTAGATGTTGTAGGACAAGATAACTGGGATTAGAAAGCCGATAAAGGTGAGCATGAACACCAGCGAGCTGGGGGAAGCCGCCGCTTCGTAGATGGTAACGCTGGGGGGAATAATGTTGGGGAAAACCATGAACCCCAAGCCGATAAAAGAAAGCGCAAAAATGAGAAAGGTGTAAACCAAAACGCTATTTTCTTCGCGCCGGCGCAGACTGCGCAGCAACAAGGCCACAAACAAAAGCCCCAGCGCCGGAATGGCGGCAAAGATGTAGAAAAGAGGGGGCGAGAAGAGCTGAGTGCGTGCCTGCTCGGACATGATGGGAGTGCTGATGGTGATAAACAGCGCCCCAATCAGGGTGGTCCATGTGGCGATGGTTGCTGTCCTGTAATAGGTTTTCTGGAGTTCTCCAGTGGTTTTCACAATCAAGTAGGCCGAGCCGATCAAGACATACCCCTGGATGAGGGTAAGAGCTACCAGCAGGGAGCGCCAGGTCAGCCAATCCCAGGGGCTGCCGGCAAAGTGGCCGGCCTCGTCCACTCGGATCCCTTCAAAGACACTGCCCAAGGCAAACCCTTGACCCAAGGCCGCCAAAAAGCTGCCTGCCCCGAAGGCGATGTTCCATACCAGCTTGTTGTCGGCGTTCTCCCGAAACTCGAAGGAAACGGCCCGCAAGATCAGGCCCACCACCATGATCACCAAGGGTATGTAGAGGGCATTGAGAATGGTGGCATAGGCGAGGGGGAAGGATCCAAATAGGGATCCCCCCATCAACACCAGCCACGTCTCGTTGGCATCCCAAACATTGCCCAGGCTGGTCATGAGGATGCTGCGCCGGGTCTCGCTGGAGGCCGTCAGGGACAAGATGCCGACTCCCAGGTCAAACCCGTCCAGCAGAACGTAGAGAAAGAGGAATAGGCCCAGGATAAAAAACCAGACTTGCGGCAAAAACCGTTGCAAAGGCTCAAAAGATTCCATCATTGTTCTCTCCGCCATTGGCTGTTTCAAACCACTTGAGGGCGGTTCCCGATTGCCCAACCCAAACCCACCGAGCTGCTGACATGACCACCCTCGCCCCTGTCCTCTTTCCCAGGGGAAAAGAGGAGTTGGGAACCAACGCAACGACCGGTTTCACGGCTACCGGGAATGAACCTGTTACGTCGCCTGGGTTTTGTTACGACTGGGAATGGCTGGTTGAGATAGCCAGCCGCACCATTGCTATCGAGCTTCTGCAGGACGGCGATCCGGCTCGTGGCGGGCAGGCTCAATTACAATCACCGGCACCGGCTGCGTTGCTGTGGCAGGGGCGGGCAACTCCAGGTTTGGCCCTTTGCGGATGATGCGGCTGCCAAAGTAAAGGGCGGCCACGAAAAACACGGTGTACAACGCGGTTAGGCCAAGCAGAGAAAACAGCACTTCTCCTGCCGGCAGCGGTGAAACCGAGTCCACCGTGCGCAGTTGTCCATACACAATCCAGGGCTGCCGACCCACACAACGAACAATCCAACCGGTCTCGACGGCGATGTATCCCAAGGGCCCTGCGAAGACCCATGCTCTCATCAGCCATTTCTGCTGGGAAAGGGCTTCCGCCGACAGCTTGCCCCTCAGCCATTGGACAAGGGTGACTCCCATAAGCCCGGCCAGAAAGAGACCAATGGCCACCATTGTTCTAAAGGAGTAGTAGATCAAGCCGACCATATGGGGACGATTCTGGGGATCCCAGCTTTTGAGCCCTTGAATGGGTTGATCCAGCTTGGGCTTAAACTCCAGCAGATAGCCCAGCGCGCCGGGGATCTTCACCTCCCACTCGTTGCGCTCTTCATGGTCGTTGGGCAAGGCCAAAAGGCTCCAGTCCGCCCGCTCACCGGCGGGGATCGTCTCCCACTGGGCCTCCATAGCTGCCAGTTTGGCCGGCTGATGGCGATACACTTGCTCCGCGCTCAAATGGCCGATATACACCTGCAGGGGGGCAACCACTAGGGCCATCGCCAAGACCACTTTGAGGGAGCGGGAGAAAAACTCGCTGTGCCGCCAATTGAGGATGTACCAGGCGCTGATGCCACCAATGACAAACAAAGAGGTTTCCAGGGTGGCAAAAAACATGTGCAGAAAGCTATTGACCATGAAAGGGTTGACGATTGCTTGCAGGTAGTCCCGCACCACAAATTTCCCATCCACGAACACACCACCTGCCGGTGTCTGCAGCCAAGAGTTGGCCGTCAGGATCCAAAAAGTGGATAGATTGGCACCGAAAGCCACCAGGATCGTCGAGATCCAGTGAATCACCGGCGGCACGCGATCCCAGCCGAACAGCATGATCCCCAGAAAGCTGGCCTCCAGCATAAAGGCCATCGTGCCTTCAAACCCCAGGATGGTGCCAAAAAAATCTCCCACTGCTTCGGAGAAGGGCGCCCAGTTCATGCCAAACTGAAAGGCCATCGGCAAGCCTGAGGCCACGCCAATACCAAAGTTCAACACATAGAGTTTTGACCAAAAACGGGCGTGACGGTAGTAATCTAGGTTGCGGGTTTTTAGCCAAAGTCCCTCAATAACAACAAGGTAAATGGCCATCCCCGTTGTTAAAACCGGCCACAACATGTGAAAAATGGCCGTGAGGGCAAACTGTAGACGAGAAAGGGCAACGGTATCCAGAAACATGTTTGCACCAAGCTCAGTTGAATTGACCCCTACAGCCTTTTCCGACAACATCTGCTGCAGTTGATACAGCTACATCTCTATATGAAAAACATCTTGCTCACTAGCAGACATTAGATGAGGTCGGGAAAGCCCTGCTTTTTGTTTCTTCTAACATCGAATCTTGGCTAAGACAATCGACAGACCGTCTGACTCTAAAGGTTAATTTTAGGATTCTGGAAGCATAACTCTTTTTTTGTGATTTAGACTACAAGGGAAAAAGCCCACTATGAACCCAGTGGCCAAAGCCTGGCAGGCTGTCAAGTAGGGTTGTGGTTTTCCTCGTCTTTAAACAACAAAACTGTTGCCCTAGTAGGCCGAGGATCAATTCCCAGCAAAGGAGGACTTCCGGCTTACAGGGCTGGCAGACGGCTGCTGATTGTCCCCGGAGCCTGCCAGAATTGGGATCCCTGCTTGTTGGGGATCCCAGTTTGCAGTGTGGGGTGGAAGATGTCGTTTATCCCGCTGGTGCGCTTTCTAACCCAATCCAGCTTGATTCAAGAGTTGGCCGCCCGGTTGAGATCACAGCGACGGGCCGATCTGGAAGGGGCAGGGCGGATCCCGAAGGGGTTGATCGCCTCGGCTTTGGCCCAGCAGGAAGGCCGCTCTCTGTTGGTGGTCACGGCTACCTTGGAGGAGGCGGGCCGTTGGACGGCGCAGTTGGAGGGCATGGGTTGGGAGAGCGTACAGCTTTACCCCACTTCAGAGGCTTCCCCCTACGAACCTTTTGACCTGGAACCGGAGCTGGTGTGGGGCCAGTTTCAGGTGCTGGCCGATTGCCTTCAGGGCAAAACCGGGCTTGCCATCGTAGCCACGGAGCGGGCCCTACAACCCCACCTTCCCCCCCCGGAGGTGTTCCGGGCCTTTTGTCTCAAGCTGGAACCCGGCCTGGAGATGTCTCCCCAGCAGTTGGGGCAGCAGTTGACCCGTCTGGGCTACCAGCGGGTGAATTTGGTGGAAAGTGAGGGGCAGTGGAGCCGACGGGGCGATATTCTCGACGTTTTCCCGGTGGCCTGCGAATGGCCCGTGCGGCTGGAGTGGTTTGGCAACGAGCTGGAGAGGCTGCGGGAGTTTGACCCGGTGAGCCAGCGCTCCCAAGATGGGATCCCCTACGTCTGGCTTACCCCCACCGGCTATGAACCTATCTTGAGGCCAGCTTTGCAGGAAAAAGCCGATCAGCTCTCCCAAAGCCTGCGGCAGCAGTTGGAGCAGTCGTCCACTCCCTCGGAGGGCTTGCGCCGTTTTCTCGGCCTGCTCTACACGCCTCCCGCCAATTTGCTCAGCTATCTGGATCCCACCACCCTCATCCTGATCGACGAGCCAGAGCAGTGCCAGGCCCACAGCCAGCAGTGGTTCTATCACGCCCAAGAGCAGTGGCAACTGGCCCAGGTTGCGGAACCGGCTTTGCAGCCCTTTCACCGCCCTTTCGATCTCCATGCCTCCGACTGGGATCCCTTCCCCCGCCTGTTGGCCCGCGCCATAGCGATCCGCGCCGCCGAGGCGAACGCTGCTCCCACTCCGGGAGAATCCGCCGCCATCGACCTGAAAAGCCGGGCCGTTCCCGCCATCCCCCACCAGTTTGGATCCCTGGCCAAAACCCTGCGCGAGTACCGCAAGCAACAGTTGCAGGTGTGGATCCTCTCTGCCCAACCCTCCCGCACCGTGGCTCTGCTGCAAGAACACGACTGCCCCGCCCAGTATGTGCCCAACCCCAAAGACTTCCCGGCTCTGGAGCGGCAGCTACAGTCTTACACCCCGGTGGCCCTGAAGTACTCCGGCTTGGCCGATCTGGAGGGGTTTCTCCTGCCCACCTTGGGGTGGGTGGTGCTCACCGACCGCGAGTTTTTCGGCCAACACAGCCTGGCCACCCCCACCTATGTGCGCAAGCGCCGCCAAGCCAGCTCCCGCCAGGTGGATCCCAACCTGCTCAAGCCGGGGGATTTTGTCGTTCACAAGGCCCACGGCATCGGCCAGTTTCTGCGGCTGGAAAGCCTTACCATCGGCGGCGAAACCCGCGAGTATCTGGTCATTCAATACAGCGATGGCCTGTTGCGGGTGGCTGCCGACCAAGTCAACTCCCTCTCCCGCTACCGGGCCAGCGGGGATGGGCCTCCTGCCCTGCACAAAATGTCCGGCAGCACTTGGGAAAAGGCCAAGCAAAAAGTCAAAAAGAGCCTGCAAAAAGTAGCCTTTGACCTGCTGCAACTCTATGCCAAGCGCGCCGAACAGAGGGGCTATGCCTTCCCGCCTGATTCTCCTTGGCAACAGGAGCTGGAGGATTCTTTTCCCTATCCCCTGACGCCAGATCAACTCCGCGCCGTCCAGGAGATCAAGCGGGATATGGAATCTCCACGACCTATGGATCGGTTGCTGTGTGGGGACGTGGGTTTTGGCAAAACGGAAGTGGCCATCCGCGCCATTTTCAAGGCCGTAACCGCCGGCAAGCAAGTGGCTCTTTTGGCGCCGACCACCATTCTCACCCAGCAGCATTATCACACCTTAAAAGAGCGCTTTGCTCCCTATCCCATTCAAGTGGGGCTGCTCAACCGCTTCCGCACCTCGGAGGAGAAAAAAGAAATCTTATCTCGTCTCAAAAGCGGCGAACTGGATGTTGTGGTGGGCACCCACCAGCTTTTGGGCAAAGATGTGCAATTCCGCGATTTGGGCCTTTTGGTGATTGACGAAGAGCAGCGATTTGGCGTCAACCAAAAAGAGAAGATTAAGCTGCTGAAAACCCAGGTGGATGTGCTGACACTCACCGCCACCCCCATCCCCCGCACCCTGTATATGGCCTTGTCGGGTCTGCGGGAAATGAGCCTGATCCAAACTCCCCCGCCTTCCCGTCGGCCCATTAAAACTCACCTTTCCCCCTACAATCCTGAGGTTGTCCGCACAGCCATCCGCCAGGAGTTGGATCGCGGTGGGCAAGTGTTTTATGTGGTCAACCGCATCGAGGGGATCGAAGAAGCCAGCGCCAAATTGCGGGAATGGGTGCCCGGCGCCCGCATTGCCATTGCTCACGGGCAAATGCCGGAAGGAGAGCTGGAATCCACCATGCTGGCCTTTAACAATGGCGAAACCGATATTTTGGTCTGCACCACCATCATCGAATCAGGTTTGGATATCCCCAGAGTGAACACCATCTTGATTGAAAATGCCCAGGAGTTTGGATTGGCTCAGTTGTACCAACTGCGGGGCCGGGTGGGCCGGGCCGGGATCCAAGCGCATGCCTGGTTGTTTTATCGAGAAGATGGGATCCTCAGCGAGGACGCCCGCAAACGTCTCCAGGCCATTCAGGAATTTACCCAACTGGGATCCGGCTATCAGTTGGCGATGCGGGATATGGAAATTCGCGGCATTGGCAACCTGTTGGGCACCCAGCAATCGGGGCAAGTCAATGCGGTGGGCTTCGATCTTTACCTGGAGATGCTGCAAGAGGCTATTCGAGAGATCCGCGGCCAGGAGATCCCGCAGGTGGAGGACACGCAAATCGACCTCAATGTTACCGCTATGATCCCGCAAAGCTATATCCCCGACGAAGATCAGAAGATGCAGGCTTATCGACAACTGGCCGCTGCCGGCTCTCGGGTCGAGCTGTTGCAAATTGCCCAGGAATGGCAAGACCGCTTTGGCCCCCTGCCCAAGCCTACCCAGGAGCTGCTGCGGGTGATGGAGCTGAAGGTGCTGGCCCGAACCTTGGGCTTTTCCCGCATCAAACCGGTCAAGGAGCATGTGCTTTTGGAAACCCCCATGGAGGAGCCTGCTTGGAATCGCCTGAAAGAGGCCCTGCCCACTCACCTGCAGCCTCGCTTTGTTTACCAACCGGGCAAGGTGACGGTGCGGGGTCTGGGGATGGTACCGGCAGCGCAGCAACTGGAGAGCCTTTTGCAGTGGTTGGACAAGATGAGCTTGGCCTTAAGCCGAACGGAGGCCGGGATCCCAGCAACCTCCTAGACCCTGCCGGATCCCTTTCGGGACAGGCCCATGCTCCGCTGTGAGAAACTGGGATGGCCGACCTTCCTCTGTTTAAACTTTTGCATTCCTTTTTGCATCGTGCTTGCGTCATGAAAGTTCTAGAAGCCCACCACCTGCAGAAGACTTACCGGCAGGGGAGCAAGGAGGTGCGGGCGGTGGTGGATGTGTCCCTGACGATTGCGGCGGGGGAGATCCTGGCTTTTCTGGGGCCCAACGGGGCCGGCAAGACCACCACCATAGCGCTCCGCGCCGCCAGAGGCGAACAAGCTCATTGCCGGGCTGATCTAACCCGATGCAGGCACGGTGCGCGTTCTCGGACGGGATCCCCATACCGTTCGCGCAGCGGGCGTAGCCTTTCCGGGGGCCCTGGCCCAGGTGGGGGCAGTGCTGGAAGGCAATCGCAACCTCTACTGGCGGATGACCCCCCTACAGAACCTGGAGTACTTCGGTGTGCTGCGGGGGCTATCCCCCAGAACCGCTCGGCAACGGGGGTTAGAGCTGCTGGAGACCTTTGGCCTGCGGGAGAAACGGGATGTGGCCGTGCAAACCCTTTCGCGGGGCATGCAGCAGAAGGTGGCCATTGCCGTCGCCCTCCTGCATCAACCGGCCCTGTTGCTGCTGGATGAGCCCACCCTGGGGTTGGATGTGGAATCGGCGCAAGCGGTGAAATCCCTGATCCGCCAAATTGTCGCTTCGGGTCGAGCCATCTTGCTCACCACCCATCAACTGGATATTGCGGAAGCGCTCTCGGATCCGGTAGCCGTTATTCGACAAGGGGTGATCATCGCCCAAGCCCCCACGGGAGAGTTGATCCGGCACTTTGCCGGCGCCGTCGGTACTTACCGGATCGAGCTGGAACAGGGGCTGGATCCCTGGAGGTTTGAACAACTGGCCCGCCAAGGGGTGGAGATTCTCGGATCCCATCAGGTGCGTTTCAGCGGCCCGCCAGAGACGCTCTATCAGGTGCTGGAGATCTTGAAGCCTTTGCCCTTGCTTAGCCTCAAGCGGGAGGAAGCCGATCTCACCCATATTTTCCTCAAATTATTGTATTGAAAAGGGGGGAGGGGCAAGGATGATGCCGGTGATGCACCTGTTTTGGGCAGAGCTGAAGCGGGCCTGGATCCAGTACATCCGCTATCCGGCGGAGGCCCTGGGCGGGATCCTGATCACCACGTTCTTCTTCTATGCCCTCTTTGCCGGCGCCCAATATGTGGCAGGGCCTGCCTCCCAATTTGGCGAACGGTTGGATGCGGTGGTGATCGGCTATGTGCTCTGGACGCTGGTCATTTTTGTGGTGAACGACATCGCTCTCAACCTGCAGGTGGAAGCCCAGACAGGCACCTTGGAGCAGGTGTTGCTCTCGCCATTTTCGGCAGCCACTCTCTTCTTGGCACGGGCTTGTGCCAGCTTGGTGTTGCGCCTTTCTATTGTTGTCGTTATTCTGGGCGTTATTTTGCTGCTGACGGGCAGCCGGTTGCGGTTTCCCCCTGCTCTGGTGTTGCCTTTGGTGAGCGTGGTGCTGGGGGCCTACGGTTTTTCCTTTCTGCTGGGATCCGCCGCTCTGATTTGGAAGCGAATTCAGCAGCTTTTAATTATCAGCCAATTCGGCTTGCTTTTTCTGTTGGCTGCTCCCACGGAAGAATGGCCGGGATCCCTGAGGTGGCTAGGGCAAAGTCTGTCCATGACAGCAGGAGCTGGGCTGCTGCGAGATGTGATGGTGCGGGAGGCGGGCTTGGATCCCGTGCGGCTGCTCATCGCTCTGACCAGCGGCGTTTTCTACTTCGGCCTGGGCTTACTGACCTTTCGCCGGGCAGTTCGGGCAGCCAAGGATCGAGGGATCCTGGGATCCCAGTAGAGGTTTGGCCGGGAGGGCATTCAGATCGAACGTTGATCCGGGGAGCGGCGCAGCAGGTGAGCGAAGTGGTACTCCACCGCTCCGGTAACCAAGTTGTTCTCGGGGACAGCCAGGCCACGGCGGCTCAGCTCTTGCAATGCCTTTTCAATCTCATCAAAATCGGCAGGCAAGTCGATAGCGATTTCCGAAAGGGTGAGGATCCCTTGCCGTTGTTGGGCCAGCCGCAGAATCTCCCGCATCAGAGCTTGACCTTTCAAGGGCTGAGAAGGCGCTGAAACCGCTTTGGCGGGCGGTGGGGAGGGCTGGGATCCCTGCAGGACGGCCAGTTTGAAGTTGTGATTTTCCACCATGCCTGGGATCAAAAACAGGTCGATCAACTGCCCGATGCCCAACAGGCCAAAGGTGAACAGCCAGAGAACGCCTGTGCCAGTCTTGCCCAGGTAAAGGCGATGAACCCCACAGATCCCGAATATGCCCAGCGCCCAGAGGATGTAGGCGGTACCGACGGATTTGGGTTCGGCGGGGGGCAGCAGGTAGCGAGAACTCATGGGAAGTTGACAAGATAACTTTGAGCGGGTACTCCCAGTTTGTCATCTTCTAGCCTGGACGGGCACAAAACCAATCCCTTTGACCCCTGAAAGCGAGCTGGGATCCTTTCTAGGATATTGCCTAAGGGAGGGCAGCCTCAACGGGAAAAGAGCCGGAATAATGAGATCCGAGTCCCCAAGCTCAAAGGACTCCGTCCCGCCATCGCCGACGGTGGGCACGCCCATAGGAGGCAAAGGAAAGTCAATGCTCGAGCCAATTTTAATCGGGTTGAGCGCTGTGCTCTGGGGCGGCCTCTGGGGCTACGCTACGCTGCTGGTCGTGCTGGTGAACTTTAAGGAGCAGGGGTCGGTTTATGCCTATCCGATGCAAGCGGTGTTGGATCGCTTCGTGGAATCCTTGGGGTTAGACTGGCTCAAAGCTCTCCATGCCATGCAACTGAGGCCGCTGCGCCAGATCAGCTATGCTCTGTTCGGCGCCGTCACTTTGGGGGTGGCTTTCATGCTCTGGGTGTTGGGCTGAGGCGATGCCCAGATCAACAGGCGCATTCGCGCAGCAACTGCAAATACATTAAATACATTAACTCAACCCGAGTTCTCGACAGGCCCCTCATGAACGCTGCCCAACTGGTCGCCATTCTCTCCACTGCCATTGCCACCGCCACACCGTTGGTCTTTGCCTGCATAGGGGAAACCATTACCGAGCGGGCGGGGGTGATCAACCTCTCCGCAGAGGGGACGATCATGCTGGCCGCTATGGTTGGGTTCGCCGTAGCCAAGCTGACGGGAAGCCTAGTGTTGGGCTTTTTGGCTGCCGCCGCTGTGGGAGCGCTGTTTGCTGGGATCGTGGCCTTCGGCTCGCTGACCCTGAAGGGATCCCAAATTATTGCCATTGGTTTTGTCTTGGCCCTGTTGGGGGCGGATTTGTCTTCCTTTTTGGGCAATCCGTTCGTGCGGATCCCAGGGCCAACGGTGCCCAGCCTGCCGATCCCCTTCTTGAGAGAGGTGCCGCTGCTGGGGCCACTCCTGTTTCGAGGGGATTTGTTGCTGTACGCCAGCTATGCACTCATCGGGGGAACTTGGTTCTTTTTTTATTGCACTCGGCCCGGCCTGATGTTGCGGGCTATGGGAGAACAGCCGGCGGCAGCCTTTGCCCGCGGCACCGATGTCATTTTCTGGCGCTATGTCTACACCCTGGTGGGGGGATCCCTATTGGGCTTGGCGGGAGCTGCCTTTTCTTTGGATTTCAAGGCTGGCTGGAGCCACCGACATACAGCAGGGTATGGCTGGATTGCTTTGGCCATCGTCATCTTCGGCGGCTGGAACCCCTTGCGGGTAGCCCTGGGGGCCTACCTGTTCGGTATTTTGCAGTCCTTTGCCGGGGTTGCCCAGACTACCATCCGCGCTGTACCCACCCAAGTTTTTACGGTGGCTCCTTTCGTGCTGATGATTTTGGTGTTGGTGCTCACTTCTGGGGAATGGTGGGAGTACGGCTTGCGCGGGATCCCACCTCGGCTGCGGCGCTGGATTCAGCAGGCGGTGAAGGCCACTGCCGGCAGCTCTGGGGCAGCCGTTTGAACCGGGCTAGAGGTTGCTTCCGGCACTGCGGCTTGGGGGTCGCTGATCAGCCGGATCGGAGAGGGGAATCTGAAAGCGCTAGAAAATAGCCTGCAGTTTTTTAAGGCAAGCCTGGATCTGCGCCATTTCCGAGGGATCCAGCTTTTGGAAGCGCTCTTTCAAGTAGGCGATGTGGGCCGGGAAAATTTCCTCAAACAGTTTTTCCCCCGTCTCTGTCAGCACGACCTTAAAGCAGCGCCGGTTTTCCGGAGGCACTTCCCGGCGCACCAGCCCTTTTTGTTCTAGGCGATCCACAATGCCGGTTAGTGTCCCTTTGGTCACCAGCGTTTTTTGGGCCAGGACATTCATGGTCATCCCAGGGGTATTGCCGAGGGTTACCAACACATCGAATTGGGGGGCGGTCAGCCCCATTTGCCGAATGTGAACCCCGGCGTAATTTTCAAAAGCTTGGTAGGCCCGCGCCAGATCTCGCAACAGCCCCAAAAAAGGCTCACGGGCCGCCAACACCGTCCGTGTCAGCGGAGCGGAGTCCTCAGGCTTGGGAACCTCGTCGCTTTGAAGAGGGGGAGAGTCAGCAGAAGTAGGCATGGTTGAAGATTGCTGTTCGCGTTGGTGGAACAGAGTTCTGAGAGTTCTGGGGGAACTCAACCCCAAAGGACAGTCTCGGCTCCATGATAGCCCACTGTAGTACAGTTCTAACACAAATTATAGTTATCTCGATAGGAGAGCCAGGGATCCCTAGGGCAGTTGCAGCACCTGAACGGGCGAACCGGCAGGGATCTGGGTTGTTCCCACCGGCAGCACAGCCAGGGCGTTACAGCCGGCTAGACTGATGAGATTGCCGGAATTGAGGTTGGCGGCGGGCTGAAATTGGATCCCTGCGGGCTCGATCTGCAGCCGTCCCCAGAGATAGTGCTCCCGCTGACCGTCGGCATGCAGATCCACGGCGCTGAAGGCGGAGAGGATCTGCCAGTAGGGGGGCGGGGATCCGCCCATTTTTCGCAGGGCCGGGTGCAAAAAGCGCCAGAAGGTCACCAGGGCAGAGGCAGGGTTGCCCGGCAGGCCAAAGTAGAGCTTGGGGGGGCCGTGGGGATTGGGAAAACGGGCCACCGTCAGGGGCTTGCCCGGCTTGATGGCCACGCTGCGGATGAAAATCTCGCCTCCCAACTCCTCCAGCACCTTTTCCACCAGGTCAAAATCCCCCACCGATACCCCCCCAGAAGAGATCACCCCATCGGCAGAGGCCAGGGCCTGCTGGATAACCTGCTGCAACACCTGGGGCCGATCCGGCACGATGCCTAACTGGATCGGGATCCCACCCGCTGCCTTGACCAGAGCCGCCAAGCCGTACTGGTTGGAATCCACAACCTGCCCCGGCCCCGGCACCTGCTGGATGGGTACCAACTCATCCCCTGTGGAGAAAAGGGCCACTCGGGGTTGACGAAACACCGGCACCATCGCCTGTCGGATGGCAGCCAAAACGGCCAGCTCCGCTCCACCCAAAGCTTGCCCTGCCAACAGAACGGGATCCCCCTGGCGGGCAAAGTCTCCTTGGGGCCGAACAAATTGGCCCCGCTGCGGACGCTGCAAGAGGCGGACGGTTCCCGGCGAAGGTTGCTGCGTGTCTTCCTGCATCACCACGGTGTCCGCACCGCCGGGCAAGATAGAGCCGGTGTAGAGACGCACCGCTTGTCCGGGCTGGAGATCTCGGGTGGGTGCCTTCCCGGCGGGGAGAGTCTCGACCACCTGCAACTCACAAGGGATCCCCGCTTGCACATCTTCATAGCGCACGGCATAGCCATCCATGCTGGAGGTGGGCCGGGCCGGAAAATCTTGGGGGCTATACAAAGTTTGGCTGAGAACGCGGCCTTGGGCGGATCCCAGCTCCACCCACTCTGTGCCCAGCGGCTGAACCGCCTGCAAAATCAGGGCTTCTGCTTCGGCCACCGGCAGCATCACGGCTTTTACAACCCTCTTCTCCAACACCTTATCTTCAGCATCCAGAAGTCGGTTCCGCCAAGGCCATTAAAAACAACTTAAACTGCGGACAGCAGCCATAACTTCCGACCTTGGCATGAGAAGTGTATGACCAGGATCCCACCAAGTCCTAGAGCTGGCAAGAAGTCGGGTCAAGTTGCCCATCTGGAGCTGCAGCTCTTTCTACTTCGGGATCCCGGCCTTGTTGGGGAGAGGGGGATCCCGGCAGCGTCGCAACCGGCCATAGGGTATCTGGCTGCTGTGACTGCGGAAGCTGGATACTGGTCGCGTAGCGGGCGTAGCCTTAGGACGACTGAGCCACCGGATAGCTTAAGTGCAGCAAGCTGAGGTGTCTATGTTAAATGCCGCCGTCATCCTCACAATCTTCCTTGGCTTTTGGGGAGTCGTGGTTAAGCGCAACCTCATTATGAAGATCCTGTCTATGGATGTCATGAGCACCGGGGTCATTGCCTTCTTCGTGATCTGGGCAGCCCGGAGCGGTGTGTTCACCCCCATCTACAAACCCTAGCGCGAGCTGGACTATGCCGACCCGGTGCCTCAGGGGATCATCCTCACGGCCATCGTCATCGGCCTGTCGGTACAAGCCTTGATGTTGGTGGGGGTGATGAAGCTCTCCCGCAATCATCCCACCCTCGAAGTCGAGAGCATCGAACAGGCGCTCGCGTCAGGGGCGCGGAGCACTTTTACCGATGACTGAGCTGACGCTGGTATGGGTGGCGCTGCCCTTTCTGCTGGCCTTCACAACCTACTTGATGCCGGCCCTAACCCGTCCCAGCTTATTGGGGATGGCTGCGCTGACGGTGGTCTATGCGGTGCAGCAGGGGGGCTTGCCCGGCACAACCGCCGCACCCCTGGAGCTACAGCTTTTGGATCACTTCGGGGTGACGCTGCGGATCGATGCCAATGGAACAGCGATGCTCTTGGCCCACGGCCTAGTCAGGCTGGGGGTGGCGCTGTATTTGGATAGACGCTTTGCGGGCAGCCGCTTTCTGGCCATGCAGTTACTGATCGTCCACGGTAGCGCCAATGCCGTCATCATCAGTGCCGACCTGATCAGCGTCTACGTTTCTCTTGAGGTGCTCAGCATTGGTGTGTTTTTGCTGCTGACCTACGGGCGGCGGGCTGAGGGCCAATCCACAGTGGAGAAGCGCGAACGCCAGCTCTGGGTGGGCCTACGCTACCTCTTCATGAGCAATGTGGCCATGCTCTTCTACCTGATGGGCGCAATCCTGGTCTACGTACGCACGGGATCCCTGGCGATGAGCAGTTTGGCTATGGCCGATCCCACGGCCTTGGCGTTGATTGCTGTGGGTCTTTTGGCCAAGGGGGCAATCTTCGTTGCCGGCCTGTGGCTGCCCCTCACCATTATGTTACTGCGGATCCGATTATCGCGGCGGTGCTCAGCGGTTTTACGACCAAAGCAGGAGCCATGGCCTTGGTGCGCTGCAGTGAGGCTTCGCCAGTCTTGGCCCAGGGGTTGCCCTACTTGAGCGCCGGTTCAGCCGTTTTCGGGATCCTACTGGCCTTGATGGCGAGTACGCCCCAGCATCTTCTTGCCTGGAGCTCGGTATCCCAGATGGGATTTGTGATTGCTGCCCCTCAGTGGGCAGGTTTGTACGGTCTTGCCCATGGGTTGGCAAAGCCTTTGTTGTTCGTTGGAACCAGCGTGACCCATCCCTGGCGCTGGCCGATGCTGCTCTTGGGGACGGCTTCCCTGGCGGGAGTGCCCGGCAGTTTGGGGTATGTGGCCAAGGCCCTCAGCTTGTCTGCTCTGGATCCCTGGCACGAGTGGCTGCTGGTGGGGGTTACCGTCGGCACTACTTGTTTAGGGGTGCGAGTGCTGCGGGCACCTGTTTCTCCGATGAAGGGGGAAACCACCTCTGCAACTGCTTGGCAAGATAAAGTGGCACTAGTGCTTTGGGGCGGGGGCTTGCTCTGGGGCTGGCTACCAGCGACCTTTCCCGCAGCGGGCGTAGCCTTTGGCGCTGACAATCTTCTCAAAGCCCTGCTGAGCTTGGGGGTTGGGATCCCGCTGGGCTGGTTTTGGGAGCGGATCCCTTTGAAGGGAGGGTTGGTGAACGAGGGGCTGGAGGCCGTGGTGGGTGGCTTGAGCGTGGTGTTGGTGCTGGTTTGGGCTCTGTTAGCTGTGGGGAACTATGGGACGCTACCCTGAGTTGGGTCTATTGGAAATCGGCCTGCGGCTTTTGATTTGGTTCTTGCTGACGGGCAATCTGAGCTGGGACAATGTGGCCATTGGGGTAGCGGCAACACTGCTGCTGCCTCGGCAGGCTTCTGCACCGGTGCAATGGCGGGATTGGGGGCGGGTGCTCCAGGAAATTCTTTTGGCCATCCCAAGAGCCTACTGGGAAGCCTTTGAGATGATCCTCAAACCCCACACAGTTGAGGAAGTTGTGTATAAACACACCCTGCCCAACCGTTCGGCAGGGCTGGTGTTTCTGGATATCTTTTTAATTACCTTCACGCCCAAAACCATTGTGCTCAATTGCAATGCCCAAGGTACTTATGAAGTGCATGTGCTCAAGCCACGGGAGGACGCGTGAACTTACTGCTGTTTCTGCTGACCTTAACGCTGTGCTTGCCCTTATATGCCGCTTGGCTAAAGGAAGATATCTGGCAAACGATGCTCGCCTTTGCCAGCTTGGCCACAAAGACGGCCATTCTAATTTTGGTGGTGTCGGTGGTGCGAGATGACTGGATGATCGGGATTGTGGGGGTTTTGATTTTGTCCGTGGGCAATGCAGCGTTGATGCTCCTGGCTCATGTACTGAAACGGCTGGAAATGCTTTAGAAAGACCCTGGGGGTAGGTATGGAAGTCTGGGTGGAAGGTCTGAGCTATCTGTTGTTTGGGATTGGTGTGCTGTTTTGGCTGTGGGGAACAGCACCGCTCCTTGGGGATCGCTCGATTTTGTTTAAGCTGCACGGCCTTTCCGTGTCGGACACCCTGGGATCGATGAGCATCATGCTGGGGCTGTTGTTGCGGATCCCACGGGAATGGCCCCTGTTGGTGTTGGCGCTGATTTCCCTGGCTATTTGGAACACCATTCTGGGCTATGTGCTGGCGTTTTGCTCGCAGCGCAAGTCTCTGTAGGAGGGCAGGATGGAAGAGACCTTGTTGCTGGTGATGGCGTTGCTCCTGCCCCTGACGGCGAGCCTGGTGGTGACTCAGACCAATCCCTATCACGCCCTGGTGATGCGAGGGATCCTGGGGACAATTGCCGCCTTGATCTACGCGCTGTTTGGGGCGGCGGATGTGGCTCTGACGGAGGCCCTGGTGGGCACTATGCTTTCCATTACCCTCTATGCCATTGCGGTGCGCTCTTCGCTAAGTATGCGCCTGGGCGTTCTCGAAGGCAGCCCTGTGCTGGAGGCCAGTACCTCGGCAGCACGGCAGTTGTTACAGCAGATGCGCCAAGGGCTACAGCGGTATCACATGCGCTTGGAGGTGGCCGCCTATGGAAGTTCGGAGGCGTTGGTGAATGCTCTTCGCAGCCGAGAGGTACACACCATTGCCCTTGAGCCCGGTGGAGAAGCAGCAGAGTATCGCTTGGTCACGCGCGTACCCCGCCTGCAGGCCATTTTGGCGCAGCAAGCTCTGGTTACTGAGGTGATGGCGACATGAAGTGGGTGTACGGGATAGCGGTGCTGCTGGCAGCCCTACAGCTCATTGTGGGCGAGGCGGGATCCGTTTCCCCCGTTCGCACAGCAGGCGTAGCCCTAGTTGAGGCGGTGGAGATTCTGGCCAGCGAAAGCGGTGTGCCCAACGCGGTAACGGGTCTCATTCTGCGCAACCGCCTCTACGATACGGTCTTTGAAGTGGTGGTGTTTTCCACGGCAATTTTGGGCGCCCAATATCTGCTGGCGGATGAGCAGCCAACGGCCAATGTAGCTCAATTTACCGATATTCCCTCAATTGTGTTGGCACGAGTGGGAGCCACCATTTCGGCTTTGATTGCGGTGGAGCTGGCCATTCGAGGGCACTTGACGCCGGGCGGAGGTTTTGCTGCTGGGGTGGCGGGAGGGACGGCCATTGGCTTGGTGGCGATCACTGCCTCTTCTACCTGGATGGAGGCCATCTACAAACGGTGGCGGGCCGCGATGTGGGAGAAGCTGTCGGTGGTGACATTTATCGGGGTGGCTGTGATGGCTCTGGCCGGCTGGGAATTGCCCAGAGGGGAATTGGGGGCTTTGTTTAGCGGCGGCTGGATCCCGATTCTCAATATTTTGGTGGCGATCAAAGTGGCGCTGGGATCCTGGGCGGCAGTTTTAATCTTTATTCGCTACCGCGGCTTGTTATGAGGGTCTAAATGGGTCAATGAGAGGCACCCCTGTCCCGGCAAAATCGCGGACATTGCGGGTAACCAGGGTAAGTCCATAAACCAAGGCTGTAGCAGCCAGTTGTTTGTCAATCGCATTTTGAGAGTGAGGTACGCACAGGCTTCCCCATACCTGGGCTTCGGTAATTGTGAAATCAAGAATGTGATCGGCATAGTCATCGACAACCGTTTGCAGCCACCTCTCCAGGAGGTTGGCTTGCAGATGATCGCCGCGATGGCGAATAAGTTCAACGCCTCGGCGGAGTTCGCCCAGCGTGATCACGCTGATGTAGAGGCGGGCCTCTTGCTCAATGGCAGTTTGAAGAAATTCTTGAACCCCGGAGTTGGCTTGACTGTGTTTGCGCAGCTCACTGATGACGTCAGTGTCAAGCAAATACATCATGGGCAGTGTTATCTTGCACCCGCTCAAAGTCTGAATCGTTGCCAACGTTAGGTATCGATCTGAGCACTTCGGCAAAGGACTGTTTCGCAGGCTGGAGTAAGACTTGCTCTAAGATTTTGCGGTGTTCGGCCTCTGCACTAACGCCGTGACGACTAGCCCTTTGTTTAAGAGCTTTGACAATGGCTTCGTCAACATTGCGAACAATTAACGTGGCCATAGAGCGTCTCCTCGATCGGCAGATCCCTGGGCGGCTTTACTGCGGCGATAGCACTGATATCATCTAAAGTTCAAGTTTTTCCGTCTATTGATACTGATGAAGAAGCCACCCTTTTGCCGGTGTCCTCAGAGAAATCCTGCCTGCCAGGGATCCCAGCTCTACCTGCTGTGCATGGCCTTTGCAAGCGCAACACTCAAAAAAGAGGGATCTCGATGAGCAACCTGGCCTGCGGGTGACCTCCTACAATAGAAGGCTGACTCTGCCACCTCGGGGATCCCCATGCCGCGCCGCACCGACATTCACAAGATCTTGCTCATCGGAGCCGGGCCGATTGTCATTGGCCAAGCCTGCGAGTTCGACTACTCGGGCACCCAAGCCTGCAAAGCCCTGCGGGAAGAGGGCTATGAGGTCGTCTTGGTCAACTCCAACCCCGCCACCATCATGACGGATCCCAGCATGGCGGAGCGCACCTACATCGAGCCGGTGACGGCGGACTTTGTGGCCAAAATCATCGAGCGGGAACGCCCCGACGCTCTGCTACCCACCATGGGCGGCCAGACAGCCCTCAACGTGGCGGTGCAACTGGCCCAGCAAGGGATCCTGGATCAGTACGGGGTGGAGTTGATTGGGGCCAAGCGGGAGGCCATTGAAAAAGCCGAGGATCGGGATCTCTTCAAGCAAGCCATGCAGCGGATTGGCTTGGCCGTGCCCCGCTCTGGCCTGGCCCACACCCTGGAAGAAGCCAAGCAGATTGCCCAGGAGATTGGCTATCCCCTCATCATCCGCCCAGCCTATACCTTGGGGGGCACCGGTGGTGGGGTGGCCTACAACCAGGAGGAGTTTGAAGAGATCTGCGCTGCCGGCCTGGAAGCCAGCCCCGTTTCCCAGATCTTGGTGGAGGAATCGGTCATCGGCTGGAAAGAGTTTGAGCTGGAGGTGATGCGGGATCTGGCGGATAACGTGGTGATCATCTGCTCCATAGAAAACATCGACCCAATGGGGGTGCACACCGGCGACTCCATCACCGTGGCCCCAGCCCAAACCCTCACCGACAAAGAATACCAGCGGCTGCGGGACTATGCCATCGCCATCATGCGCGAAATCGGCGTAGAGACCGGGGGATCCAACGTGCAATTTGCCGTCAATCCTGCCAACGGTGAGGTGCGGGTGATCGAGATGAACCCGCGGGTCTCCCGCTCTTCTGCTTTGGCCAGCAAGGCCACCGGCTTTCCCATCGCCAAAATTGCTGCCAAGCTGGCAGTAGGCTACACGCTGCCGGAGATTCCCAACGACATCACCCGCAAAACCCCGGCCAGCTTCGAGCCCACCATCGACTATGTGGTCACCAAGATCCCCCGCTTTGCTTTTGAAAAGTTCCCCGGCGCAGAACCCGTCCTCACCACTCAGATGAAATCAGTGGGGGAGGCAATGGCCATTGGCCGCACTTTTCAAGAATCCATCCAGAAGGCCCTGCGCTCTCTGGAAATCGACCGTCCCGGCTTTGGCAGCGATAAGCCGGAGGTTTTCCCCAAGCCAGAGGAAGTGCGGGCCAACCTGCGCACCCCCAACCCCTTCCGCCTGCTCACCATCCGCACCGCTTTGCTCATGGGCTTTTCTGCCCAGGAAATTGCCCAGCTCACCCACATCGATCCCTGGTTTATCGACAAGCTGCAGGAGTTGGTGGAGGTGGAGCAGGCCCTCAAGGGGCGGGAGCTGGGATCCCTGAGCGCCGACGACTTGAGACACCTCAAGCAAATGGGCTTCAGCGACCGACAAATTGCCCACCTAACCGGATCCACAGAACATCAGGTGCGGGCCCGCCGCAAAAGCCTAGGGGTGATCCCCACCTACAAAACTGTGGATACCTGTGCTGCCGAATTTGAGGCTGCTACCCCCTACCAGTACTCCACCTACGAGAGCGAATCGGAGATTTTCCCAGCTCGCAAAGAGAAGGTGATGATCTTAGGAGGTGGCCCCAACCGCATCGGCCAGGGGATTGAATTCGACTACTGCTGCTGCCATGCCGCCTTTGCCCTCAGCCGCCTGGGTTACGAGGCAATCATGGTCAATTCCAACCCAGAAACCGTTTCCACCGACTACGACACCGCCGATCGCCTCTATTTTGAGCCGCTCACCCATGAAGAGGTGATGAACTTGGTGGATGCCGAGCAGCCGGTGGGCCTGATCGTGCAATTTGGGGGCCAAACTCCGCTCAAGCTGGCGCAGGGGCTGGCAGCAGCTCAGGCTCCCATCTGGGGAACTTCCCCGGACTCCATCGACATTGCCGAAGATCGAGGGCGCTTTGAGCGCATCTTGCGGGAGCTGGATATCCGCCAACCGGCCAATGGCATTGCCCGCAGCGTGGAAGAAAGCTTGGAAATTGCCCGCCGCATCGGCTATCCGGTGGTGGTGCGGCCCAGCTACGTCTTGGGGGGACGGGCCATGGAGATTGTCTATTCCGACCAAGACCTACAGCGCTACATGCAACTGGCGGTAGCGGTGGATCCGGATCGTCCGGTGCTGGTGGATCAATTTCTGGAAGAGGCGGTGGAGGTGGATGTGGATGCCATTGCCGACCGCACTGGGGCCGTAACCATCGGCGGCATTCTGGAGCACATCGAGCAGGCCGGGATCCACTCCGGTGATTCGGCCTGTGTGCTGCCCAGTCGCACCCTCAGCCCCGAAGTGCTGCAGGTCATTCGCGAGTGGACGGTGAAGTTGGCCCAAGCTCTGAAGGTGGTGGGGTTGATCAACGTGCAATACGCTGTCCAAAAAGGCCAGGTTTATATCCTGGAGGCCAACCCGCGCGCCTCTCGCACCGTACCCTTCGTCAGCAAGGCTATCGGCCATCCACTGGCGGACTACGCCGCTCAGGTGATGAGCGGCAAAACTCTGGAAGAGCTGGGCTTTACCCAGGAGGTGATCCCCTCTCACATTGCCGTCAAGGAAGCGGTTTTGCCCTTCCACAAGTTTCCCGGCACCGACACGCTGCTGGGGCCAGAGATGCGCTCCACCGGCGAGGTGATGGGCATTGACACAGACTTTGGCCGTGCTTACGCCAAAGCGCAACTGGCGGCGGGGCAGAATCTACCTCTGCAGGGGACGGTGTTCATCAGCGTCAGCGACCGGGATAAACAGGCGGTCATCCCGGTAGCCCGCGAGTTTGTGGAGCTGGGCTTTCGCCTATTGGCCACCGAAGGAACCCAAAAGGTTTTAGCCGAGCACGGGATCCCGGTGGATAAAGTCCTCAAGCTGCACGAGGGGCGGCCCCACGTCATCGACGCCATCAAAAACCACCAGATCCAGCTCATTATCAACACCCCTTCCGGTGTCGAGGCGCAGCAAGATGGCCAAAAAATCCGCCGCACTGCCCTGGCTTACAAGATCCCTCTGGTAACCACCTTGGCAGGGGCCAAAGCCACCGCGGCTGCCATTCGCGCTTTGCAGTCGGGATCCCTGCAGGTAAAGTGCTTGCAGGATTTTTTCTCCACCTAGGAATGCCGCAAGCGAACTTCTGGAAACCCCATGAAGAGCCCATAGGGTCTTGCCGGCAGGAGAAAAAGCAATCCCAGACAACATCACTTTCCTAAACCCATTCTTAAGAAACCTCTGCTCAAGCTTGGCTGCCTTTAGGGTTATTCCGATTCCAACTAAGACACTGTGCCCCCACCCAAAACGTTGGTCGCGTCTTCGCATCTTCGCGTCAGCGTTGCGGTTCCCGTCAGGGTGCCGTAGGCATAGCAATAGCGTTGCGGAGCAATAATGCAGGGGGTCAGAAGGCTTTTCAAGGACTCCGTCCCGCTGGCGCGACCAGTAGTCGGGGCGTCTCACCCTAGCCTGAAGCGACCATAACGGTGGGTGACCAGCCTGCACCGGGAAGCTCTCAAAGATATCCCAATTGCAACACGTGGGTGCCGATTTGTATCGACAAATCCATTTTTTTCACATTCCCGTTGCGGAAGTTAGGGATCCCTGTCGGCATCCCTAAAACTGTCTAGCCTGAAAGGAGAGAACGCTTTTAGCGGTCGGTGCCAGAGGATTGTTACCCCGTTCGGGGAAGCCGACAAAGAATGTTTTTGTCTTTCTAGGAGTTGGCCTATGAGTACGGTAATTCGCCGCTCCTCGGCTGCACGGCAGCTCTGGAGTTGGAGTGGCTTTTGTCAATGGATAACCAGCACCGAAAACCGGCTGTACATCGGCTGGTTTGGCGTGTTGATGATCCCGACGTTGCTGGCGGCTGTCTTTTGTTTTGTGATTGCTTTCCTTGCTGCTCCGCCGGTGGATGTAGACGGGATCCGCGAGCCGGTGATCGGCTCCTTGATAGGGGGGAATAATCTCATCTCGGCAGCAGTGGTGCCCACGTCAGCGGCCATTGGCCTGCACTTTTATCCCATTTGGGAAGCCGCTTCCTTGGATGAATGGCTCTACAATGGCGGCCCCTACCAACTGATCGTGCTCCATTTTCTGATCGGGGTGTGGTGCTACCTGGGCCGGCAATGGGAGCTGAGCTATCGCTTGGGCATGCGCCCCTGGATTGCGGTGGCCTTTTCTGCTCCGGCGGCGGCGGCTACGGCAGTGCTCTTGGTCTACCCCATCGGCCAAGGCAGTTTCTCGGAAGGCTTGCCCCTGGGGATCGCCGGCACTTTCTACTTCATGCTGGCTTTCCAGGCGGAACACAATATCCTCATGCACCCTGCTAGCTGGCTGGGGGTAGCTGGCGTCTTTGGCGGCGCTCTGCTGGCAGCCCTGCACGGTTCCCTGGTGGTCTCCAGCCTGATCCGGGAAACTTCCGAAGACGAGACCCCAAATGCCGGCTATCGCCTTGGGCAAGAGGAAGTGACCTACAACTTCCTGGCCGGGCACTATGCCTTTTTGGGTCGGCTGGGGTTCCCGGGCCTGGGCTTGAGAAACAGCCGTTCTGTCCACTTCTGGATGGCGGCCCTGCCCACGGTGGGGATCTGGGCGGCGGCGATTGGCATCGGCCTGATGGCCTTTAACTTGAACGGCTTTAACTTCAACCAGTCCATCCTGGATAGCCAGGGCCGGTTCATCCCCACCTACGCCGATCTCCTCAACCGCGCCAATCTGGGGATCCAGGTGATGCACGCCCCCAACGCCCATCATTTTCCCTTGCTGCTGGCGGCTAAACCCTAAGGCAGGCTAGGGGCAGTCCAGCCGGAAAGCGCGGTGAATGGCTTGCAAGGCCGGGATCCCTCGATCCCGGCGCACTACACAGCTCACCTTGATCTCCGAAGTGGCGATCATCTCGATGTTGATTCCGGCCTCGGCCAGGGCTGTAAACAGACGGGCAGCTACGCCGGGGTAGGTTTCCATGTCGGCGCCGACAATGCTGACCTTGGCAATGTCGTGATCCGCGTCAACGCCTGCCGCCTGGAGCTCTTCGGCCACCTGTCGACAGATGGCCTCAGCAGCCATCGCCTGATCCTGAGGCACGGTAAAGGCAATGTCAGTGCTGGGGATCCCGTTGTGGTAGCCCCGCTGGCTTTGGATGATGGTGTCCACAATGATCCCGGCAGCCGCCAAGCGCCCAAACAAATGGGCGGCAGTTCCCGGACGATCCGGCACTTTGCGAATGCCCAGCCGCGACTGCTTTAAATCCAGGGCAACACCGCGTACCGGGTGGCTGTCTTGAGGGGCAGTCAGCATCTTCGCCCGATGCAAATGGGGGATCACCTGGAACGATTCTCCCAGAGCCAAGGCGGCATCACCGGCCCGCTCTGCAGCCACCACACAGCTCACCCTAATCTCCGACATGGAGATCATCTGCAAATTGATCCCGGCCTCGGCCAGCACCTGGAACATGTGCGCCGCAATTCCGGGTCGGCCCATCATCCCCACCCCGGCGATGCTGACTTTGGCCACCGCTTCGTCCACAATTACCGCTGCACACTTCAGCTCTTGGCCAATCTGCCGGGCAACGGCTGCAGCCTCGGCCACCTGCGACCGGCTGACCGTGAAGGCAATGTCATTGGTGGGCTGGGGCAAGGACTCCGTCCCGCCGGCAGGAGCGGCTGTGAACTGGAGGGACTGCAAAATCAAATCCACATTCACCCCTGCCGCCGCGATCCCCTGAAAGAGTTGGGCAGCAATACCAGGCCGGTCGGGCACCCCCACCAACACCAACTTGGCCTGATCCCGATCCAGCTCCACCGTATCCACCGCTAGGCCCAGCTCAATGCTGCTGTCGGCAACACGAGGACGGGGAGGAGGAGAAAGAATGAGAGTGCCCTCGGATCCCGCCTGCAACGGCTCCAAGCTGGAGCGCACCCGCAGCTTTACACCGTAGTTGCGGGCAATCTCCACCGAGCGGGGATGCAGTACCTGCGCCCCCAAACTGGCCAGCTCCAGCATTTCATCGCTGGTGATCTCCGGCAACAGCCTGGCCTCAGGCACCTTACGCGGATCCGTGGTGAAGATCCCCGGCACATCGGTGTAGATCTCACACAGCTCTGCTCCCAAAGCCACTGCCAAGGCCACCGCCGTGGTGTCGGATCCCCCCCGACCTAAAGTGGTGATCTCTAGCTCCGCCAGGCTGGTAATCCCCTGGAACCCAGCCACCACCACCACCTCTCCCCGCTCCAG
>ENA-ORXB01000516-ORXB01000516.1-sediment-metagenome-genome-assembly--contig:-NODE-516-length-73282-cov-9.003197_pt1 | contig 73282 bp, 77 predicted proteins | sample MGYA00237863_ERZ511475 | MGnify/ENA primary metagenome ERZ511475 (study PRJEB26305, sample SAMN06343858) | sediment metagenome | isolation source: hot spring sediment | place: Canada: British Columbia... | reverse complement strand
CCAGCTGTTTTCTCTACCATGGGACTGCCCACCCAAAACCAACAAGCAAGCAGTGAACGAGACTCTGGCTCAATACATTTGGCTTCTTCTATACCACGGCCGCCGGTCAACCGCGCATGCGGTAATAAGTGGCACCCTGGCCAGCTCCCGCCCTTCCAGGAAGAAAATCATTTCCCCCACCGTCTGGCCTGCTTGTACAGGGGCTTCTAAAGACCACGCCAAACGCACCTCCTTCTGGATGTCGCCTCTTTTCTCGTCCGGGACGTACAACTTGACGGTACGGGCCGGGACGACAACTACATCGGGTCGCTCACCGCCTTGAACAACCAACCGGGTCAAGAAACTGCCTCTTTCGCTACCCAACACGGGTCTAATACCCTCAAACCCGTATCGGAGCAGCGCCATCGCGTCCCGGTAGCGGGCGTCGCTATTTAACACCACGGCAATCAACCGGCGCCCGTCGCGGGTCGCGGAAGCAATCAAACATTGGCCAGCGGCAGCGGTGGTACCTGTCTTGACGCCATCGATGCCCTCAAAATCAGAATACAAGAGTCGATTAGTGTTACTTATTACTTCACGTCTTCCGCCTTCCCAGACGATTTCGGCCTCCCGCCTCCGCACGAGCGCCGCAAAGCGCGGGTTGTGCAAGGCATATTGTGTAATGAGGGCCAGGTCATAGGCTGTAGAGTAATGGTTAGGGTGTGTGTACCCGTTGGTATTTACGAAGTGGGTGCGGCGGGTACCAAGAAGTTTGGCCTTTAAGTTCATCCACTGGACAAACAGGTCGTGATTTCCGGCCACGTGCTCGGCAATAGCCACCGTGGCATCATTGGCCGACATAATCAACGCCGCTTCCAGCAGTTCCCCCAGCCGGATACGTTCCCCCGGGTGAAGGTCAATTATACTTCCATCTGACGTGTGGGCGGCGCGCTCACTTACGGTAGCAATGCTCTGTAAGCTGCCCGCTTCAAGCGCCACCACCGCCGTCATAATTTTGGTTAAGCTGGCCGGGTGCATCGGCCAAAAAGGGTTTTTGGCCATGTAAACCTGCCCCGTTTGGGCATCGATCAGCACAGCTGCCTCGCAAGTTAGATCTGGCGGCACGGCAGCTGCCATTTTTGGCCAAGCGATGAGAAATACGAGCAAGATAAGCTTCTGTAGCCGGACCTGGCATCCATGCATCCTCAGCACCCTTAGGTATTCTGCACGCGCACCGCCAGCTTCATTCCTTGCCGTGTATTAACATTCACACCCAAACGCATATTGACGGTACAGGCGCAATATTTTGATAAAAAAGCAGAGGGTGGGGATATTATGCGTGTTTACTACCTCAACCTCAAAAAAATAAAGAGAAATGCCATTCTAGCCGGACTTTTTCTTCTGGTGGCTTTTCTCTTGACCATGGTATTGTGGCGGCAACCACTTACACCGGCGACAGGTAAGCACAGCGGGATCATTTATAAGGTAAAAACGGATAAGAAGGTGTGTGCGCTTACGTTTGACATCGGCTGGGGGGAAAAAGTACCGGGCCCGGTACTGGACATCCTGAAGCAGTACAATGTTAAGAGCACGTTCTTTCTGGCAGGTCCCTGGGCCGCAAAATATCCGAACGTGGCCCGACGTATCGCCCGCGAAGGCCACGAGATCGGTAGTCACGGTAACCGCCACATCAACTACACAGAATACTCGGAAGACATCGTCAAGGAAGAAATCGCCAAGGCACACGCCGATATTCTCAAGGCTACCGGCAGATCGCCGCACCTCATTCGTACGCCCAACGGTGATTGGAATGGGAAGGTGATAAACGCTATTAACCGGGCCGGGTATACCGCCGTCCAGTGGAGCGTGGATTCACTGGACTGGAAAGATCCCGGGGTGGAGGCTATTGTCAACAGGGTATTAAATCTGGTGCATCCTGGCGCCGTGATCCTGATGCACGCCAGCGACAGCGCCGATCAGACACCGGCTGCCCTTCCGGCTGTGATCCGGGGATTAAAGGAAAAAGGTTACACTCTGGTTACCGTATCCGAGTTGCTCAAGTACGGACGCGGTGTAGCTGAATAAATAAACCGCAGGGATCCCTGCGGTTTTTATTGAGAAATTATCGGGAAATGGGTGTCATACGCCGGTTTATCTCCCGCATTTCGTCGGCAAAAGCTGAGATCGGCTTCCCTTTGGCGACACCGGACGCTACGCGGTTGAGCCGCGCTACGGTATCGGCATCGGTAGTCACCAGAACACGGTTCAGTCTTGGTTCAGCTCTTTTTACCCGGGCGGCAACATCCCGTTTGATGGTGTTGGTGCGGGCCGCCTCCGTGCCTGCTTTAATGTTTAACCCCACATACGCCGTGCCCCCGCTCAGGACTACCGTCGCCTTATTTACACCGGGAACATTCGCCGCTTCACGTGCAAGGCGTGTCGCCACCCGGCTGGCTTCGCGTGGGTCGGAGGGCAAGGGCTTGCGGGCGGCCGGTGGCCCTGGCGCCGCGGGTGGCGATTGTTCAGGTGCGGGCCTTCTTGCTGCACACCCTCCAAAAGCAGCCAGGACAAAGAAGACCAGCGTGACCAGGAACAAAAACCTTTTCAGTTGCGGTTTCTCCACGCTATCCCTCCTTTGTTAAATTCCCATTACTGTGGTTAGTATTTGCCCTGCGGGGGCTGGTATACTGGGGGTTAACGGTAATTGATAGTGCTGTGCAAGTGGATGATAATTCCTTCGGCCACCGCCTGCGCCAACTGGCGGCGGTAAAAGGCGTCCAGCAGCCGCATCCTCTCTGTCGCGTTACTTAGATACCCTGCCTCGACCAGGACAGCCGGCATAGCGGTTTTCTCCAATACCAGGTAGGATGAAGGTTTAACGCGACAACTCGCCAAAGTACCTTTATCGTCGATAACCCGTTTGGTTATCCTGGCGATGGCTTCTCCCTGGCAGGAACCGGGGTAATAATAAAGCTCAATTCCCTCACAGGAAGGATGGAGGTCACTATTGGCGTGGAGGCTGACAAACAGATCGGCGCTTTTCTCGTTCGCTATTACCGCCCGCTCGATCAAGGCAGGACACGCGCCATCGGTGCTCCGTGTGAGGACGACCTCTATACCGGCCGCCTCCAGGAAATTCTTAACCTGCCGGGCGAGCCTCAAATTGAGCGTTTTCTCATAGATGCCATCCTCAGCAACCGCACCCGGGTCCAGGCCACCGTGGCCGGGGTCGAGAACAACGCAAGTTGCATCGGCGTACACCCGGTCGAAAGGTCCAAAAAGCTGCGAGCATAACAGCAGCAAGGCTACCAGAAAACGCAAACGCCAAACCCCCGTTCGCGTCGGTTCCTATACTATTGTTGCTTAACACCCCCTACCTAAACCCAGAAAAAAGTGGCCTCCATGGAGACCACCTGGTACAAATGGGAAACAGAGAGGGTAAGAAAAATTACTTTTTACGTTTGTGCCACCACAGGTACAGGACCACTCCGAGAACAGCGGCAATAATTAAAATGTCCAAACGGCGAAACAGAGGTTCTAGGGAGCGCCAGTTTTCACCCAGCTTAACGCCAAGATACGTTAAAAAAACGCACCAGGGAAGGGAGCCCAGGAAGGTGTAAACGAGAAACCGTCCGAAGTGCATGCCCGCAATGCCTGCAGGAAAAGAGATAAAAGTACGGATCACCGGTAAGAGCCGGGCAATAAAAACCGCCGCGTCGCCGTAACGGGCGAACCAGCGATCGGCCTGGGCGAGCCGCGCCTCGGTAACAAAAATGTAACGCCCGTACCGCAATAAAAAGGGTCTACCGCCCCACAGGCCGATGGCGTACGAGAGAGCCGATCCCACCGTCCCTCCTATGGTGCCGGCCATCACCGCTCCCCAAAAACTTAATTTTCCCTGACTAACAAGAAAGCCTCCGAAAGGGAGGATAACTTCGCTGGGCAGGGGAATGTTGGCACTTTCGATAGCCATCCCGATCCCGATACCCCAGTACCCGAGGCCGGCAATAAAGTTTACCACGGCCCCCACAACCCGCTCCAGGATGGTAGATAACAAGTATAAACCCCCGCAACAAAAGATTTTAAAGTTTTAAATTCTGAAGGATTCTATCCAGAATCGGCTCAAGTACCGCCATTTTGGTGCCGCGTAGCTTTAAGGCCCGGCATAAAAGCCGGAAGTTGGCCGATAAACTGGAGACGGCCACGCCATTTTGCGCCGCGATTTCACTCTGACTTATTCTTTTCCCCTTAAGACGCCCGGTAGCATAAATGATGGCTGCCGCCCAGGCGGCCGGTTTCTTAAGGTAAGGCTTCTCCAACCAGCAAAAGTCGTACCACAGGCGCAGCGCGCCACGAATGTCCTCCTCGCTGTAGCCCAGCGTTTTAAGACCAGTGCTTACCAGCCGCGCTACCTCCGCATAGGTCGGTTGGGGCCATTTAAACCCTCCCGCTCCATTTACCGGTTCGCGTGTCAACCGGTGTGACCGCCGGATACCCAGCTGTTTACGCAGGCGCTCGATATCTTCGTCGTTATCCAACAGCAGGAACAACTCCTCTAACCGCTCCCGGCCTTCACGCGTACAACAAACCTGGCGTAACACGTCATTGTTCAGCAACGAGATAAGGTGACGAACCGTCTGATCCTCTACCTTTTTGCCCAGGCCTTCTGCGTGTGCACCCAGGGCAAGCCTGATTACCTCCCCATTTATTTTGTGCGCCTGCGCCCGAAGATAAGCCGCCCATGAAAGGTCGCCTGCATCCCTGTTTACGTGACACCACCGCAGGTGATCCTGGTATACCCAGTCCAAAAGATCGCCCTTGCGTGAAGCGGGCAAACCCAGGGCACTTGTTGAAAACTCGTACTCTTCTCCCACTTTTAAAAGGCGGATAAAAAGGATACTGCCTGCAGCTATGTCCGCAGGCATGCCCGGATTACGTACGTGACACCGCTTACCATCCAGCAGACTTTCAAGGAGAAAACCCTTGTGCGGGAAAACCGCCTTGACCTCGTAGAAGGAGCAGTAGGCCTCTTGCCAGAGTAGCAGAAGGAGAGCTTCGGTTAATGGCAGTCGGTCAACAAAATCCTCTTTAAACAACTCAACAATGCGATAACCGTTCGGCAACCGGTAATCAAAGATAAACCATTCAAAACAGCGTTCGATAATGAAATCTTCGTCGACGGTGCAAAGATCTTGTTCGATCTCGCGGAAGAACAGTTCCTGCGCCCGGGACACCTCTTTGATAAAAATGGCCTCCTCGGCAAAAGCAGCCAGACGACGGCGCAGTTGTGCACTGGCCCGCCGCCACTTTATCTGGGCAAGAGAAATAACATTATCGTATCCGCCACAGCATTCCTCGTACCTTTTGCCGCTCCCGCAGGGACACTGATTTGCACCCGTTGCGATCGTCAGGACCTCCTCCCCCCGGAGTTTGCACAGCCTCTCTCTCATATTGTATTCTACCCTTCGCGGATGTCTCCTGCCCCAGCAGTCCCTTTCTAGCCGGCGGCTTTAAGGTAATTCATACTATCCGCAACATTTCCGTCCAGTTCAATGCTGACCCCTTGCACACGTACATCAAGCATAAGGTTGCGCACTGCCGGCAGGGCAATAAAAGCAACTGGTTTTTGTTTGTCAGGAATAATTACCGTCTTGCCATCAAATGGCAAGGTTATCTTCTCTCCACCTTTTTCCAGCACCGCCCCCACTTCCTTGACCCAGCAAACCTGGTAACCAAAGGCCTCGGCTGTAAAACGCAACGGCAGGTAAATTACTCCTCCCACCGCAACGGGTGGGCTCGCCAGTGTAACAGGGTGGCCATTGACTTCTCCTTCGGTGCTACCAACCGCCAGTTTCATCTTAACCGAACCGCCTTTAATTAGGGCCTCGGCAACCAGAGGCACCAGGGCGTTCGTTTCAATTTTCTTATCAGGAGTGAGACCCTGAGCGTCTACCGGGCGACGCAAAGGCGTGAGATACCGCGCCGTGGTAACCCGCAAAGCACCTCCGTTACTCAGGGGAATTAACTCCTGTACCGAGCCTTTACCATAGGTTGGTTCCCCCAATAACAACGCCGCCTGATAATCCTGCAGGGCACCGGCCAGTATTTCAGCCGCGCTAGCCGTACGACCATCAATCAAAACAACGATGGGTATACCCGTTACTAATGTCCTCCCGGTTGCCCGGCACGGCGCTTCGCTATCGCGCCCCTTCAGCCAAGCTACCGTCCGTCCCTCACCGAGAAAGTAACCGGCGACTTCTGCGGCCGCGTCCAAAAGTCCGCCCTCATTTCCCCGCAGGTCGATAATGAGTCCTTTAATGCCGCGGGCTTTGTATTGAAGTAATACCTCCTTTAACCGACTCGCCACTTGCGAGCCGAACGTACGGATGTGCACGTAAGCGATACCGCTGGGCCACACCGCGCTCTCGATACTGGGCAACTCAATGCTCCGGCGGATAAGCATAACTTCAAAACTCTGTCCCTGCCGCAGGATGGTTAGCCGCACCTGCGTTCCCTCCGGCCCCCGAATCCGCAAGGCCACAACCTCAACCGGCAGTCCGGCAACATCCTCTCCGTCCACCGCCGCAATAATATCGCCAGGGGCAAGACCTGCTTCCGCCGCCGGTGACCCGGGCAGGACCCTGCGTACGCGCACTTGGTCGTTCATCCCTTCGAGTTCGACGCCGATGCCGCCAAACTGGCCTTCGATTTCCTTTAGAAAACTTTCTAACTCTTCCCTGGCCAGGTAAGTGGTATATGGGTCTTCTAAGGTTTCGATCATTCCCCAGATGGCTCCTTCGACGAGGATCTGGTGATCGGGCCGGTCGACGTGGTATGCTTCCACATTCTCTAAAACCTCGCGGATCAGGTTAAGATCATCTCCCGTCCCGGCCAGGACGGCGCTGGGATTAGATAGCCAGACGCAACCCATTAGCAGGAGCACGAGGAACAGGGGGGTAACCTTACGCATGCAAACCACTTCCTCCGCGTTTTCTAACTACTTCGGTAACGGGCTACCAAGTCCTGCCTGAAACGGTGCAGGTATTTTCCCATCACACGTTGAAATAATGAAAATGCGGGGTGAAAACTTAGGTGGAAAAACTTCTTCTGATTGACGGCAACAGCCTCATGCACCGTGCCTACCATGCCATCCCTTCTCTCAGCACGCGCGAGGGCCTGCCGACAAACGCCGTCTTCGGTTTCACAAACATGCTCTTTAAAGTTCTGGCCGAAGAAAGGCCGCACCGTGTAGCCGTAGCGTTTGACAAAGGTAAGGTCACTTTCCGCCACGATAGCCTTGAGACGTACAAGGCCCTCAGGCCCGCCACGCCCGAAGAACTCCGCCCGCAGTTCCAGTTGCTCAAGGAGGTTTTGCAGGCCGCTCGCGTCCCCTTCTTCGAGGTTGAGGGGTATGAGGCCGACGACATCATAGGCGCCCTTGTTACCCAGGCCGAGGAGCAGGATCTTGAGGTGATAATCCTGACGGGTGATAAAGACACCCTGCAACTCGTCTCATCCCGCACCAAAGTGCTCATAACCCGCAAAGGTATCAGCGAACTGGAGTTGTACGAGGAAGAAAAGATCCTGGCCCGGTACGGCCTGGCGCCCGCGTTGCTTGCAGATCTGAAAGGCCTGGCCGGTGACCAGAGCGATAACATCCCCGGTATACCCGGTATCGGTCCAAAAACGGCGGCGGAGCTCCTGCAGCGGTACGGAACGCTGGAAGGCGTGCTGAAACATGCCGACGAGTTACCGCCGCGCATAAGGAATCTGGTTAAAGACTACGCGGCGCAGGCTGCACTTTGCAAGAAGGTAGCCACTATCGAGCGTGACGTACCCGGGATCGACCTGCATGCGGTGCCGGCCTGGCCCGGCCCGGATTATGCGGCTTTGCTCAACGTATTTCGTCGCCTGGAGTTCCGCAGCCTGATCAAAAACCTCCTCCGCGAGCAAGAGGAAATTAAGACCTTTTCGCCGCCGTTCAAGGTGGTTACCAGCGGCGAGGAACTACGCGACCTCTACCGCTACGTACGCCAGGCCGGGGAGGTCAGTCTGGTGCTCGATACCGTTGACAACCAACCGGTGGACCTGGGGCTGGCCGCAGGGGAAGAAACGTACGTCCTGCCCGGGGCAGGCGGACCGGCAGGGATGACTTTTCTCGAGAATCTCCTCGAAGACGGAAACATTGCTAAGATCTGCCACGATGCGAAAGAGATACATAAATTGTGCGCCAGGCTTGGTCGGCGCGCGGCCAACATCGCCTTCGACACCATGGTCGCCGCGTACATCGTAAATCCCATGACCCCCAACCGGAACCTGAGCGAGCTTGCGCTAGACCAACTCAACCTCGTCCTTCCAAACACGGGGCTTGCTTCGGTAGCGGCGCGTGCCCAGGCCATTCGCTGCCTGTACCCGCTGCTCAAGGAAAAATTGCGCCAGCAAGATCAGGTTACCCTCTACAATGAGATAGAATTACCGCTCACGGCTGTGCTGAGCGCCATGGAAGTGGCCGGGATAGCGGTGGACAAAGAACAACTGGCAAGCATGTCCGCCGAGTTAAGCGAGTATATAGACTCACTGGCCCAGGAAATATACCGTCTGGCCGGCGAGGAGTTTAACATCAACTCACCCAAGCAGCTGGCTTACATTCTTTTTGAACGGCTGCGGCTGCCGGCACGGAAACGCACGAAAACCGGGTACTCCACGGATGCTGCCGTGCTGGAAGAACTCGCAGAAGAACACCCGATAGTCAACAAGCTCCTGGCCTACCGCCAGCTGGTGAAACTCAAAGGAACCTATGCGGACGGCCTGGCGGCGGTTATCGATGCCACCACCGGGCGTTTGCATACCACCTTTCATCAGACGGTAACCGCAACCGGAAGGCTTTCATCCGCAGAACCAAACCTGCAGAACATCCCTATCCGGCTCGAACTGGGCCGGAAAATCCGAAAGGTTTTTATCCCACGCAGCCCCGAGAACCTCCTGCTTGCGGCGGACTATTCGCAGATCGAACTACGGATACTTGCCCACCTTGCAGGCGATCCGGCGCTGACTAAGGCGTTCCAGGAAAACCAGGACATCCACACCCAGACGGCAGCCGAGATATTCGGGGTCCCGCCTGCGGCTGTAACGCCCGAAATGCGCAGTCGCGCCAAGGCCGTTAATTTTGGGATTGTTTACGGTATAAGTGATTTCGGCCTGGCGCGCGACATTGGCGTAAGTCGGCAGGAGGCACGCAAGTTTATTGACCGCTACCTGACCCGCTTCAGCGGGGTAAAGGCCTTTATTGAGCAGACGATCCGCGACGCCCGCGAACAGGGATACGTAACGACCCTGTTCAACCGCCGGCGCTATTTGCCCGAATTATTCAACCCTAACCGTGCCACCCGGGCTTTTGGCGAAAGGGCAGCGGTGAACACCAGGATCCAGGGAAGCGCTGCCGACGTAATCAAGCTGGCGATGGTCAACCTGCACCGCCAGCTGGCAGAGAGAGGCCTGGAAACCAAGATGGTACTCCAGGTGCACGACGAACTTATCTTTGACGTGCCCAAGGAAGAGTTTGACGAGGTAGCGGCGCTGGTTAAGCGGGAAATGGAGGGCGCGGTCCGGCTCAATGTCCCGCTGCTGGTAGACTTGAAGGCAGGGACCAACTGGTACGATGTGCACCGCGTCGAACTGTAGACGGAAGGTGACAGAGTGCCGGAGTTGCCCGAGGTAGAAACGGTTGTCCGCTACTTGCGGGTGGCCCTGAAAGGGCTGCGTATCAAGAGTGTTGACGTTTACCTGCCGAAGGCGCTGGCCTTCCCCGACACCGCGTCCTTTCAGGCCGCGTTGTCTGGGAAGGTATTCCTGGAACTTAAGCGACGCGGCAAGTATATTATCGCCTGTCTCACCGATGCGATGGCGCTCGTCGTCCACCTGCGCATGAGTGGTCAGCTCGTGTACGAGCCGGAAGGGGAACCGTTGCCCAAACATACCCATATCCTCTGGCACCTGAGCCGCGGACGCTTGCGCTTCACCGATCTCCGCCAGTTTGGCCGCGTCTGGCTGGTTCCTGCCGACCGCCTGGAGCTTGTGCCGGGGTTAAGGGATTTAGGCGTGGAACCGCTGGGTAAAGGCTTCCAGGTGGAAACACTGGCGGGGGCGCTCTCTGGCCGCCGAAAGAGTATTAAGGCCGTCCTGCTTGACCAGACCTTGATCGCCGCGCTGGGAAACATATACACCGACGAAGCACTTTACCGGGCGCAGATTCACCCGCTGCGGCCGGCGGCCACCTTGACTGCGCGTGAGACAGACGCTCTCTACCAGGCCATCCAGGAGGTGTTACGAGAGGGTATAGCCCACAGGGGTACGAGCATTCGCGACTATGTGAACGGCACCGGACAGGCAGGGTCTTACCAGAACCTGCTCCGCGTTTACGGTAGAGAGGGTGAGGCCTGCCCGCGCTGCGGTCAACCCATCGCCCGTATCAAGGTCGCCGGGCGAGGGGCCTATTTCTGCCCGCGCTGTCAGCCGACCACGGAGTCGCCGTCCTTGAGTTTACCTCCCGAGGGCTGAGGCCCGACGACTGACAGCCGGTTAGCCCAGGCACCAAAGGTCATCCCTCCCCATAGTATTAGGGAAAAGCAACAGAGCCGTGGGAGGGAAAAAATGGTGGACCTGGCTACCTTGGTGCTCTTCGGCTTCGCCTTAAGCGTAGACAGCTTCGGGGCAGGCCTGGCCTACGGGCTGAAGCAGATCAGAATGCCGGTATTATCGCTCCTGACCATCGGGTGTCTGTCCACCGTGGCCGTGGCGATTTCGGTAGGCCTGGGCAATCTTGTGGCGTTTGCGACGCCCGCCCTGGTTGCGGAAATCGCCGGCGGCATACTGCTCATCCTGATTGGGTTATGCCTTCTGTGCCAGACAATACGCGGGGCACGCGAACGGGTTTTTCAGGTGCGCATTGCACCTCTGGGTCTGGTGGTTCAGGTACTCCTCGAACCGCTACACGCCGACCTGGATCGCTCGGGAACACTCTCACTGCGCGAGGCCGGGTTACTGGGCTTGGCCCTGGCGATGGACAGCTTTGCTGCCGGATTTGCCCTTGGACTCATGGGTCCCTTTTCGACCATTGTTCCTTTTATCGTCGGCACAGGCACACTCGCCTTCACGGCGCTCGGCCTGAACCTGGGACGCCATTCGGCCGCCAGGCTGGGCCGCAAGCTGGGGAGATTGCCGGGTTACCTTTTGATTGCGCTCGGTATCTTCCGTCTCGTCCGTCGGAGCTTACAGTAAGAACTACCGGCAAGAAAGGATGTTGCCCCTGCTCATCATCGGTCTTACCGGGGACGCCGGAAGTGGCAAATCTACCGTAAGCAAGATCCTGGCCAGCCTGGGTGCGCAGGTCATTGACGCCGATGAAATCGCCCGCCAGCTGACCACCCCGGGTAGCCCGCTGCTGCAAAGGATCATCGATTCCTTCGGCCCCGCGTTCTTAAACACCGACGGCAGCCTCAACCGGCGACGGCTGGCAGAATTGGTCTTTTCTAACCCTGATGCGCGCCGGGAACTAAACCGGCTCCTGCACCCTGCCATCCTGAAGGCAATAAAGAAAGAGATCCGGGCCGCGCGGAACCGGCCCGGGGTATTGGTTATCGAGGCACCGCTCCTGATCGAAACCGGGCTCAACCGGTACGTGGACGAGGTCTGGGTGGTAACCGCGCCGGAACAGGTTAAGCTGGAGCGCCTCCTGGCGCGGGGCCTCAACCTCGCAACCGCCCGCGGCATTTTGCAGGCCCAGTTACCCCAGGAGGAGAAAATCAAACACGCCCACCGAATAATCGACAATAGCGGCTCCTTGACAGGTCTCCGGGACCAGGTTATAAAGACCTGGACGACGCTTCACCCGGAGTGATGCCACGTTGCGCAACTTGTGGTGGGTTCTTCCGGTTTTCCTCATCGCACTTCTTTTTAACCTGGACCGCGTCGGGCGCCACTATTACCCGTTCCACTACCGCGAACTCATCCAGTATCACGCCCGCCAGTACGAGCTCGATCCGTATCTCGTAGCCGCCATTATCAAGACCGAGAGCAACTTCAATCCCCGCGCCCGATCACCCGAAGACGCCCGTGGCCTGATGCAGATCCTGCCGGAAACAGGGCGCTGGATAGCGGAGCATTACGGCGAACAGGGCTTCCAGGCCGATTACCTTTATAATCCCGCCTATAACATCAGGCTGGGAACACGGTACCTCGCCTACCTGTTCCAGGAATTTAACGGTAACGTCATAGTGGTCCTCGCCGCTTATAACGGCGGCCTGGGGAACGTCCGCGTATGGTTGGAGGAAACCGGCTGGACGGGCGAACGGTATACCCTCGACCAGATTCCGTTTCCCGAAACCAGGCAGTTCGTCCGCAAGGTGCTATGGACACAACGGCTTTACCGCTACTTGTACAAGGATCTGGCAACTGGTCTATCCAATACCGCGCAACACACCGGCGCACCGCGGGCAGACATCCGGGTGATCCCGGTCTACTCCCACGTATTCGCTGTAAACCCAGCAGCGGGCGCATTTCTCCCCTGGCGCCCGCTCCACCACCAGGCGCAAATCTTCCTGACCGGTAGCCTGCGCAGCAGGGCCGGCTTCGTCTAGCCCTAAGACTTCCACGGACGAAACAATAAAAATCGAGGGTAGCTGCTGCCGGTAGGCAGCCAGCAAGCGGTGGAGGTCTCCACCTGCAAATAGTTTTACTGCCGCCTCCAGGGAGTCACGGATCACCTTCTGTTTCCGCAAGAGCTCAAGCGCGCGCAACACTTCGTCGCGTACGACCAGCAGCCGTTCCCAACGCTCCTCCAGTTCGGGATCGAGGAACTCGGGCTGTACTTCTGGCATGTCGCACAACTGCACGCTTACCGGCTTCTCGCCGGCAACGGGCACGTAACGCCAAACCTCTTCCGTGGTAAAGGCAAGTACCGGCGCAAGCAGGCGAACCAGGGCGTGCAGTATTTCGTACAGGACCGTCTGGGCCGAACGCCGCTCAAGTGACGCTGCCCCTTCGCAGTACAGGCGATCCTTCAGGACGTTAAGATAAAAAGCGCTGAGATCGGTGACGCAGTAATTGTAAATCGTATGGGCGACCAGGTGGAACTCGTATTCCGCGTATGCCCTGGTCACGCGCTCTATAATTCGCTGCAGTTTCAGCAGGGCGTAACGGTCCAGTTCCAACAATTTTTCGCAAGGCACCCTATCGTGCACCGGGTCGTAATCGTACAGGTTACCGAGAAGAAACCTGAAGGTATTGCGTATCTTGCGGTAGGCCTCCGCGGTTTGGGCCAGAATATTCGGCGACGCCGCCAGATCGCTACGGTAATCTGCCGAGCAAACCCACAGGCGCAGAATATCTGCCCCCAGTTCCTTCATGACTTCCAGCGGGTCCACAACGTTGCCGAGCGACTTGGACATCTTCCGGCCCTGTTCGTCAACGACAAACCCGTGGGTGAGCACCGCCCTGTACGGCGGGTCGCCCGTAACTGCCACCGCGGTGGTCAGGCTCGAGTTAAACCAGCCGCGGTGCTGGTCGCTACCCTCCAGGTACAGGTCTGCAGGCCACCGCTGGTCCGGCCAGTACTCGGGTTGGGTAAGCACGGCCCAGTGGCTCGACCCGGAATCGAACCAGACGTCCATCGTATCCGTTTCCTTGGTGAACTTCGTCCTACCGCACGCCGGGCAACGCACCCCGGGAGGCAACAGTTCGGCGGCGTTGCAGGCAAACCAGATATCAGACCCGTGCTCGCGGAAAAGTTCTTGTAAGTGACTGATGGTTTCCTGGGAAATGAGTTCCTTACCGCAGGCTGCGCAGTAGAAAATAGGCAGGGGCACACCCCAGAACCGTTGCCGCGAGATGCACCAGTCACTCCGGTTGGCAACCATGCTGTAGATCCGATCCCGCCCCCAGGACGGAATCCACCTGACCCTGTCAACTGCGGCCAGCAACGCCTCCCGGAACCCCTCGATGGAAGCAAACCACTGTTCGGTGGCCCGGAAGAAGACGGGATTCTTGCAGCGCCAGCAGTGGGGGTACTGGTGGGTGATCGTTTCCTCGCGTACCAGCGCACCTCGCCTGGCCAGCTCGCGTAAAATATCCTGGTTGGCGGCAAGGTAAAACTGGCCTGCGAACATGCCGCCCTCTTCCGTGAAATATCCCTGAGCATTAATCGGGGATATCACGGGGAGGTTGTAACGCCGACCAATTTCGAAGTCCTCGGTGCCGTGTCCGGGCGCAATATGTACACAACCGGTTCCCTGCTCCAGTGAAACATATTCGTCGAGAACCACAAGCGAGTTGCGGCCTTCCACGAAGGGATGCCGGCACACGACACCCTCCAGAACTCGCCCCTTGAAGCGGGCGACGGCCTCCCACCGGTCGGCCCCCAGTACTTGCAGAAAAGCAGACCATAGTTCTTCCGCCACCAGGTACCGCTCCCCGTCTACCGACGCCAGGATGTAACTATAATCCGGATGCAGGCAGATGCCCACGTTCGCCGGGAGCGTCCACGGCGTTGTCGTCCAGATGACGATGAAAGTGTTATCTGTGGGCAGAACGTCCTTACCGTCAACCACGGGAAATCTTACGTAAATTGCCGGTGATTTTTCCTCCTGGTACTCCACCTCGGCATCGGCCAGGGCCGTTTCACACGTTGCGCACCAGTATACCGGTTTAAGCCCCTTGTAGATGTAGCCTTTGCGCGCCATGTGCCCGAACACTTCGAGTTGCTTGGCTTCAAAGTGCGGCTGCAAGGTCAGGTAAGGATTCGCCCAGTCGCCGCGCACACCCAACCGTTTGAACTCTTCGCGCTGGATATCAACAAACTTTAAAGCGTAATCCCGGCACTTTTGCCTGAATTCCACCGGCCCGATCTTGTGCCGGTCAATCCCCAGTTCTTTAATTGCCTGCTGCTCGATGGGCAGGCCGTGGGTATCCCAACCGGGCACATAGGGTGCATCGTAACCGCTCATCGAGTGGAACTTAATGATAATATCCTTTAAGACCTTGTTAAGAACGTGACCCAGATGAATGTGCCCATTAGCGTACGGTGGCCCGTCGTGCAATATAAACAGCGGCCGCCCGGCTGTTTTTTGCTGCACCAGGCGGTAGATATCGATCTCATCCCAAAATCTTAAAATCTCGGGCTCCCGCTGTGGCAGATTAGCCCGCATAGGAAAGTCGGTGCGCGGTAGGTTGAGCGTCTGTGAATAATTCACTACGGTATTCATTACGGCCCCCCTCTAGCGTGTTGCTTCATTAAAAAACCCCTCGCCCAAAGGGACGAGAGGTTATTCCCGCGGTACCACCCTCATAGCCCGCCTGTTATACCGGCAGGGCCTCTCAAGCTGATAACGGCAGCAAACCGGCACGGCTTACTCCTGCTTCAGCCGGCGCCTCACGGGTGATTTTCGACATCCATAGCCACCCGGCTCGCACCAACCCGGGTTCGCTGTCGGCCAGCGGGACGCCTACTCTTCCCGGTCCTCGGCTTTCCCATCCGGATTTTCCTCGCCCTATTATATTTGGAGAAGCAGGGTTCAGTCAACTCGCAACCGCTGGAGAACCTCGGCGGCAGTTTTACCGGCGACGGAAACCTTCTTCGCGCGCGCAGCTTCCCCACTAACGATATTGATATTACTCGGCGCCACACCGAGGATCTCGGACAGAAAACAAATGAGGGCGCGGTTGGCCTGCCCTTCAACAGGCGGTGCCGTTAACCTGATCTTGACCGCGTCTCCCCAAGCTCCGGCGATCTCGTTTCTGATCGCCCGTGGCTGCACGTAGATCTTGAAAAGCACGTTCTTACCCTGTTCCTGTGTCCATAATGGCATTTACACGCTCACCCGCATGCAGTATGCCACCGGCGCGAGCTTACAAGACGCTTAGCAATAGATAGATTAACAGCCGCCGGGCAATATCGAGCGCGATGAACGCCACAATCGGGGAAATATCGATCATCCCAATGGGCGGAATTATCCGCCGGAAAAATCCCAGGACGGGTTCCGTAACCTCATAGATAAACCGGATGACAGGATTGGCCGGGTTATGCCGTACCCAACTCAAAAGAACCCGCACGAGCATCAGGTAGGCGTAGACCTGAAAGGCAACATTAATGGCATTTAGCAAGAAGCTCATTTCGCACCTCACTTGCTCAGTTCCATAGCACGCCGGGTGGCCTGTTCGACAGCCCGGGCAAAAGCCGCGCGTACACCAGCCTCTTCCAGCGCAAACAGCCCGGCTGCCGTCGTCCCCCCAGGCGTGGTTACCGCATCTTTTAAACGTGCCGGGTGTTCTTCGGACGATAAGATCATTTTGGCGGCCCCGTACAGTGTTTGCGCCGCGAGGCGGATAGCCAGCTGCCGGGGTAAACCGAGGCGCACGGCCCCGTCGCTCAGGGCTTCTATAACGAGATACGCGTAAGCAGGCCCACTACCGCTAAGGCCGGTTACTATATCCAGATGCTCTTCCGGCACCTCAACCGCCATACCAACTGCTTCCAGAATTTCCCGGGCACGCCTGGCGTCTTCCGTTTGTGCGTACCTGCCCAGGGCAAAAGCACTGGCGCCAGCCCCCACGAGACAGGGCGTGTTCGGCATGACGCGCACCACAGGCACACCCGGGGGAAGACGCTCTTCGATAAAGGCGAGCGTTATCCCGGCCGCGATACTGATGAGGGTATGGGCAGAAGTTAAGGCAGGCGCAATCTCATCCAGTACGGGCGCCACAACCGGTGGTTTTACCGCCAGGATAACCACCCGGGATACACTTACCAGTTGCTTATTGTCGGCCAGCGGCGTGACACCAAGGCGTGTGCGAAGACCATCAAGCCGTTCCTGGCGGACGTCGCTGATATACAGGTCTGCCGGCCTGACGAGCCCCGCGCGCACTATTCCCGTGGCCAGGGCCTCACCCATGGCGCCTGCGCCGATGATCCCGATGGTCTTTTCAGACATTAACCCCATGTCCCTCCGGTGCAACCCCGGTCATCAAGACCTGATCCAGGAAAAAAGGCCGCGTTCGACATCGTGCGCGTCACCGGCGATGTCCACATTCGAAGGCACGAAGAGGAAGATGCCGCCACCAACCTTTTGCATACTCCCGTTCAGGCCATAGGTTGCCCCGCTGACAAAATCCACGATCCGGCGCGCAAGATCGCCGTCCACACGTTCCAGGTTTACGATCACCGGCCGGCGGTTTTTTAAATGGTCTACGATCTCCTGGACCTCCTCGAAGGTTCGCGGCTCAGAGACAACGACCTTCACCTGGCGCTGCGTATGCAGGCTGACGACGGTGTTCTTCTTTTTAACTAATGGGCTCTCCGCGAGGGTCTCTACCGGTTCCTCCTCCGGTTCTTCTTCGAAACCAATAAAACCGAGAACCTTATCCATTAGTTTCTTACCCATAAATATCCTCCCTTCCACGTTGGCCGAAGATGGCCGTTCCGATCCGTAGCAGATTGGCTCCTTCTTCCACGGCTACAACGTAATCCTGGCTCATGCCCATGGAAAGATACCGCATTGTCACACCCGGGATGCCCGCGAGTTTAGCGGCCAGTTCCCGCAACCGCCGAAAAACCGGGCGCACCTCCTCCGGATCGCGCACCTGGGGTGCGATCGTCATAAGACCCTCTATCCTGAAGCCGGGCATTTTCGCGGCCTCCATAACGAAGTCGCGTACTTCTCCCACGCGCAGACCGAACTTTGTTGGTTCAGCGGCCACATTTACCTGGACGAGAACCCGGACCACTCTTCCCCACCGGCTGGCCTGCCTGTCCAACTCTACGGCCAGCGGCCAGCGATCGAGGCTGTGGATTAAGACCACCTTGTCAAGGATCGCCCGCACCTTGTTACGCTGTAAGTGTCCTATAAAGTGCCACGCTATGTCCTCGTGGCACGACAACGCCCTGTATTTACGGACCAGATCCTGGGCCCGGTTTTCGCCAAGATCTCTAATCCCGGCCGCCATCGCCTGCCGCACGGCAGGGATTTCGACCGCCTTGGTAACGGCAACAAGGCGGATCTCGGCCGGATCACGGCCGACCCTGTGCGCTGCTGCGGCCACATTCCGTCGAACCTTTTCTACATTTCTACCAATTTCTACTTCCGTCATTTTATTATCGGGTGACGGTCCAAAAATATAAGGGCAGGATCTGCCCCTCTTTATTCGCCGCCTGGTTGCCAAATCCTGCCCTTTTAATTCAATTCTTGCCACTCCCCCGTAACCAAGTAGATAACATCTTCGCCGATATTGGTAGCCCGGTCGGCTATCCGTTCCAGATAGCGGGCTATTAGCAGGAGATAAACGACGCACCCAATCGTATGAGGGTTATTTTCCATATATTCTACCAGTACCGAAAATGTCTGGTTGAATAGTTCGTCGACCTCATCGTCGGTAAGGCACATGGCGCGCGCCTTGTTAATATCATCGTAGACGTAGGCGTCCAGACCATCCTTTAACATTTGCTGCACCAGGCGGGCCATGCGCGGTACTGTTTCCATAGGCTCGGGGGGCAGGTGTTTGCAGACGCACATGGCGGAACGGGCAATATCTACGGCGTGGTCGCCTATGCGCTCCAGGTTAAGAATAATCTTGATACCGGTAACAATCGTACGCAGATCACGGGCAATTGGCTGCTGGGTAGCTATGAGGCGCACACACCGGTTTTCAATGTCCAGCCGCAGAGCATCGATAGCATCGTCTCCGGTCATAACTTCCTTGGCCAGCATCGGGTCTCGCTTCATCAGTGCCTCTACAGCTTTGTAGACCGCCTGCTCGACGAGACTACCCATCCGTAATATATCCTGCTGTAAAGCGCGAAGCTCACGGTCGAAAGCAACCCTGGTGGACAAATTATCACCCCTAGCTTCGGGAACGCGTGTATTAGTTGTGAGTCTATCACGCCTTCTAATTTAAGGCAAGAGGAAGATTATGCTTGGTACAGTTAACCAAATCGACCTGTAATATAATCCTCTGTTCGCTTGTCACGCGGCTTGGTGAAGATGACATCCGTTGCCCCGTATTCTACCATTTCGCCGTTCAGGAAAAAGGCCGTAACATCGGAAACCCGTGCTGCCTGCTGCATGTTATGCGTCACGATTACAATGGTGTATTTTTCTTTGAGATCACGAAGTAATTCCTCAATTTTTAAGGTCGAGATGGGGTCCAGAGCCGAGGTAGGCTCGTCCATAAGTACGACCTCCGGCTCGACTGCCAGGAGTCTGGCTATGCAAAGGCGTTGTTGCTGGCCACCCGACAACCCCAGGGCCGAATGGAACAGACGGTCGCGTACCTCATCCCAGAGTGCCGCACCCCTTAAGCTAGCCTCGACGATTTCGTCCAGCTTGCGTTTGCTTTTGATGCCGTGGATGCGAGGACCATAGGCCACGTTATCGTAAACTGACATCGGAAACGGGTTGGGCCGCTGAAAGACCATACCCACCCGCTTGCGCAGGTTCACCACATCACAATCGGAACCGTAAATATCCTGGCCGTCCAGCAATACCTTCCCCTGGATGCGCACGCCTTCAATAAGGTCATTTAGTCTGTTAAGGACGCGCAAGAAGGTTGTCTTTCCACACCCGGACGGACCAATAAGAGCGGTAATTTTCTGCGGTGGGATGGTAATGCTAATGTTTCTTAAGGCGTGAAAATCGCGGTAATAAAGGTTAAGATCCTCAACAACAATTTTTCCTTCCAAAAAAGAACCCTCCTGCGCTTACTTTCCAGGCGGTCGTTGTGGATAAGGCACCCTGGTAGACCTTGCGTCTGAAGCTTAAGACGGGGGCCGGCTGGGCAAAAAGATGGTAAACTTGCTGCCCTTGCCCAACTGGCTTTCCACCCGGACCCAGCCGCCATGCCCCTCGACAATATGCTTTACGATAGAGAGCCCGATGCCGGTGCCGCCAGTCTCGCGCCCCCGCGCTTTGTCAACCCGGTAGAACCTTTCGAAAATCCGCGGCAGGCTTTCGGCGGGTATACCGGTACCGGTATCCTCGACTTCGAGTTCTGCGCCGTTTTCTACTGCACGCCCCCGGACGCTAATCGATCCCCGGTGGGTAAACTTCACGGCGTTATCGAGCAAGTTGATTATCACCCGGGCCAGAAGATCGGGTTCGCCTTCTACTACTGGAAGGTCGACGGGCATCTCTACGGCCAGCTCGAGACCTTTTACCCGGGCCTGGGGTTCAAACATTCTTACCGCTTTTTCCACAAGCTCGCGGATCTCGACCGGTTGCCGCCGGAAGGCCGTGCGCTTCTCCTCAATACGCGCCAGGTCCAGGAGACTATCAACCAACTTGGTAAGACGGCGGGCTTCGTCGTTAATAATGCCCAGGAAGCGCCGGGCCAGTTGCGGATCGTCAACTGCTCCGTCAAGAAGGGTCTCAACATAGCCAAGAATAGATGTTAACGGCGTGCGCAGCTCGTGCGAGGCATTGGCGACAAACTCCGTGCGCATCATTTCCAGGCGCCGCCTTTCAGTAATGTCCCGCAGAAGAGCCACGACCCCGCCCTCCGGGCTTTTTAAAGGGGTAAAATGGACGCGAAAAATCCTTGCTTCAGGTGTTAGAATGCGCAGTTCCTGCTTAACGGGCCGTCCAGAGGCTAACGCCTCCCTGAACAACCGGTCAAGTTCATAATCACGCGCCACCTCGAGCACACTTTTTCCGCGCGCTGACTCCTCGTCAACGCCGAAGACTTCAGCTACCACCGGATTTATGAGGATGACGGCCCCCGACCGGTCGGTAGCGATCACCCCGTCGGCCATACTGTCAAGGATGGCCTGCATCCGGTCTTTTTCCGCGGTTACCGCATCAAGGGTTTGCCGGAGCCGCTCGGCCATCACGTTGAGACTCTCGGCCAGCCGGCCCACCTGGTCTCCGGCAAAAATCCCGGCCTTCCTGTCCAGGACACCTTGAGCAAGACTCTGTGCCGTTTCCACCACATCACCTAGGGTACGGTTAACAGACCACGAAACCACCAGGCCAAGACCGACGGCGGCCAGCAGACCCAAAACGGCAGCCAGCCAGGGATGGATAATGTCTCCAGCAAAGGCGAACGCTAAGCATAAAAAAATAACCCCGGCGGTGATAAAGGATAGGATGATGCGTACGCTGAGTCTGCTCCTCACCCTTCCAACTCCTTGAAACGATAACCTACACCTCGCACCGTATCAATGCACTTGGGTGCGCCGGGTAACTGCTCGATTTTGCGCCTGATGTGGCGGATATGCACATCCACCGTGCGGGAATCCCCGGCAAAAGCGTAACCCCATATGCGTTCCAGAAGGTATTCCCGGGAGAAAACCTTCCCCGGGTGTCTGGCCAGGTACCACAGGAGATCAAATTCCCTGGGGGTCAGCTCCTGCCTGGCCTCACCCACTCCCACCGTCAACCTTTCACCGTCGATGGTCAGACATCCTACCGTCAGTTGGGTCCGTTTCTCCAGCGCCAGGTCTCTTCGTCGCAGGCGGGCCTTGACCCGCGCTACCAGTTCCCGTACGCTGAAGGGCTTGGTAACGTAGTCGTCCGCACCCAACTCGAGGCCGAGTACTCGGTCAAATTCTTCTCCCCGGGCGCTCAAGATAATAACCGGAATAAGGCGTGTTCTCTCGTCCGCCCGCAGGGCCCGGCAAATGGCGTACCCGTCCTCCCCGGGCAACATAAGATCCAGGATGATCAAATCGGGTTTAAGGGAAAGCGCGCGTGCGAACACTTCGTTCCCGCTGCGCGCCGTAAAAACGGTGTACTGCTCGCGCTCCAGTGCGTAGGTGAGTAAGTCCAGGATGTGCTGGTCGTCGTCCACTACTAGTATCTTTGCCACGCCGATCAACTCGCTTTGAGGGCCATAAACGCACCCATCCGGCCCGTCCGGCCTCCAGAACCACGGTACGAGTAAAAGAGTTCCCTGCAACAGGCTGTACAAAAAGGCATTACCCTTATTAGTCGAGGGTCAACACCGGATGCCGCCAGTATTTGCCGGTTAGCTTCGGTGAGATCAAGCCGCCACTTACCCGGCGCAACCCGCTCGGTAACCTTATGCACGCCTGCTTCCCTAACCAGAGCGGCAACCTCGTCCCCTACCTCGTAGCAACACCGGCCGATGGCAGGGCCAATAACGGCCGCAATTGAGGCGGGTGACAGGTGGAAGGCGCTGCACATAACATCAACTGCTACCCTTACTATGCCCGCTGCCGTACCGCGCCAACCGGCGTGTACCAGGCCGATACACCGGCCCCCGACGTCCGCTAGGAACACCGGTACACAATCGGCAAAAAAGGCACCCAGTACCACGCCGGGGGTACCCGTCACCATCCCGTCGATGCCGGCAAGCGCATCCTTTGCGGTATGCGCACCGCACCCCCGCTCGTTACTTCCCACCACCCTCACCCGAGCACCGTGAACCTGCTCCCCGCATACAAGATCGTCGATGCTGAAGTCGAGAGCCCTCAGGATGGCGAACCTGTTAGCCAGGACCGCGCCCGGTTCGTCCCCCACGTGGAAACCAAGGTTCAGTGCCGTATATGCTCCCCGGCTTACGCCCCCCAGACGCGTGCTGAAAGCAGCCACCACTGCTTCTGCTGGGAAACAAATATTAAAATAAAGCAAATTGCCGGCCCGGACCTGCTGCCAGTACAACGACGCGGTTCTAACGGCCTTACGCCCTCCTCAGTCAACTAAAGTATAATTGATACAAAACCGCCGGTGCAACTCCTTGTTCTCTGGCAACTGTGGCCCTTGACGTACTTCCCTAAGAAGGAGTAATCTTGAGGTGAAGGTTTCAGAAAGGGGTAAAAGACGTGCCTATTTACGAGTTCCGTTGCCAGGAGTGCGGGGAGAAATTTGAACGACTCTGCCCGGTCGGCGAATCAGGCGCCAACCTGCACTGCCCTCACTGCGCCGGGAAGCAGATAAGTCGGGTGATGTCTACCTTTTGTTCTCCCGGAACCGAGGGAGGCAACAGGGGATGTACCGGTTGTAAAGCTACCAGTTGCGCCACGTGCCATTGAAAAACGCCCGCGAGTGCGGGCGTTTTTGCCATATAACCCGGTGTTCTTTCTTTACCCCGTACCAACCGAGGCTTTAGCGCTGTGCTTTTCCGCCCAAATACGATCGGCCACCGCCGCCCACGCAGCGGCACGCTGATCCAGAAAAGCGCCGATTTCGCCGCCGAGCACCGTTTCTGCGCCCTCGTGTGTCGGCCGCGCACCTGACTCAGCAACGATCTCGCGTAAAGCTTGCGGCACGTCAATAATGGGACACGGGCGCAGGTAATTCTCGGAGAAAGGTTGGCGCTTCTGGTAAGCCGCAAACAGGGGCGACTTGAGCACGTCGAGCAGGCTCTTTCCTTTGATATTGTCTACAGCAAAATGCACAAAGGCGCACGGCTCAACATCGCCGGAAGCCGTAATATGGAAGTACATACGCCCGCCTGCGATACAGCCACAGGTCAGTTCGCCGTCGTTCCAGAAATCAGCGATCTGGATGGGTTTATGCCTCCGGATGTACGGTATGCGCTCCGCCAGATAAGCACGTTGTTCGGGCAGGACCATAAGATCCGGGTCAGGATTACGCCCGATCGGTATGTAATGGAACGTCCAACCATAGGCGACGCCCTTGTCGACCAAGAAGTCAATAAACTCATCACTGGTGATCTCATACACATTATGACGTGTGATGGTAATAGAAACGCCGAAAATTGCCCCTCGCTCGCGCAAGAGGTCCATAGCGCGCATAACCCGGTCGAAGACACCTTCTCCCCGGCGGGCATCGGTTGCTTCGCGCCACCCCTCTATGCTGATAGCCGGCGATACATTGCCCACCTCTACTATTTTATCGGCAACCTTCTCGTTGATCAGTGTACCGTTAGTATACATCATAAAGGCCATGTCGCTGTGTTTCTCGCAAAGCTCAAGCAACCGCGGATACATAAACGGTTCGCCACCAGACATTACCACCCAGTAAATGCCGAGCTGCTTGGCCTCGGTCAAGATCCTGTCCAACGTTTCAAACTCCAGGCTGTGCCTCTGAGAATACTTCCCTGCCCAGCATCCCTTACACATAAGGTTACAAGCACTCGTGGGGTCAATGAGGAAGAAGTTCGGGATATGTACCCCCAATTCACGCGATAGTTGCTGCTGGCGAGGGATGCCAAGAATCATGGCATTCACAAACCAGTTGAACGCCAGGCGGTTTTTGACATTCGGGTGCGTGTTTTTGAAAAGCTTGTTTATGTAGGTGCGAACAGCTGGGTTGGTTTGGTAAGCCTCGGCAATTTTAACCGCGTGACTCTGGTGGTGCTTCTGTCTGGCCAGGGTCCTCACCAGGGAAAGAAGCTTTCCCAGGTTTTTCTCCGGGTCCTTGCTTGCATAGGCCAGCAACTGGCGCAAGACTTGTTCTTCCACAAAACGCTTGGCAAAGTCAAGGTTGGCCGCAAAACCCATCAAGATCCCCCCTTTAAGCTTAAAATCTTCTCTTTCGTGTGCACCCTATCTACTCACCCCTCCTTTGGGAGACATTCTTTCAAGTGCTTGCTGTAAGAAATTCACAAGCAGTATTTTTTCTTGCATGGTGAACGTCAGGATGTCACGATGGAAACGTTCCACGTATGAAGCCACCTGTTCGTAAATAGTACCCTTGAGCCTGACCATACTGCTGAGTACCGCCCCCGCAAATAACGATAAAGCCTGCTCCGGGCGTGCAGCCAGTTCAATACAGTCGCAAACAACTTTTTGCCCAGGCCCGCCGGGCTGGTTGGCGTGCGCCGCCAGTATCGCTATGGTATAGGCCCCCGACAGGATAGGCATGTTAACAGAAGGCAGTTCGCCCAACAACTGTTGGATAGCCTGATCCCGATTATGGTATTTTATGCGCTCAAAAATTTCCAGGAACTTGTTTCTAATATTGACCCAGGTCTCGTGCTTCGCAACCTGCCCCTCGCTGAGCAACTCGTTTGCCCTGGGCGCAGGCCTGAACAGCACCAGGGCACGACCCGGCATCCGGTCACGGGCTACAGCATATTCCACCTCTAAATACCCATCCTTCTCCAACTGGCGCAGCATGTCATATGCCGTCCATTTGCTAACCTTGAGCTTTTGTGCCACCGTAACATAGTGCACCGGTAATCCCGTTTCCTCGTAAATGTCCACTACCGTGGCCAAAAACTCCCGTCGTCTCCTTGTTAACACCAACGATATCCCACCTCTTAACCCAAAAGACCAAAATTTTATTGATAATTATAAGGCCCTTGGATAAAGCTGTCAAGTAAATGGAATCTAAGTTACTCATGGTATAAAGGTTAAGAGGAAACAAGCGGAGAGAGCGAACGGCATAGGGGCTGGGGGGTGGTCGCCCTAACGCCGGGACAGGTACCGGGCGTCCCCGTAGCCTGGTACTTCCACAAGAATAACATCTATGCCGATTTTGACAATCTTGTCCCACGGAATAACTACCTCTTCATCCTTGCCCAAAAGACCAAGCAGGCGAGAAGGCCCGGGAAGAATAAGCGCCGCAATCCGGCCATTTTCCAGGTCAATGTCTATGTCCTTAATAAGGCCCATGCGGCGTCCGTCGACGATGTTTACTATCTCGCGCATGCGAAGATCGGAAATCTTAAGCATTAAGACCACCCCACCATATGTATATGCGGTGAGGCGCCTTTAAAACATCAAAAAAGCGGCCTTTAGGACCGCTTTTCCTTGCCGTTGAACCGCTCTCTGCGATTACATCTGCAAGATGGGTAGATTTTTCCCACCACTCCCGTATGCGCCATTGAAACTGGACTTCTTCTTCGGTATCCCGCACCAAAATATGCTGGCTGTTGGAGGCCAGAGCAGGGCTATCGACAGGGGCATCAACCGATATGAAGCAAAGAGGCGGGAATAGTACACACCACCAGTTCTGCCCTTTCCCTTCCCCAATAATCACTCTAACAGCCTGATAGTCGCCTTCTGGCACTTGTAGCGAACCGTAGGTCCGGGTGGGAAAATGGTAGTAGCCGAAACTTACCTGCACCGGATAGTCCTTACCAACAGCTTGAACCTCGCGGCTGGCCACGGCACGAATGCGATCTAACTCTTTCAAAACAATCCGTCGCGCCTCGCGCACATCGTGAACATCCTGCACTTCCGGCGTTAAATACTGTACGACCGCATCGCGTACGCGTAACTTCAAAACCTGGTCCGCCTTGGCGTTGCTGTGCGGCACAATGTGAAACCGTATCAGGTTATGCGGGTTGTATGCCTCGACAGACTGCCTGGCACCACTTAGCGCGATTATCCCCACAAACACGATTATTAAGCCCGCCGCCAGGGCGAACACCCATTGCCTTTTCATGCCCTTTCCCCTTCTCTCACATATACTTACGCATGTGGTGCAATGCTGCTTTTTCTAACCGTGAAACCTGTGCCTGGGAGATGCCTATCTCCTCAGCCACTTCCATCTGCGTCTTGCCTTCAAAAAACCTTAGTTTGAGGATTAATCTCTCTCGGTCGTTCAATTTCTGGAGCGCATCCTTGATCGCGATGCCCTCCAGCCAGTCGGTATCCTGATTTTTCTCGTCCGCAATCTGATCCATTACGAAGATGGGATCGCCCCCATCATGATAAATGGGCTCAAACAGGGATACCGGCTCCTGAATGGCGTCGAGGGCGAACACGATCTCCTCTCGCGGCACATTCAATTCTTCGGCTATCTCGTTTACCGACGGCTCACGTGCATACTTGTTGGCCAACGCATCTCGCGCCTGCAAGGCCTTATAGGCTACATCCCGTAACGACCGCGAAACACGAATGGGGTTGTTGTCCCGAAGATACCTCCTTATCTCGCCTATGATCATAGGCACAGCGTAGGTCGAAAACTTAACATTCTGATTGAGATCAAAATTATCAATGGCCTTCATTAAACCAATACAACCCACCTGGAACAGGTCATCTACGTACTCCCCTCTGTTAGTAAACCTTTGAATGACGCTTAATACTAGACGCAGGTTGCCGTTTATCAGTTTGGTCCGGGCCGAACTATCACCCCGACGCATCGCTTCGAAGAGTTCGCGCATTTCGCTGGCGGATAAGACCGGTAACTTGGACGTGTTAACGCCGCAGATTTCTACCTTGTTCACCACTGAAGCGCGGCCTCCCCGACGTTTCTTTCTTTTTTGTCATTATTGCCATACGTCCTTTGCTTTATGCGCAAGCGCAATAAAAAACACTCTCCAACGAGAGTGTTTTTTTACAAGCCGACCGTTATCTACAGCCTCAGATCACCCGAGACGGCACATTTCTTTCTTCAACCGTTTTATGATCCTTTTTTCAAGCCTCGAAATATATGACTGGGATATGCCAAGCAGATCAGCAACCTCTTTCTGCGTTTTTTCGGCACCATTGTTCAAGCCGAATCTCAGTTCCACAATCTTTCGTTCGCGCCCCGACAGCTTCTGCATGGCAAGATACAAGAGCTTCCTGTCTACTTCCTCTTCAAGATTTTTACAAATGGTGTCATTCTCTGTTCCCAGGACATCGGAAAGTAACAACTCGTTTCCGTCCCAGTCCACGTTCAAAGGTTCCTCAAAAGAAACCTCGCTTCTGGTCTTCTGATTCCGCCGCAGGTACATGAGAATCTCGTTTTCAATGCAACGCGACGCATAAGTGGCCAGTTTTATACGCTTACGCGGATCAAAGGTGTTGACCGCCTTGATAAGACCAATCGTGCCTATCGATACAAGGTCTTCCACTCCTACGCCGCTATGTTCGAATTTGCGTGCAATATAAACCACAAGCCTCAGGTTACGCTCCACGAGGATGGAGCGCACCGCGTTATCGCCTGCCTCCAGCCGGTCGATGAGCCCCATTTCTTCATCCGCGGTGAGGGGTGGCGGGAGTGCCTCGCTTGACCCGATGTAATACACTTCCGGCTGCCATCCAAGATATTGCAAATACCGAACAATGAGCAAACGCAACCAAAGCTTGTACTGCCAGGGTAATCTCACCAACATGTTTCCCCTCCTTTCGGCTACGCCCTGGCTACCGCCACCAGAAGACGCGGGTTAACCAGGGCTTTATACGTCGCCTCCGGACTCAGTTGCCGCTTGTAAATAGCAACCACCACGTCGCGCACCTCTACCGACCGGGTACCGTACATAATCTCAACCTGATCGGGCCGAAATCCCAGCAAGAGCCCGGCAGTCTGCCCAAGGGAACGATAGGGCACCAAACGAAAACGCGTGGCCCAACGATTCTCTTTGAGGACGGTCAGCAAGGCGGGAAAATCGGTCTCCGTCTCCTTTTCGAACAGTTCCCTCAGCAACCGGGGCAGGAGATCGTTAATGGCTGCATACTCCACCACGATAACGGGATGTTTCGTTAGGGGATCGATCAACTCGTTCCCCGTATCAAGCAAGGCATTTACCGATTTCTGCTTTCCGTAAAGAGTAATCGTTAGCGGCACGTGGAATAACCCTTTTAAGAACCGCTGGCGGAGCCTTGGTGTGGCCTTCTTGCCTACCAACCAGACCACACCCAGTGAAAGGGCAATGGCGGGCCAAAAGGTTGCTCGCGGCATTTCCAACAACCCGGTAAGCCCTTGTTCTGCTCCGCCTCCCAGCAGGAAGCTGAACCCCAGAACGAGGCCGCCCAGACCAAAAGAACTCAGGTAAAAGATCCCTGCCAGGAAAGCAAGCTGCCCAAGGGGAAGCGGGCCGAACGCGACCCAGAGCATAAAGACGGACACCGCTACTTTGGCCCAAAAACCCTGTAAGACCTGGGGTACAGGTAAAACGATGCTAAAGGCATAAAACGCTCCCAGAACGGCAGCCAGTGCCATCCGCCACCGGCAACGACGGCGCTGGCTGATGCATCCGGTAAGCCATAAGATGGCATAATTCATAATGAGGTTGCCAAGAAACATTTCATCAACGTAAACCACATAACCCATGGTCGTACTTCACCCGGTACCGGTCAAAATCGAGGTTTCACATCTAATATATGGCCTGCCTGGGACATCTATGACGGAAAAGCAAAAACCCCGGCTAAGTTTATTATACTAGCCAGGGCTAGCAAAATCTGTAAGTTCTTGACTTGAAAATCTCTTGTTATCGTCTGCGCAGGAACGCCGGGATGTCAAGATCGTCGTGACTGGTAAACGGCCTTATCTCCAGCTCGCTGCGCGGGCGCACCGGTTGCTGATTAAAACCGGTGGCGATAACGGTCACCCTGACTTCGTCGTTAAGCGTCTCATCAATAACGGCGCCGAAAATGATATTTGCTTCCGGATCGACGGCCTGGGCAATTATCTCTGCTGCCTCATTAACCTCAAACAAGCCGAGCGTTGCGCCTCCGGTGATATTGAGCAGCACACCCCGGGCACCTTCGATCGAGGTTTCCAGCAAGGGACTGGAGATAGCCATCCGCGCCGCCTCTGTGGCCCGGTTGTCCCCGCTTGCCGTACCTATACCCATTAGTGCCGATCCTGTGTCTTTCATAATGGTCTTCACATCGGCGAAATCCAAGTTAATAAGTCCCGGCACGGCAATCAGGTCCGAGATCCCTTGCACGCCTTGCCGGAGAACGTCATCCGCAATGCGGAAGGCTTCCATAATCGAAGTGTTTTTGTCTACCACCTGCAACAGCTTATCATTAGGGATGGTAATAAGCGTATCGACCTTGCTACGCAGGTTTTCGATACCCATCTCTGCCTGCTGAGCACGACGGCGACCTTCAAAGGTGAAGGGTTTGGTTACCACGCCAACCGTAAGGGCACCCAATTCTTTCGCAATCTCGGCCACTATCGGTGCCGCACCGGTACCGGTTCCTCCACCCATGCCTGCGGTAACGAAAACCATGTCTGCCCCTTTAATGGTTTCAGTGATTTCCTCGCGGCTCTCTTCGGCAGCCTTTTGCCCGATCTCGGGATTCCCCCCCGCACCGAGACCTTTGGTGAGCTTCGCGCCGATCTGCAGCCGGTTGTTTGACAGGGACATGGCCAGCGCTTGGGCGTCCGTATTGATGGATACAAACTCTACTCCCCTCAGCCCGGCGTTTATCATTCTGTTAACCGCGTTATTACCGGCACCGCCGACACCAACTACCTTTATAACGGCAACATTTACGGGTTCGAGTTCCAAATCGATCACCGTTCCTTCCCTCCCTTCGTGCCGGCTTCTATTGGCTGATGTAAAATTCAACACCTGCTAGCTTTTTCCTTTTTAATCGGCGACGAAATTTATTTCTTAATGAATTTACGTCTGATGACGGCAAGATTTTGGAAAAGCCGTACGCCGAACGCCACCACCGCTGCCGTGTAGAGCTCAACCCCCAAACGGTCCCCGATGAAAACCAGTCCGGCAGCCAGCAACGTGTTCCCGACAAAACCGGAGAAAAAAATCGCGTTGTCAAAGCTTTCCTCCATGCCGGCACGAATGCCGCCGAAAACGGAATCCATGGCCGCCAGGATGGCAATCCCGAGATATTTCCCGTAAACCTGGGGTATGAACAGGGGTACGTTCAGGCCGACAACAACTCCCAGGATTAACCCCACCACGACCATCCAGATGCCAAGCCACATCAATCTTTCGCCCCTTCTTTTATGGGTTTGGCATAACGAAACGCCATCGTCCCTCCGTAAGCCGGAACCTCAACCTCGTCTTTTTTCTCTACGACAAAATTGACTCCGTACTTGCGTAACGTTTCAGCTACCCCTCCCTCCATCTCCAGGGTGGCCTGCAGTACGTCCGGGTCGCCGATGGCCACAATTACGTAAGGTGGTGTGACGCGATTCAGGTTCACATTGATAAACGTTCCGGCCAGTCGTATTTCGCTCGTACTGACAAGCCGCTGCCCATTGATGGCCATGGCTTCGGCTCCGGCACCCCAGAGCTCGTTAACCACGCGCAGGATGTCCTCGTCCCGCACCGCAAATAGGTGCTCGTTCATTCCCGGCAGACGCTCGGTTGGCCTGTTATGTATTCTTACCTCCACACCCGGCCCCACCATGGGTACTAAACCGGCCTGGGTTTTGTTCTTTTCTATTTCCGTCTTGAGAGCCGCTTCCGCCTGGGCATAGCCCTGCGTGGCGGCAAGAAGCTTATCTTCCAGATCCCTGGCTTCCTGGCCCAAACTCGCCGACGCTTCTTCCAGCCGCCGCAGTTCTGCCGCCAGTTCATGCGCCCGGGCTCCGGGTATGATTTCTGCCGGTGGTTGACTGACCACCCGCAACTGCATGGTAATGAGCAAGCCAAGGACAAAGGCGATAACGGCTACGGAGAAGAACTTCTGTTTCAAGTACTTACTCCCCCTTCTCCACAGGGGCAGGCCGGGCATACTTGAATCCGGTAGCCCCTTTGTAAGCCTTGATAACTACCACGGGATGTTTTTTTACCGCCACCTCAATACCCCAGTACCGCAGAGTATCAATGACGCCTCCTTTCATTTTCAGTGAGGCCTCCATGGTTTCCGGATCGCCGATGGCCGTGATAATGTAAGGGGGAGCCAGCCTTTCGGTCTTATTAACCAGAACGGCGGGGCCAATACAGCGCACCTCGGTCCTGGCGATCACTCTTTCGCCGTTGATCGCCAGCGCTTCTGCACCCGCGGCACGTAGCTCGTTCAAGACCTTCAAGATGTCTTCATCGTGCAAGACGTAAAAGTTGGGATTCTGACCGGGCTGTACGACCGCACTGCTGTCGTTCAGAATCACCTCGATCCCTGGTCCGGCCACATCAATGGCGCCGGCCTGGATACGCGCGGCATCGAGCTCGGAACGCAACTCTGCCAGGCCAGGGTTTTCCGCCAGTTGATTAAGTTGCTTGCGCAGCTTGTCCACTCGCACCTGCAGGGCTTGTTGCTCCTGCCGGGCGCGCCGGACCTCGGCCATCAACTCGTTGAACCTTTGGATGGAAACTGCTTGCGCCTGCTCGCGTGCCACACGAAACTGCGTCGCCACCATCAGACCGAATACCAAACCAACGGCGATAAAGGCCCAGCAGAATTTGTAGTCTTTAAGCCTTTGCCAGAGCGCCACCAAAACTCCTCTACCCCTCCCCATATCTGACCACCGGTCGCCGAGGATCTGCCAAATCGACATAGATAATCTTCCCGCCGCGTTCCCGCGCGACTTTGAGAATTTCGCCCAGGATGGTGAGCTGCGCCGCAAGTTCCGCCTCAGACGCCATCCCTAAACGGATCTCGATCCCGTCCACCGTATATGCCACGATCCTCCCATCGCGACCCCCGTGAATCTCGGCAAACCGCACCCCGTCCAGGGAATTAAGGGCGTTCGCCACACGCACGACAACCCGCCACACGGCGTCACCTGGCCGTACCCCCGTAACCAGCGGCAGCTCTGATTTCTCTATCGACGTCCGAGCAAGCGGCACACCATCGGCATCAACTTCCCAGAACGCGTTATCCCGAAACAGCAGCACCACAGGGCGCCTCTCCTCAATGTTAATAACCACCGTCCGCGGGAACTTTCTAACAACGTTGACGCCTTTGACAAGGGTTAAGCGGCGAAGGCGGGCTTCAATCTCGCTGGTTTTTATTTTAAAAATACTGCTGCCGTACTCAATCTGGGCGGCCTCCCTGACCTCCTGTTCGGAAAGCCTTGCCACCCCCACCACCTCGACGGTTTCGATATTAAAAAAAGCCGAACGCAAGAAGACGAACAGGGCAATCAGCAGCAGAAAAATAAAAAAAACCGTTTCCGGCCAGTTAAACCGGTCTGACAAGCCCTCCCCTCCCCCAACGAGTATATTACACCCTTGCCAAGAAAACAACTTGTCCTGCAACCGATTAAAACAAGCGGGGGCTAATTTTTCATCCGTACAATGTCGGCCCCCAGCATCCTGTATTTTTCCTCCAGTCTGGCGTAACCCCGGTCTATGTGTTCTACGTGCTCAACGATGGTCGTGTTTTCGGCGGCCAACCCGGCAAGGACCAGGGCCGCGCCCGCGCGCAGGTCGGTGGCCTCTACGTATGCCCCGCTGAGGTGTTCCACGCCCCGTACAATGGCCGTATGCCCTTCGATCCGGATGTTCGCCCCCATACGTACCAGTTCCGGCACGTGTTTAAAGCGGTTTTCAAAAATGGTTTCCGTAACAATGCTTGCCCCACCGGCGACAGTTAGAAGGGCCATCATCTGCGGTTGCATATCGGTGGCAAAGCCGGGATACGGCATGGTTTTAACGTCAACCGCCTTGAGACGCTTGTCAACCTGCACCCGCACCCCGTCGTCCGCCACCGTCACGCTAGCCCCCATTTCCCGCAATTTGGCGATAACCGGCTCAACGTGTTCCGGAATGACACCGGTTACCAGGACGTCACCCCGGGTTATCGCGGCGGCCACCATGTGCGTCCCGGCGTCGATACGGTCGGGTATGACGTGGTGTTCTGCAGGGTGCAGAGCCGATACCCCTTCAACCTTGATGACCCCCGTACCGGCCCCTTTAACACGTGCCCCCAACCGGTTGAGAAAGTTTTGCAGATCAACGATCTCCGGCTCTTTGGCCGCGTTCCGGATGACCGTGGTACCCTCGGCCAGAATAGCTGCCATCATTAAATTTTCCGTGGCACCCACGCTGGGGACATCAAGGTGGATCTCGGTGCCGCGCAGTCTCGTAGTCCTGGCCGTAATATACCCCGCCCGTTCCGTAATACTGGCCCCCAGCGCACGCAGGCCCCTGATATGTAAATCCATCGGCCGGGCCCCGATATTACAGCCGCCGGGCTGGGAAATGGACACCTCGCCAAAGCGGGCAAGGAGAGGGCCCAGAACTAGATTCGAGGCGCGCATACGGCGCATCAGTGTCTCCGGCACGTTTACCGTGGTGATACCGGAAGTGTCTACGGTCAGCGTACCGGGCTCCCAGGACACGCTGGCCCCCAGGTAGCGCAGAAGATCGGCCATCATTTGTATATCGCGGAGGTTGGGGACATCATGGATGGTGCTTTCACCGGCGCAGAGGAGCGTGGCAGCCATTATTGGCAGGACGGCATTTTTCGAACCGTCAACGCCCACCGTTCCCTCAAGGCGGTTGCCTCCCTTGATGACAAACCTACCCATCTGTCACCCCGCCTTACATTACACCAAGTACCTTCACCTCTAGCTCCAGAAAAATACCGGTCTTTTCATAGACCAACTCCCGCACCCTGTTGATCAGTTCGTAAATGTCGGCCGCCGTGGCACCACCAAGATTAATAATAAAATTGGCGTGTTTTTGCGAAACCTGCGCTCCGCCAACCGTCAAGCCCTTCCCGCCGGCCAGTTCGATGAGTCGACCCGCAGCCTCGCCGGGCGGGTTCTTAAAAACGCTCCCTGCACTGGGGTAAGCAAGCGGCTGTGTCGCCTTGCGGCGCGCCAGACCCGCTTCCATCTCCCGGCGAATCTGGCTTTTTTCCCGCGGGACGAGAGTCAGGTGCGCTTCGACCACGATCAGGGATGTGGCCTGCAATATGCTTTTTCGGTAGCCAAAGGCCAGTTCTTCCCGCCCCAAAGTAACCGGCTCACCGGTTGGCGTTACGGCCAAAATCTGGGTCACCACGTCTGCCATAGCTCGCCCGTTGGCACCCGCGTTCATGACGATGGCACCGCCGATACTGGCAGGAATACCGCAAACAAACTCCAACCCGCCGAGTTGCGTTTCCAGGGCAGCGGTGGCCACACGGCCGACGCCCGCACCCGCCTGGACTCTTATTTTATTCCCGTTCACCTTTATTTGCGCCAGTCCCGCTCCAATCTTGAGGACAATGCCCGTCAGGCCGCGATCACCAACCAGAACATTAGAACCGTTGCCGAGAACCGTAAGCGGAATCCCGCGTTCCGTGGCGTACCTTGTCACGGCTGCCACATCCTGTAAGCTGACAGGTATAACAAAGACTTCCGCGGGTCCACCTACCCGCCAGGTAGTGTGCCTGCTCAAGGGCTCATCCGCCAGTATATTTCCCTGCAGCAGACACTTAAGATCTGCGATAATCGCTTGTTGCCGGTTCATGGCCAGACGCCTCCAATTTCCGCAGAAACCTGACCCCGCTTTGCCAGATATCGCCGGCGCCAAGGATCAAGACCAGATCGCCGGCGCGGGTAATTTCGGCAAGTTTTTCTATCACTTCGTCCTGGGTGGCGCAATAATAAGGCCTGGTACCGCGATTTTGCAACGCCCGCACGATCAGCCCGGCATCGACGCCAGGAATAGGCTTTTCTCCAGCAGGGTAAACGGCGTTAACCAGAACCACATCGGCCCCGGACAGCGCCTTGCCGAACGCGTCATAAAGAAAGTAAGTTCTGGTGAAGCGGTGCGGTTGGAAGACCGCAACCACGCGCCGGGGCCCGATTTGCCTGGCCGCCCGCAGGGTAGCCTCTATTTCCGTCGGATGGTGGGCATAATCGTCGATAATCTTGATGCCGTTAACCTCGCCTAAGAGCTGGAAGCGCCTCCTCACGCCCTGGAAATGCGCCATGATCTTAGCGATTGACGCAAAATCCAGCGCAAGATAACGTCCCACCGCAACAGCGGCTAAAGCATTTTTGAGATTGTGGACACCCGGAACAGACAGTTCCAGTACGCCGAGTTTCTTTCTTCCCTGCCACCAAACTTCGCCCCGTGAACCGGTCCCGTTCAGGGAAACCGCCCGCAAAACGTAATCGGCCCGCGGATTCTCACCATACGTACAAACGGACGTTTCCAGCCGGCCGGCCAGGGCAGCCAGAAAAGGATCGTCAAGACAAATTACCGCCAGCCCGTTAGGGGGCAGACGGCGCAAGAAGTTATAAAATGCTTCACAAACACGCTCAAAGGTCCCGTAATAGTCAAGGTGATCGGCTTCCACGTTGGTAACAACCGCGATACGCGGCGAAAGTTTCAAAAAAGAACCATCGCTTTCATCCGCTTCGGCCACCAGGTATGCCCCGCGCCCCGCCCTGGCCCCGCTCCCAAGATGGTTTGCTTCCCCTCCGATAACCACCGTCGGGTCAAAACCTGCCTTTTCCAGCACGAGGGCAATAAGCGCGGTCGTGGTCGTCTTACCGTGGGCTCCGGCGACGGCAATTCCCTGCTGCAAGCGCATCAGGTGGGCCAGCATCTCGGCCCGGTGGACAACGGGTATGCCCCGCTTTCTTGCTGCTAAGACCTCTACGTTATCGGAGGGTATGGCGGAAGAAACCACAACCATTTCAGCATCTCCCAGGTTTTGTGCCGCGTGACCGTAATGGATAACGGCGCCGAGGCGAGCCAGCTCTTCTGTGGTACTGGTGCACTTGATATCTGACCCGCTTACCTGCACGCCCTTTTGCAGCAGCACGCGGCCGAGACTGCTCATCCCCGCGCCGCCGATACCGACAAAGTGTACGCGCTGAGGTATCAGACCCACCGTTTTCGCTCCTTCCTCAACGGACGCCGCTTCGCCTTATACTATGCAAAAAAAAAGCATGTGTTACGGAGAACCTGTCCTCCGCATACCCAAATCAAGTATAGAGCTACAGACGCACCTTTTTCAACTTCTTCGAACGGCCAGCCGATCAATAATGTCGAGCAGTCTTTCCAGGGCGTCAGGCTTGCCAAGAGCACGGGCGGCTTCAGCCATGCGTTGCCGGCGTTCCACGTCCCGCCTGAGTCCCTCAATCAGGCGCAAAAGAACGTCACCGGACAAATCCCGGTCCGGGACAAGAACCGCCGCCCCTTGCCGGACCAGTGCCCGTGCGTTGTGCTCCTGGTGATTGCCCGTGGCAAAGGGATACGGAACAAGAATGCTCGGTATGCCGAGGGCAGTGATTTCGGCAATGGTAGACGCCCCCGCCCGGGAAATAACCAGATCCGCCGCCGCCAGGAGCCGAGCAATGTCGTAAAAATAGGGTTCAATATTAATGTTACGTGCAGCCGACAGGGATATTTGGACGTCACCCAGGGACTTAAGAAAGGCATCGTATTGGGCCCGTCCAGTGGCGTGGTACAGACGGACCGCCGGATCATCTTTTAAGGCGCGGCAAACCTCGACCATGGCCTCGTTGATGGAGCGGGCGCCCCTGCTACCGCCAAACGACACCACGGTAAAGATGTTGTCAAGACCGTAGTAGGCGCGGGCCTCATCCCGCCGCGCCGCAAGTATTTCGGGTCGCACGGGTAACCCCGTGATACGTACCCTGGCCTTGTGGGGCAGGTAACGGACGGCCTCCCCAAAGGTCAAGGTCGTGCAAGAAGCGAACCGAGCCAGGATGCGGTTCGTCAGACCGGGAAAAGCGTTCTGCTCGTGGATGAGGGTGGGTACACGCTTGCACACGGCGGCCAGCACTACCGGCCCGCAAACGTATCCACCGGTGCCCACAACGACGTCGGGCTTAAAGCGCGAGAGAAGAACCCAGGCTTCAGCCAAGCCGCGCGCAGCGCGCCACAGGGTTACAAGATTCCCCGGTGTAAAGCGACGCTTGAGGCCGGCGCCGGAGATGGCATAAAACTGGTACCCGGTGCGTGGTACAATATCGTGTTCTAAACCGTTCCTCGTTCCCACATACAGGATCTCCGCCGTGGGGTGGCGTAACCTCAGACCGTCGGCAATGGCCAGCGCAGGATAAACGTGGCCGCCGGTCCCCCCACCGCTAACGATTACGCGCATTTGGGGCCTCCTCATTGCCTGAGCCGGTAACGGGAGATATTCAAAAGGATACCCACCGCCGCCAGGGTGAAAAGAAGTGATGTTCCGCCAAAGCTAACCATGGGAAGCGTGATCCCGGTAACCGGGAGGACACCGCAGACAACGCCGACGTTAATTAAGGCTTGTAACGCTATACCGGCCGTGATGCCCGTTGCCAGGATGCTACCAAAGGCGTCAGGTGCCGTGGCCGCGATGCGCAGCCCTCGCCAGATAAAGACAATAAACAAGCCCAGAACAACAGAGGTACCGACAAAACCAAGTTCTTCGCCGATCACCGCAAAAATAAAATCGGTGTGCTGTTCAGGCAGGTAAAGGTATTTTTGCTTACCCTGCCCTAACCCCACGCCGAACAGGCCACCGGATCCCAGGGCGTACAGGGACTGGATGATGTGAAAACCGCTTCCCTGTGGATCCTTCCACGGATCGAGAAAGGCAAGAAACCGGTTCAGCCGGTACTTTTCCATGTATATGGCCGCTCCTACTGCTGCCAGCCCAGCCAGACCAACCGCGGCCAGCGTGCCGATTTTGGCGCCGGCGGCGAAAAGCATAATGAAAATAGTACCGGCCAGGGTAAAGGCCGTCCCCAGGTCGGGCTGGGCAAGAACAAGCCCCGCCGCTACGAGAGCGAGGAACAAGAACGGGAACACGCCCCGCCAAAAACGCCGCACTTCTTCTCCCTTCATCGCCAGACCGTAAGCGGTGAAAACGATCAGGCAAAGCTTGGCCAGTTCCGAAGGCTGTACGGTGAGGGAACCCAGGCCAATCCAACGTGTTGCCCCGTGCGAGGATCTCCCAATACCCGGAATAAACACGGCCGCGAGAAGCAGCAGCCCGGCCACGAGTAAGACGGGCGCCCAGCGCTTCCAGTGCCAGTAATCAACCCGCATGGTAAAAAACATGGCAGCAAGGCCGATGAGGGCCCAAAGGAGTTGCCGCTTGAAAAAATACAGGGCGTCCCCGAAGCGCACGAGTGCACTGTATTCACTGGCGCTCAAGATCATGACCAGACCGATGCTCAGTAAACCCAGGACAGTTAAGAAAAGGGCAAAATCAGCCGCGCGTTTGCGTACCGCCACGGACCTCGCCCTCCACAAGTTCGCGTACTACCTTTTTGAAGAGGTTACCTCGCTCCTCGTAGTTGGCAAACATATCCCAACTCGCGCAAGCAGGCGATAACAGAACCACCTCTCCGGGGCGCGCCGCGCGGTGGGCCATTTTGACTGCCTCTGACAGAGTGGTTGCCCGCAAGACGTTTCCAAATCCCTGCGCTCGCACCGCGGCTTCAATCGCCGGTGCACTTTCTCCGAGCAGGATTAACACGCGTACCTTTTCCTTTACCTTAGCCGCAAAAGAGGTGAAACTTCCGCCCTTGTTTCTTCCGCCGGCGATAAGGATGATCGGGACGCCGTATGCGTCCAGCGCTTTGATGGCCGCGTCCGGGTTGGTTCCCTTGGAATCGTTAACGTACTTCACCCCGTTATGTTCTGCTACCAGCTCGAGCCTGTGAGTGACTCCCCGGAACGTACGCAGCGCGCTGGCTATATGCCTGGCGTCGACCCCCATGCTCCAGGCCGCGGCAACCGCTGCCAACGCATTTTCCAGATTATGCAACCCAGGCAGAAGCAGGTCTTCAACCGCGCACACTTCCTGCGTCGCGTTGCCATCGGCAGCGACAATCTTGCCGGCTTGGACAAAAACGCCCCTATCTACCCTATGCGTGCGGCTGAAAAATATAACCTGTCCCAGTGTCCGGCCGGCAAGACCGGCTGTTACCTGGTCGTCAAAATTCAACACGGTAAAGTCCGTGGGCCCCTGCGTTCTGAATATCCGGGCCTTTGCCTCCACATAAGCCTCAAAATCCCCGTGCCAGTCGATGTGATCGGGTGTGATGTTCAGGATAACGGCTACCCGCGGGCGAAAAGTTTGGGTAGTAACCAGTTGAAAGCTGGAAACTTCGGCCACCACAACGTCTTCCGGGCCAAGGGTTTCCACTTTGTCGATCAGCGGCACGCCGATGTTTCCGCCCACCAAGGTACGGTAACCCGCTTGCCGGAAGATTTCACCCGTTAGCGCGGTGGTGGTGGTCTTCCCATTGGTCCCGGTGATCGCCACCACCGGCGCGCGCGTCAACCGGAAGGCCAGCTCGATTTCACCCGTCACCGGCACGCCGGTTTCCCTGGCCTCTTTAACCGGCGGAGCCGTTGGCGGCACGCCGGGACTCACCACCACCAGGTCCCACAAAGCCGGTGTAACCTGTGGGTAGCCGCCCAGGACAAGGTGAATACCCGGACCAAGATCACCAACACTTTCCTCAAGCTCACCGGCCGTCTTGATATCGGCCAGGGTAACCCTTGCGCCCCGACCGGCTAAGAAACGGCTGGTCGCCACGCCGGTTTTTCCCGCACCCACAACCAGTATTTTTTGTCCTTTAAACAAGCTCCCGCGTCCTTTCCACAGGTCGTCAGCCCAAGCCGTAAATGCCGAGAAGCCCCAGCAGAGCCAGGAAACCCTGAACCATCCAAAAGACGGTAACCACACGCACCTCGGACCAGCCGGCCAGTTCAAAATGGTGGTGCAGAGGGCTCATGCGGAAAATACGCCTGCCAAACAGTTGAAAGGACAGAACCTGGAGAACCACAGAGAGCGTTTCCGCCACAAAGATGCCGCCGATCATCAAAAGAAATAACTCGCTCCTCGTAACCACCGCGGCTGCGGCCAACCCGCCACCCAGGGCCAGGGAACCGGTATCTCCCATGAATACCCGTGCTGGATACCTGTTGTAGGCGAGAAAACCGATACAGCCGCCGGCAGTAGCCGCCATAATAACGGCGACCCAGGTTTTGTCCATCGCCAACGCAAGAAAAGTCAGGGCACCGGCGGCAATGGCCACCGACCCGGCAGCCAGCCCATCGAGACCGTCGGTGAGGTTGACCGCATTGGCCGTACCAACCACAACGATAATACAAAAGGCAAGGAAAAACCACCAGCCGTAGTCGAATACCATCCCCCCGTCACGGAACAAGCCAGAGAAGGGGATAACCAGATCGGTGCCGCGGCCCAGAGCCAAGACGGCCGCCACGGCCAGGAGTACGGCCACCAGAACCTGGGCACCAAGCTTTTCGCGGGCGCGCAAGCCCAGAGGGCGTTTCAGGGCCACCTTGACAAAGTCGTCTATGAACCCGATAAGCCCAAAGGCCAGCATGACCCCTAAAACGGTTAGCCCGTCCTGGAGACCCAGGAGCGGCTGCCGGCCGGCCAGCCATATCACCAGTAGCACACCGGCAGTAATCCCGTTAAGGAAGATAATGCCGCCCATTGTGGGGGTCCCCGCCTTCTTCAGATGGCGGGCTGGCCCGTCGGCGCGCACCCACTGACCAAAACGAAGGCGATGCAGCACGGGAATGACCAGCGGCCCCAAAGCCAGCGTCCCCAGGAGCGCAGCCGTAAAGGCTACGAGTATCTTGCTCACGACCGGGCACCCTCACTTACCGCGACTGACTTCAGGGCGGCAACGATTTCTTCCATCCGTACACCGCGCGAGCCCTTGACCAGGACCACCTCGTCACCCGCAAGCAGCCGCGCCAGCAAGGCGATGGCCTCCTGGTTATCCGCGCATTCATAAACATTGGTGGCGGCCATGCCCGCGGCGCGCGCACCGTGTGCAATTTCCCGGGCCAGGTCGCCTACCGTCACGAGAAAGCGCAAACCTGCCGCGGCACAGGCCTCCCCGACTTCGTGGTGGCCGGGAATCGCGCGCGGACCGAGTTCCAGCATATTCCCCAGGACCGCCACCCGGCTACGGCCTCGCCCCAGTTCTTCCAGTACCGTCAAAGCTGCCCGCACAGAAGCCGGGCAGGCGTTGTAAACATCGTTGATAATCGTTAGCAGCCCGTACCTCAGGATATTGAGGCGCATCGGTGAAAGCCTCGCCGCGGCAAGCCCGCCGGCTATTTCCTCGGCGCTTAGGCCCATCTCCAGGCCGACGCCGACCGCCGCCAGGGCATTGAGGGCGTTGTGCCGCCCCGGGAAAGGCAGCGAGAAATTTACCTCTGCCCCGTTGACATATGCCGTAAAGCGGGAGCCGTCTCCCTCGGGCTCGTAATGCACCAGGCGAATGTCGGCCTCGCTGCTCTCGCCAAAGAAAATAACGCGGCCGCGGCACCGCCGCGCCTGCTCCTGCATGTAGGGGCTGTCCAGGTGCAAAATGGCAAACCCACCGGGTGGAATATGATCCAGGAGTTCACCTTTCGCCCGGGCAATATTCGCCACCGATCCCAGCAGTTCAAGATGCGTTTCGCCGATGTTGGTGATAACACCGGCATCGGGACGGGCAATGCGGCAAAGGGCATCGATTTCACCGGCCCCCCGCATGGCCAGCTCGCATACCGCCACCTCGTGGTGCGCTTCCAACGCCAGCAGGGTTAAAGGCAGACCGATTTCGTTGTTGAGGTTCTCCGGCGTGGCCATTACCCTGTAACGGGCGGACAGCACGGCAGCCGCTAAATCCTTGGTGGTTGTTTTTCCCGTACTTCCTGTGACGCCGATCAGCCGCACGCCGCTGCGTTCGCGGGTGTAGGCGGCAAGTTGTTGCAGCGCTCTAAGCGTGTCGGCGACCTGGATTATCGCCACCGGTTCGGGCAATTCCCAGGGCAGGTCGCGCACGACGACCCCCACCGCCCCCCGCGCGGCGGCCTGGGCCGCGAACGCGTGCCCGTCATACCGTTCCCCTTTAAGGGCAAAAAAGAGATCTCCCGGAACCAGCGTCCTGGTATCCGTACTTATGCGCCCGACCGTGCCCTCCGGGTTTCCCCGTACGAGCCTGCCGTTGACAACACGGGCCAGAGTTTTTAAATCCAGTGGGATCATTTCCGGCTGCGGCCCAGCTCCTCGAGCAGTTCCGCCACGACCTGGCGGTCGTCGAAGGGCAGCCGCTCCTCCCCAATGATCTGATAGTCCTCATGCCCCTTACCGGCCACGACAATAACATCGCTACCGCGGGCAATCTGCAAAGCAGCACGGATAGCCCGGCGTCTGTCAGGCTCTACCAGGTAACGCCCGCCTGGAACCTTGCGGGCACCGTGCTCAATCTCCTTGATGATCGCCATTGGCTCTTCGGTACGCGGGTTGTCGGAGGTGATAATGGTGAGATCGGCGTTGCGCACCGCCACCTCGCCCATTAAGGGCCTTTTTTTGCGGTCACGGTCACCACCGCATCCAAAGACCACCATCAGCCGGCCGGCGGCAATCTGCCGCGCCGCCCGCAGCACGTTGGCCAGTCCGTCGGGGGTATGGGCATAGTCAACAATAACCACGAAATCCTGCCCCCTGTCAACCCGTTCAAAACGACCCGGAACGCCACGCAGATCGGCCAGCCCCTTGCGCACCTCACCTGGTGAAAATCCTTGGACAAGGCTACAGGCCGCAGCAGCCAGAGCATTATACACGTTGAACATCCCGGTCAGTCGCAGCCGGACCGGGAAACTGCCCCACGTACTCTCCACCCTAAAGGAAACCCCATCACTGTGCACGGTCACGTGCACGGCCCTGACGTCACAGTCCTTGCCCAGGCCGTAGGTTATTACCTTCCCCGTAGACAAGCGGGTAAGTTCCCGGCCCCAGGGATCGTCGTGGTTTATTACCGCCGGGCTGGTCGGGGATAGCATGCGAAAAAGTTTGGCCTTGGCAGCAAAGTAATCCTCCAGGGTCGGGTGGAAATCCAGGTGGTCCTGCGACAGATTCGTGAACACGGCAGCCGCAAAACGGCTCCCCTCAACTCTGGAGAGCGCCAGCGCATGCGATGAAACCTCCATGACAGCGTTGGCAACACCTGCGTCCACCATCTCGCGCAACAGCTTCTGCAACTCCACGGCTTCCGGCGTGGTATGATCGACGGGCAGAATCCGGTCACCGACCAGATTATAAATGGTTCCGATCAGACCCACCTGGCCGCGCTGCCGGTATATCGCCGCCAGCATGTGCGTCGTCGTGGTTTTACCATTGGTGCCGGTAACCCCAGTCAGGCTTAAGAACCTCGAGGGATGGCCAAAAAACCGGGCCGCGATCAGCGCCAGTGCCCGCCTGCTGTTGGGCACTTGGGCCCAGGGTACACCTCCCGGCAGGGAAACGCGTTTTTCAAGAATAACCCCTGCGGCTCCCCGCTCCAGGGCTTCCCTTATATAGAGGTGGCCGTCGGTGCGGAAACCTTTGATCGCCACAAACAAAAAGCCCGGCTCGACGCGCCGCGAATCGTAAGCAATGCCGCTTACCGGCGTGGTCTGATCACCGCCGGCGCTAAGCAGATCAAGTTCCTCAACTAGTTCTCCAAAGTGCACGCTGTAACCTCCTGCCCGGCTAGTACGTCTAGCATACCACCCACCAGCGCAGTTTAGTCCCCGCCAGGCCGGAAGAAAACCTTCACCGTAATTCCACGGGCTACCTCTTCCCCCGGCGGAGGCGCCTGGCGGAACGCTAACCCGCTCCCCTCCGGCTCCATCGCCAGCCCCAGACTGGCCAGCAATTCGCCGGCCTGCTTAACGGTCATACCGGTAACGTCAGGCACCGTGACCCTGCCGGTCGGTGCCTGCGGCGCCTGTCGCAGGTGCAGGATAACCGTTGTCCCCTCCAGAACCTTAGCCCCGGCTTCCGGCACCTGCGAAGCAACCTGGCCACCCTGCCCCCTGGTTACGAAGTTCAGGTTTTGTGCCCTCAGTTGCTCCACCGCCTTATCCAGAGGTAAGCCGACCACCCTGGGCACGGCCACTTCGGACGGCTTGCTGGGCGTGACCCATTCGTAGGGACTCTTGGGGCGTGGCAGACCTTTCTTTTCAGGGATACCCAGGTAGTGGAGCGTGTCGCGCATGACGGCGGCAAACGACGGCGCGGCCACCTGGGCACCGAAGTAAACCCCGCCCTGGGGCTCGCTGATCATAACCAGAATAGCCACCTGGGGATCCTCCACCGGCGCAAACCCTACAAAGGACGCCACATACTTCCCTTCCACGTAGCCTCCGGTCGACCCAACCACCTGCGCCGTGCCCGTCTTGCCGCCGGTGCGGTAGCCCTCGATCCAGGCATTGCGGCCCGTACCCTTCAGAACCACCTCTTCCAATAAGAGACTTACCTGGTGCGCGGTTTTCTCCGAGAGCACCCGCCTTACCGGCCGGGGTTTGTACTCCCTGAGCACCCGTCCTTCGGCATCGGTAACCGCCTTAACCAGTTGTGGCTGCATCAGCATGCCGCCGTTGGCCACGGCACAGACCGCGGTAATGAGTTGCAGGGGCGTGACGGCAATCGACTGCCCGATGGCCATGGTGGCCAGATTGAGTTCTGTGGCCTCCTTCTTAGGGATGACAATACCACTTGCCTCACCCGGCAGGTCGATACCCGTGGCCTTACCGAAGCCAAAGGCCTCGACGTACTTGTAAAACCGGTTGAGGCCAAGGTCAAGCCCGATACGCACAAAACCGGGGTTGCAGGAATTCTGGACGACTTCGGTCAGAGTTTGACTGCCGTGCCCGCCATCAAGCCAGCAGTGAATAAGGCGATCGGCAACTTTTATATATCCCGGATCGTAAAATTGATCGTTAAGATGTACCGTTCCTTCTTCGAAGGCCGCCGCCAGAGTGATAATTTTAAAGGTCGAACCCGGTTCATAGTTATACCAGATGGCAGGTGTACGATCCCAGACCGCCTGATCAAATTTTATCCACCTGTTCGGATCAAAGGTAGGACGATTACCCATCGCCAAAATTTCCCCGGTCCTAGGATCCATTACTATTATAACGGCGTTCTTAGGATGGTAGGTATCAACAATTTTATCCAGTTCACGTTCCACAAAATACTGAACGTTTTCGTCGATCGTCAGGATAAGATTGTGCCCGGGCACAGGCTCATAATACTGGTGGACCGCCGACGGGATCTCCCTGCCCAGGGCGTCCCGTTCCAGAACGATGCGGCCGGGAATGCCGCGCAGTTCTGTGTCAAAGGTAAGTTCCAGGCCGGTCAGGCCCTGGTTATCATCGCCGACAAACCCTATCAGGTGGGCGGCAAGATTACCTTTCAGGTAGTAACGCTTGCTTTCAGGTACAAAATCGATGCCGGGAAGGTGCAAGGCCTTGAGCTTTTGTATTTTTTCCAATTCAACCCGGCGCTTGATGTAGGCCGATCCTACCTTCAGCGTGAGCAAGCGGTAAACCTCTTCCTCGTCCATCTCCAGGATGGCGGCAACCTGCCTGGCCGTCTTCCGGGGATCGGCTACTAGGGCCGGATAACAAACCACCGAGTCGGCATTGACGCTGGTCACCAGTTCTTTGCCGTTACGGTCGTAAAAGGAGCCGCGCTTGGCCTCCACCGCGAGGCCCTGGACACGGTTTTCCAGCGCCTGTTTACGCAAGCGATCACCCTGGACCAGCTGGACCCAGGCCAGGCGTACAACCAGTACGAAAACAAACGTGGCGGCCAAAAGAAAAAGCGCCACGATACGCTTGCGCATCAGGAGATCGGTCACCGGCCAGCATCCCTCCTGAGGATCAGCCCGAAGAAACCTCTTCTCCGGGGCGAAAGACCAACTCCATCAAGGCTTGAATAACACCGGCTCGCCGAACCGCGTCTTTTTCCTTTGCCAGCTCTGGCCCAGACTCGGAGGATCCGCCCGTTTCTTGCCTAGCGGTATCCAGAGCGACGTAGAGCACATCGGCTTGGGCGGGTTTAACCATTCCCAACCGCACGGTAGCTACCCGCTCCACGCGGTCCAGGCTTTCCAATTCGCTTAGCGCCGCTTCCAGCGTTCCGTTTTCCGCCGCCAGGGCCGCCACTTCCCGCTGTAGGTTCGTCAGGCGGTAACCGATGACCGCCACCTGTCCGTGCGCGAATACCAGGGTCAACCCACAAATAAAGGTAAAGACCAGCAGGGAAAGTAACCATACCTGTCCCCCGCGTACCGCTGGCTGCGACCGGGACCGCTTACGGGGGTTTGCATACGGCTCGAGCGTTAGCGGCCGTTCCTGTGCCAGTACCAACCTTATTCACGCTCCTTCCGCTTTAGAACCGGGGCCAGTCTCTCTGCCGCTCTTAGCCTGGCACTGCGGCTGCGAGGATTCGCCGCGATTTCTGCCGGCGAGGGACGCCGCGGCCGGGTTGTTAGCACCCGCAGCAGCGGTTGCCTGCCGCAACGGCAGACAGGTAAACCGGGCGGGCAGACGCACGTAAGCGCCATTTCCCGAAAAGTTTCCTTGACAACGCGGTCCTCCAGGGAGTGATAAGCCAGGACACATATCCTGCCGCCCGGTTTAAGGATATCCACCGCCTCCCGGAGCGAAGATGCCAGATCCTCGAGTTCGGCGTTTACGGCAATCCGCAAGGCTTGAAAAGTGCGCCTTGCCGGGTGGGGACCCTGTCGCCGCGCCCTGGCCGGAATCGCGCGTTTTATAACCTCCACCAGTTCACCGGTAGTTCTTATAGGCTTCCGCCGGCGCTCCTCAACGATGAAGGCCGCGATGCGGCTGGCCCACCTTTCCTCCCCGTACCGGCGGATGATCCTGGTAAGCTCATCCTGGGACAGGGTGTTGACCAGATCCGCAGCCGTTGTGCTTGCGGCAGGATCCATCCGCATGTCAAGCGGCGCATCTTCCCGGTAGGTAAAGCCGCGCTCCGGATCGTCGAACTGGTGCGAAGAAACGCCCAGATCATACAGAACCCCGTCAACACTTTTGACCCCCAGGCCGGCCAGGATCCGCGCCAGATCCCGGAAATCGGCCTGCACCAGTGTTACCCGCTTGCCAAAGGTCTTGAGCCGTTCGGCAGCCGCCGCCATCGCGTGCGGATCCCGGTCGAGTCCGACGAGGATCCCATCCGGCGCCGCACGTTCCAGAATACCGAAAGCGTGCCCCCCGCCACCAACGGTACAGTCAACGTAAACGCCGCCCTGCTTCACCGCCAGGGCATCCAGCACCTCGTCCAGCATTACCGGTTCGTGGTAAACGGGCACGTCGTTTTTCATAGGTCAACATCCAGGTCGACAATCTTCTCGGCAATTGCCTCGTAATTCTCACTCGCACCCGCGCTGTACCGCTCCCATTCTTCGCGCGCCCATATCTCTACGCGGGAGGAAACGCCGAGAATGACCACTTCTTTATCCAGCCCGGCGTACGTACGCAGGTTGGCGGGAATTAAAACCCGCCCTTGCTTATCCACTTCCACCTCGGCGGCTCCGGAAAAGAAAAGCCGCACGAATGCCCGGGCGTCTGCGCGGGCAAACGGCAGCTTTTTAAGCTTTTCCTCCAGCGTCTGCCATTCTCCAGGTGAGTAGGCAAAAAGACAGCGGTCGAGTCCCTTGGTCATAATAAAGCGTTCCCCCAGGCCTTCACGAAAACGGGCCGGGATAAAAAGCCTCCCTTTGCTGTCCAGTGTATGCTGATATTCACCGATAAACACTTTGCGATCCCCACCCGGTGGTGCGTTTCCCCCACTTTACACCACTTTAACCCACATGTTCTCTGCGGGAAAAAAAAATCCTGCTGAAGAAAAAGAAAAAATTTCAAAGGGAGTTAGGGATGGGAAATTAAAGGGAAAGGAAAAGACGCCGGCGTCTGGTAAAAACGGCTATCGAGCGATATCCCGTTTCTCTTAGCAGGGCTACAGCCTCGCCCACCCCTGCGCCCACCTGCTCCGGATGATGGGCATCGGAACCAATGGTTGCCGGGACACCGAACCGCCGGCAGGCGTAAAGAAAGGCGGGGGCCGGGTAGATTTCCCTGACAGGGGCGCGCAGGCCGGCAGTGTTCACCTCGATGCAGACGCCGGCGCGGGCAAATATCGCGGCCGTGTTTTCGTAAAGGGGTGTGGGATCGGTTGCCGGGCGGCACCCGAATTTTTTGATCAGGTCCGGGTGCGCCATGATGTCAAAAAGACCGGAAGCGGCTGCCTGCCCCAGCAGTGTGAAGTAAGCATGGTAGAGTTCATCAGGGTCCCGCCCTTCATAACCCGTCACTTGCTCCGGGTTGTCGAAACCCCATCCATCAAGGTAATGAATGGACCCAATCACGTAGTCAAAGGGATAGGCACGCAGGATGCGGGCCAGTTCCTTCTCGTAACCGGGAACGTAATCAGCCTCGATCCCGAGCCGGACGGTTATCCCCGGGTGGGTGATTTTCAAAGCCTTGATCTCGCCCACGTAGTGGGGAAGTTCCTCTTCCGCCATGGCCAGAGAGGGGTCACGTGCGGTTCGCGGTAAAAAGTAGAGGGGAATGTGGTCGGCAAAACCGATTTCCCGAAGTCCCCGCGCACGTGCTGCCGCAAGGTAGGTTGAGAGATCTCCTTCCGCGTGGCCACAACGACGTGTATGAACGTGGTAGTCTACCATTTGCGTGCTCCCGTTCCTATCCTTCCCGGACGGCTGCCGCTACCTCGGCTGTCAGGGCATAAATCCGGTACGCCAGGTCTCCCGTCAGTAAACCGAGGCCGCAACTGGGCGTAACCAGGCACTGGCGGCGAAGCATGTCGCGTTGGATGCCGCGGTCCGCCAGTTCTTCCCATTGACTTTCCAGTCGCCGCACAAGGCTTGCCACTTCCTCATCTAGAACACCCTCCGAAGTCGGCACAATACCCCAGGCCAGAATGCCCCCGTTGGTCAAAAAGGCCGCCAACTGGTTGCAGTAGGGGAGGAGCGAGGAAAAATAGTTGTAAGCGTCAAAACTTACGATCGCCGGACCGGCTTCCAGAAGAATGCTCCAATCCACGGCAGCGCATGAATGAATGCCGGCGGTTCCCCCACCGTCCCCAATGGCCTGGACCAGTTCGGCCAGGTCGTTCACGATCATTTCTCTGGTAACGGTAATGTACGAGGACTGCCCGTAAATGCTGACCCCAGGCTCGTCAACAAAAAGCAGGACCGGTTTGCCTGTTGCTGCCAGAGTCTTAACCTGCCACCTGGCATTGAGGGCGAGGGTTTTGACGATAACCTCGCGGAGCTGTTCATCGTAATATGCCGGCCGCCGGTTGGCGTCAGGCAGGCCAAAACCCGCCGTTACCGGCCCCACTACCTGCCCCTTGACCGCCACCGCCTGCTCGAGGTGTCGCTGTGCCTTTTCCAGGAAGGTATAAAGCCCTACCGCCGCTTCCCGGGGCGTGCCAAAACGGGCCAGGGCCGCCTCGTCCCCTTCCTGGGCAGCCAGGTAGAGTTCGTAAAAGGCAGCCAGCCGCTCGGGCCAATCCGGTGCGTCCGTGGCAAAGTGTGCTTTTTCGTCCTTCCGTAATAAGACCCCCGTTTCCAACAGGGGCAGAAGGAATTGCAGGATGAACCCTTCCTCTGTTCCCCGCCGGGGCAATTGGGGCCAGTGAGGAATTGAAGGCAGGTAACGGTATACAAGCTCTACTGCTTCTGCGGGTTCAACAAACGGAAGACTACCAATCCCGGTTGCCAGGCCACACGGTTGCCGCAACGTTCATACCCTCCCAAATAAGAAAAGCCGGCCTGTTGCTAGACCGGCTACATCTTTTCCTGCCTTATACCGTCGAAGCCGCCGGTAAAACACTAACCTGCTTCTTGTCGCGGCCCTTACGGTGGAAGTGCACGAACCCGTCTACGAGGGCAAAGAGCGTGTCGTCACCGCCAATGCCGACGTTACGGCCGGGGTGGATACGCGTACCCCGCTGGCGGACGATAATGCTGCCTGCCGTAACAAATTGTCCGTCTCCCCGTTTGATACCCAATCTTTTCGCTTCGGAATCGCGGCCGTTACGTGAACTGCCAACGCCTTTCTTGTGCGCCATAATGTCACCTCCATCAGGTCCGAATCTGTTCGATAACTACCTGCGTATAAGGCTGCCGGTGCCCCCGCTTACGCCGGTAATTCTTTTTCGGCTTGTACTTGAAAACGATAATTTTCCGGGCTCGCCCCTGTTTAACCACCTTGCCGACCACGCTGGCGCCGGTCACGGTCGGTTGCCCGATCTTAAGCCCCTCCGGTGAAGATACCAGCAGCACCCGATCAAATACGACTTCCTGGCCGGGCTTGACCGGCAGCTTTTCAACAAAGATTGTATCACCCTCGGCAACCCGGTACTGCTTACCCCCGGTTTCGATTACGGCATACATTCCCGTCCCGTCCTCCTTATGAGGCCTCGCCGGGATAAGGCGGGCAAAAAGCCGCTTGCTAACCCTTCCCGTGCGGTAATCACGCCTGATATTTTACCAGAGAGCGCAACCGGTGGCAAGGCTTTTTAATGCGCGGCTACCACTTTCCCGGTACCCCCGCACGCCGAACACGGCACCAGCAGCACTTCGGCCAGGCTGGGGTACACCTTTTTCCGCGTCAATTCGACCAGGCCGAGCCGGGTGAGGCCGAGAATGTGCGTCCGGCGACGGTCTTTCTTGATTTCGGCCGCAAAGGTTGCCAGTACCTGGGCCCGGTGGTCTTCGCGCACCATGTCGATAAAGTCTACAATAATAATACCACCGATATTGCGGAGGCGCAATTGACGCGCAATTTCCACGGCAGCCTCCATGTTGGTCTGAAAAACGGTATGCTCCAGATCGGTGCGGCCGGTATATTTGCCCGTGTTCACATCGACGGCGGTAAGCGCCTCCGCCTGGTCAAAGACAAGATACCCGCCGGACTTGAGCCAGATCCGCCGCTGCAACGCCTTTTGCATCTCCTGGTCTATGCCGTAAAAGGCAAACAGGTTGTCCCGGGCTTCCCAGTAAACGTGTGTCTTTAACTGCGGATCGATACCGTCCAGCAGTCTCAGCACCTGGTCCCGCAACTGCGAGGTATCCACAACCAGGCGTTCCACCTCGTCCGTAAAAAGGTCCCGTAACACCCGCCCCAGGAGGTCCTGTTCACTGTAAAGCAGCGCCGGCGCAGGAACGTCCCGGGCAACCTCCTGGATTTTCTGCCATTGCCGACTCAACGAGACCACATCGTCCCGGATAACCTCTTCCGGTACACCGCGGGCCGCCGTACGCACAATAATCCCCATCCCGTTGGGACGCACGTGCTGCGCGATCCGCCGCAATCTTTCGCGATCCCGGTCCGATTCGATGCGCCGCGACACACCGATATGGCTTACGGTCGGCATCAGGACGGTGAAGCGGCCCGGCAGGTTCACCCGCATGGTTACCCGCGGTCCCTTGTTACCAAACATATCTTTGACTACCTGTACCAGGACCTCTTGCCCAGGGCGCAGCAAATCCCTGATCTTGGCATTGTGGCGCTTTTTTGCCCCCGGCAACACAACGTCATCCACGTAAAGAAACGCATTTTTTTCGAGGCCAACGTTGACAAAAGCCGCCTCGATGCCGGGCAATACGTTCTCCACTTTACCTTTAAAAACGCTACCCACGATTCGGTCGTCTTCGTCTGTTTCCACGTAAACTTCTACCGGTACGCGGTTCTCCAGCAAGGCAACTTTAACGCGATGGTTATGGGACGAAACAATAATCTCTTTTAGCATTTTTCTCCAACACCTTTCAGCAATCCCACAAAAGCTTCCCGTCCTTTGCAATCAATGCGGTCCGAGCGATCGTGAAGGAGGCCGGGTCGATGGGCATAATCTCGCACAGCGCGTGCAGCACTTCCTCCGGCCGTACGTTCCCGTGGGAACCGGCCTTAAGTTCCATCACTAAAGAAATTGTTCCGTTATCGACTCGCGCCGTAATACTCTTAATCCCCGGTCGAATATCCCGGGGTTTTTCGCCCGTGCGGCGGACGACCAAAATTTCCCCCTTGGCCAGAAAAGAAGCCAGGCGCTCCTCTATTTCGGCCAGGGTGAGGTGCGAACCCAGGCTCCCCCTGCAGACATAGCGGACCCGGTCTAGGATACCCATCAGCGCGGGACTGTCACTGGGCACGCGCCGCACGCGCAAAACCTGAAGACCCGGCGGCATGGTCTCCCGGAGGCGGTGGACCACCTCCTCGACCGGAAGCGCCTCCTCTAGTTCCAGATCGACATACTCCTGGCCCCCTTGCATGCCCACAGGAAGCGGGGCTGCAAAGCTCATCCTGGGACGCGGGTTGAATCCCCGGGAGTAGGCCAAAGGCAACCGCGCGCGCCGGGCTGCGCGCGCGAACGCCCGCATGATGTCCAGATGCCCGACCCAGCGTGCAGGCCCGTCCTGCCTGTATGCCACCCTATACCGGGCCACCGCTTCCAACTCCCACCCGCGGTTCAACCTCAAGTGCCGGGCACACCCCGCAGCCCGTGCAGACGCCTCCCCGGCAGTCCACCGTGATTTCGCCCCGGAGCGCGCGCGTGTGTTCCATTGCCAGAAATGCTTTACTTACGCCGCTGTCGATATGTTCCCACGGCAGGATCTCCCCGTAATCGAAGCGGCGGTAGGCATACGTTTCCGGCCTCACGCCGGCCGCAGAAAAAGCATCCAGCCAAGCCTCGTAACGGAACTGCTCCTGCCAACCGTCAAACCGGCACCCCCGCGCCTGCGCCTGCCGCAATACCGCCCCCAGGCGCCTGTCGCCGCGGGCAAAAACGGCTTCCAGGAAGCTCATCCGCGTGTCGTGCCAGTGATAGACTAGGCCCGGCCCCCGCAAACGTCGTTTAAGCAATGCCTGTCTGGCCGTCAGCACCTCCATGGGCGCCTGCGGTTCCCATTGGAACGGGGTATGCGCCTTAGGCACAAAAGAAGCAACGCTAACCGCTACCGAAAGTCGTCCCCTGGGCACGCCGCACCTTTTGCCCACCTCCAGTACTTTCCTGGCCAGCGTAGCGATCTCTTCCACATCTTCGTCGGTCTCCGTAGGCAGCCCAATCATAAAATAAAGCTTGACCCGCAACCACCCGGCTTTAAATGCCGCTTCCACTGCCTGCAGAAGATCCTCTTCAGTTGCCTGCTTGTTGATCACGTTGCGCAGCCGTTGCGTTCCGGCCTCCGGGGCAAACGTCAGCGTGCTTTTACGTACCTCCTGGATGGTGCGTGCGATGTCGACCGCAAAGGCGTCCACACGCAGCGACGGCAGCGAAATACTGACCCTGTCCTGACGGTAGCGCGCATCCAGGGCGCCGATAAGCTCCCGCAACCGCGAATAGTCCACCGTGCTGAGCGAGGCCAGGGATATCTCGTCGTATCCTGTATGGCGGAGCAGATCCTCTGCCAGACTGAGGAGGGTTTTCGGATCCCGTTCCCGCACCGGCCGGTAAATCATGCCGGCCTGACAAAAGCGGCACCCTCTTGTACACCCGCGGAATACCTCAAGGACCGCCCGGTCGTGAACCGGACTCAGGTAAGGAACTACCGGACGCGTGGGAAAAGGCACCGTGTCAAGATCCTGCACCAGGCGCCGCTGCACCCGCGGGGGCACAGCACCGTCCACCGGGGTGATAGAGCTTATCGACCCGTCATCCCGGTACGTCACCCGGTAAAGCGCAGGGACATAGGCCCCAGGGATGGCTGCCAGTTTAAGAAGCAGATCTCTGCGGCCAAGGCCTTGCTCCCGCGCCGCAATAAAGCAATCGATAAATTCGTGAATTACTTCTTCTCCCTCACCAATAAAAAAAACATCGATAAAATCAGCCAGCGGCTCCGGATTCAACGCGCAGGGACCGCCGGCAATGATAAGCGGCACGCGTCCATTCCTTTCACCCGCGCTCAGGGGTAACCCGGCGAGGTCGAGCATATTGACCACGTTGGCGTAGCTGAGCTCATATTGTAAAGTAAAGGCCACCACGTCAAAGTCGTGCAGCGGGCGCCGCGACTCCAGGGAAAAAAGCGGTATCCCTTCTTGACGCATCAGGCCCTCCATGTCCGGCCAAGGCGCAAATACGCGTTCCATAAGCGCATCCGGACGCTCATTTACGATACGGTAGAGGATATGCAACCCAAGATGCGACATCCCTACTTCGTAGGCATCCGGAAAAGCAAAGGCGATTTTTATCTTGACTTTATCCCAATCCTTGACAATGGCATTCAACTCCCCGCCGACGTACCGGGCCGGTCTTTCTACCCGGGGAAGCAGGTGCTCGATATTTACCATCCACAACCTCCCTGGTATCCTCTACCTACAAAGTAATTATAACCCCGAATTCTGCCCCTAGTCCAAATTATTTTCTAACAAGCTGTTAGCGGCCTCCCCCAATGACGAACCCGCGTTTCCGGTCATCATCGCCCGGACAAGCGCGGCTTCTTCGACAAGACGGATGAGCTGCCCCTCCTTGTCCACTATCGCGACAAAATGATATCGCTGCGGGACAAAAAGCCGTGTTACCTGCCAGACGGGGACCCACGCCGCGGCTACAAGGATTTCCCCGCCAAGTACGCCCGTTGTGGCAAGCGTCTGCTGCTTGGCCAACAGGTACCGCGCGTAAAGATACGGGGCCTGCTTTCTCTCGCGCGTGGCGGCATAAAAAAGAAAAAGGCCAGTAGCAACAATATCCAACCCCGCAACGTGCATGTATACGCCTGCCGTCCCCGCAAGGGTAATCAAGATCCCCCAGAACTGGCCCCAGGTAGCCGCGTATAAGGTCGATTCCGTCAGGCCAACGCGTGCAGCCAGGAAGGCTCGCCAAATCCGCCCGCCGTCGAGCGGCAGGCCCGGCAAAAGGTTGAAGGCGAAAAGCAACAGGTTACACTGGATAAAAAAGGGAGTCCACTCAGCATGCCACATACCGTAGTGTAACAGCCCAAAGGCAAACGCACATAAGGCAAGGTTGGCCACAGGACCTGCCAGGGCAACGATCATCTCTCTGGCGGGTTGGAACGCAAGCTCGCTCCCCATCTCGGCCACGCCACCAAAAGGCAGGATTTCTATCTGCGTGACGCTAATGCCTAATCTCCTGGCCGCCCATATATGCGCCAGTTCATGGACCAGGACCACCCCAAAAGCGATAAGACCCCGTTCGAGAACACCGGCGGCAAAATAAACCCCCAAAAGGGCCAGGAACCAGTTGTTGACAAGGATGTTAACGCCCCGTACGCGACCAAGCTTCAACGCGTCTCGCTCCTTTATTCCCTACCGGTTAGGCTGAACTTGGTGAGTGGGTCGATCAGTTCCCCTTTCTCCCGAAATTCGAAGTGGAGCCCGGGGCCCGGAAAGTCCCCCTGTTCCCCGGCTACGGCGATCACCTGCCCGGCTTTTACCCGGTCACCCTCTTTAACTTTAATTTCCTGCAGGTGCGCATAAAGGCTTGTAGTCTTGTCACCGTGTTCAATGAGGATGTATGGCCCGAGGGAGCCGTCCTGTCCAACCTGCAGTACGACCCCGTCCAGTACGGCACGCACCGGCGTATCAGGCGCACAGGCGATATCCACGCCGGGGTGAAACCGCTCCAGTCCGTTCGCCGCATCTGTATGCCAGCCGAACTTCCCTATTACCTCGCCCGAAGCCGGCAACGTGAGAATATCCACCTGCTGAGTTACACGGACCGCCGGTTGGGTCGCTACGACATCGAAAAAGGGAAGGTCAACGTTCACCGTCTGCAACCCATACCTGACGACCTTCTCGATCACGGGCTGGTAGTTCCACTCTGTGGTCAGCACATACCTGAGCCCGCTCCTGAGCTCCTCGCTAAGCGGACCGTTAGTCTCCTTGACAGCCAGCAGGACAAGAAAAACCACCAGCACCAGCAAAGACCGTCTCGCCAGCCCCTGCTTCCAGCGGCTGTAAGGCGGTGAAGGCGCGGGCCATATTACGCGGGGCCTTCTGATACGCCACAATGCCAATCCCCCCAGGGTCGTTAAGCTTAATACATCCCTATGTAGGGGGTAGAAAATTATGACAGGTCGTCCACTGATTTACGGGTGAGGTGGATAAGAGTTACTGGGCAAAAATGCGGGAAAAGGCGGTCACTTCAGGACAACGGGATGCGGCCCGGGTTTTATCAACCCGCAAGACAATCAGCGCTCCAAACGGCCGCAGGAGGGGCCGGCAAACCCTTTCAATAAAATTGGCCCGGGCAATGAGGTAAAAGCCCGCCCAGGGAGGGATGAATACCGCCGAACTCCACACGTACGGTTCCCCGGGGGCTACCTGGCGAATGAGACGGGTTAGCTCCCAGGGCGTAAAAAAGTGCGCGTGGGCCCAGATACTTTCCGGTGGCGCCTTGCACCGCTGCCGTGCCCACAGGCTGAGCCGGTTTAACACGGCCACCACCAATCTACCGCCGGGCCTTACCACCCGCCAGAGCTGTTGCAAGGCGATATCAGGGCGGGAGGTAAACTCGAGCACCGTAAAGGCCACGACGAGGTTAAAGTTGCTTTCCCGCAAGGGAAGGGCTTCAATGTTGCCCCGATAAAGCTGGACCCGCTCATGGTTCCCCAAACGCGCGCGCGCCACTTCCAGCATGGCGTCCGAGCAGTCGATACCGGTTACGTAAAGGCCTCGCTCGGCCAGTTCCGCGCTCAAACGCCCCGTGCCGCAACCGGCATCCAGCACCTTTTCCCCGGGTTGCGGCTGCGCCAGGCGGTAAAAGAGATCCTTTTCCAGGATGTCAACCACCTGGCCGAGCGGGGTCGTATACCATTCATCGTAACGCGCGGCAATCCCGGCAAACAGATCTTCCATGCTCCCGTACTTCAAAAGATAATCTGGCGGCGCCGCACCCAGATATTCAAGAGCAGACCCAAAGAAGCCATGTTCGTAAGCATAGCGCTACCACCGTAACTGAAAAACGGCAGGGGTATGCCGGTTACCGGCATGATTCCCATGGTCATACCAATATTAATAAGAATATGGAAGATCAGCATCGAGGCAATACCCGTGGCCACAAGCGTACCAAATGTATCCTTGGCATGGAGGGCAATACGTAGCGCCCGGTAGAGGATAATGAAGAATAAGAATAACAATACCAGCGCCCCGGCAAAGCCCCACTCCTCGGCAAAAGCGGAAAAGATAAAATCGGTATGCTGCTCGGGCAAGAAGTTCAGCTGGTTTTGTGTACCGTTAAAAAGCCCGCGTCCTAACGGCCCGCCCGAACCGATGGCAATCTGCGACTGGATCATATGATAGCCGGCTCCTTGCCAATCCTGCCATGGGTCCAGAAAGATGGTCAGGCGGGTGAGTTGGTACTCCTTAAGCGGGATCCAGACGCCGTACCTCAGCGCCGCCCATATCCAGAGGCCTGCCCCCAGAGCGCCTCCGCCCCCTAGCAAGACCAGAAGCGACGGCCGGACACCGGCAACAAACAGCATGCCAAACGTAATGGCAAGAAATACCAGCGAAGTTCCGAGATCCGGTTGTTTCAGTATCAGCAGCATTGGTATGGCTACGTAGGCAAATACCGGCAGGAGGTCCCGTAAGCGCTTAAGCCTTCCTTCGCGCTTGGAAAGGAAAGTAGCAAGGGTAATGATTATGAAGAGCTTGGCGAACTCTGATGGCTGAAAAGAAAAGGACCCGATCTGGATCCAGCGCTGCGCGCCTAACGCCTCCCTTCCCACTACCAGAACCGCGCCAAGCATCACAAGGTTGACGGCGTAAAGAAGGCGGCTGTATTTGGCCAGTTCCTCGTAGCGCCACAGGAGGATCGCCCCCAAAACAACAATGCCCAGGCAGAGCCACAGCAGCTGCATCTTGACGTAGAAGAAGGGGTCAGCGCCCTTGCCGCCGGTGGCATGCGTGGCGCTTGCTATCGTCACCAGGCCAAGCAAGACGACGCCCGCCACAGCCAGAACAAGCGTGAAGTCGAGATTGCGCAGTAGCTTCCTGACGCGCAACGCCCTATCACCCACTCTTTACATTATAAGCGACAGGGCCCAAATAAAAAAGGGGGATGCCCCCCGTCACGCCATACTTTTGGCGACCCGTTTTAACCTCTTTATGGGAATGCTTGCCACAAGCGCCACAGCGCTCTCGGTGCGGTCGATCTGCACCTCGAGTCCCTTTTCGTCTACCTCCATGTAGTTGGAAATCACCTTGAGGAGGTCGGCTTTTAGTACCTGCAATAGCTGCGGCGACACGTTCGCCCGGTCATGGACAAGCACCAGCCTCAACCGCTCTTTGGCCACGTGCTTGCTACCCACTTCCTCCCTACCAAACAACTTTGCCAGGAACGAAAGCAAAATGCTCCTCCCCCTTCCCAGACTACCCCAACCCCACAAGCTTGCGCAGGCGCCCTAGCAGCCCAAGCTCACCGTCCAGATTCATCAAAGGCACCGGTTCGCCGAGGATACGCCAGACAATATTCCGGAAGGCCTGACCGGCCAGGGACTTCTGGTCCTGTACTACTGTCTCGCCCCGGTTGGTACTTACGATGATGTGGTCGTCCTCCGGGATAACACCTAAAAGATCAACGGCCAGTATGTCGATTATGTCCTCGATGTTCATCATGTCACCCCGCTGGACCATGCGCGGCCGCAGCCGGTTAATAACCAGCTTGGGGTCGTTCAGTTCGGCAGCTTCTAAAAGACCAATCACCCGGTCGGCGTCACGTACGGCTGCTACTTCGGGAGTGGTAATAACGATCGCTTTTTCGGCCCCGGCGATGGCGTTGCGGAATCCTTGCTCGATGCCCGCCGGCGAGTCGATAATCACGTATTCAAACATCTCTTTAAGTTCCGCGCAAAGTTCACGCATCTGCTCTGGACTTACCGCCGTCTTGTCTTTTGTTTGAGCGGCAGGCAGCAGGTGTAACCCCTCAAATCGCTTGTCCCGGATCAGGGCCTGACGCAACCGGCAGTTGCCGTGGGCCACGTCTACGAGGTCGTAGACGATGCGATTTTCCAGGCCCAGAATAACGTCAAGATTGCGCAAACCTATGTCGGCGTCGACGAGCACCACCTTGTGTCCCAAGATGGCGAGGCCCGCCCCGATGTTGGCGGTAGCTGTGGTCTTCCCTACGCCACCCTTGCCAGAGGTCACGACAATAACTTCGCTCATTTAGAAGCTCCTCCCTTTCACGCCTACATCTTGGTTTGACGCTCCCCGCCAGGCGGGAAGGCCTCAATAACAACCACACCGTCCTTTACCCTGGCAATTTCCGGTTGATTGGGATTGTTAGCATCCTGGTCGGGAGGTCGCGCAATGTGCCCGGCAATGCGTAATTGCGTAGGACGCAGGCGAAACGCAATGACCACTGCTTCCTCATCCCCGCTCGCTCCGGCGTGTACCGTACCGCGCAGGATACCCATGACAATGACGTCGCCTGTGGCGGCTACGTGCGCTCCCGGGTTAACATCGCCAAGGATCACCACGTTCCCGTCATAACTCATCTGCTGTCCCGACCTGAGGGTCCGCTGCACAAGAATGGTTTTGCGTTCCGCTGCTTCTTTGAGGATATTTTGCACGGCCATCACCAGACTCCTCCTGCGCTGTGTTATTCTACAGATTAGAACCAAATCCTGCTAATTTGTAAGGGTCTTTTTTCTGCAATTTTGCACGTGTCCTGTACTATTCTGTAGCCGGACCCAGGGTTAAAAGCCTTTGTTCGACGCCAAAGTACTTATCCAGCAGCGCCCGGGCAACCGGGGCCGCGGCTGACGAACCGTGGCCGCCGTGCTCGATGATGACCGCTATCGCCACCTCAGGGTTATCCAGGGGGGCAAAAGCCACATAAAGACCATGGCTATCTTTGCCGAAAACTTCTGCCGTGCCGGTTTTGCCCGCGACGGCCAGCGGAAAATCGTAGAAAACGCCGTGCGCTGTGCCGCCGGGCTGGCAGACCTTGGCCATTCCTTCGCGGATAATGGCCAGCGTCGCCGGGGAAATGTTGGTCCGGTGCACCACTTGCGGACCGAAAGTCGCGACTTCCTTACCCTCTGGCGAGACGATCTTCTTAACCAGGTAAGGCTTGTATAGCGTGCCCCCGTTAGCGATGGCCGCGACGTAATTGGCAAGTTGCAGCGGGGTGTAAAGATTATATCCCTGCCCGATAGACATGTTGAGGGTGTCGTAGTCGCGCCATTCTAGCTCCCAGGCGTACCGGTTGTACTGCGCTTTGATACGCGCGTACGCCTGATCACGCTCCCTGGTCAGCCTAGCCTTTTCCTCCGCTGTCGACGCACGGCCAATGAGTTCGGTGTACTTCTTTTCAATGGCCTCAAACTGAGGTCCGAATTGCCTTTCCAGCTGCTCCTTGATAACTTTATATTTGTAATCTCTTGTCGGTACAACACCGCTCTTTTCGCCCGGCAAATCAATGCCGGTAGCCTTGCCCAACCCGAACTCCCGGGCAAAGCTGGCCATTACATCCGGCCCCAGCTTATGGCCCAGCGTCCAGAAATAGGTGTCACAGGATACCTGAATCGCCTTAACCAGGTCGACCCGGCCGTGCCCACCCGGTTTCCAGTCGGTGTAGAGCCTCCCCAGGTAAAAATGACCAGGATCCCAGATGGTAAAATCCCTGGTAACCGTTTTCGTTTCCAGGGCCGCGGCTGCCACAACCATCTTAAAGGTAGAGGCGGGCGGGTAAGCGGCCTGAATGGCCCGGTTCAAAAGGGGACGCATGGGAGACGAGAACAGTTCTCTTACCTCGGCTGCGGTCAGCTCGCGCGCGAAAACGGCAGGATTGTACGAAGGATAGCTGGCCATGGCCAGGATTTCCCCCGTTCGTACGTCCTCCACGACCACTGCGCCGGCTTTAGCCTGCGGGTAACCGCCTTTCTGCAACGCCTCTATCGTTCTTGATAATGCTTCCTCGGCGGCTTTTTGCAATTCCAGATCGATGGTCAGGTAAAGGTCGTTGCCGGGTACAGGGTTTTTTACTCCCAGATTGCGGACCGGCCGTGCTTGGGCGTCAACCTCCACCTGCCAGGCTCCCTTTTGCCCGCGCAGGTATTGCTCGTAGGCATTCTCCAGCCCCTCCTGCCCGAAAATGTCGCCCATCCGGTAACCCTGATCCCTATGCCGCTCTAACTGCTCCGGCTGGATCTCACGCGTATAGCCCAGGACGTGAGCCAGCAGGCTCCCGTACGGGTAGTCCCGCTGCGGTTGAATGTCGATAACCACCCCGGGCAACTCGTCGCGGCGTTCCTCAATCCGCGTCACTACGTCCAGCGGCACGTTTCGGGCTATCTTCACCGGCTCGTAGCGCCGCAGTTTTTCGTCGTTAACCTGTTCCCATATCTCCTGTTCGGGTTTGCCCAGCAGCCGTGAGAGCCTCTTGACCACCTGCGTGAGTTCCTCGTGCTTCAAGTCCAGATTCACAAGCGAAACGGTATAAACGGGACGGTTACTGACGATTTTTTTACCGTGACGGTCGAAAATCTCCCCGCGGGGCGCTTCGATAGGAATCAAGCGCATACTGTTTTCCCGAGCCAGGGTACGGAAGCGATCGGTCTCAAGCAACTGCAAATAGGCCAGGCGAAAAACCAGCACCAGGAAGATAGCCACGATAAGACCGGTGAAGAAGTTGATCTTACGTTGTAACGCCTTCTGCTCCATACCAATCCCACCAGTGAATCGCAACCCCGGTCTTTCTACCGGGGCGGCAAAATACCTTTGGTTTCCCAAAGATAAAAGCGTTTATATAAAAGTAAAGCAACGGCCAGGTTGTAAACGCTTACAGGCAAAATGACCCTGGTTATGGCCTCAGCCAGCGGAATAAATACCTCGAGGGTCAGCAACAGGAGATAGGTAACCATCCCGGCAAAAATCGTGGCCAGCCAGGTAATGCCGGCCACAATAACCGCGCTATCCTTGTAAAATGCGGTTTCTCCCAGCCCAACGCCGTAGCCGGTTAGCATTTTAACCAGCGCGTTCAACCCGATGTAATTGCCGGTTAAAATGTCCTGGGCAATGCCACCTATAAATCCCCACAACGCTCCTTCGCGGGGACCGCGCACAATAGCGTGGAACACCACCAGTACCAGTACCAGGTCCGGCTTGACGCCGGCTACACGGGCGTAATCGAGTAACGTAGATTCCAGAAAAAGAGCCAGCATAAAAAAGGCGAAAAGGACCAGCGCGGGCATACTGCTACCCCCCCGGCGTGGTCCGCAGGACGATGAAGACCTCTTCCAGGCGACCGAAATCAACCAGTGGCTCCACCAGGGCCTCTTTGGTCACCCCTGTGGGTTCCAGACGCACGGCTACAATCTTACCTATAGGAACACCGGCGGGGAACGTACCTCCCAACCCCGAAGTGACAACTACGTGCCCCTTTTTAACCGGGGCGTCTTTGGCCAGGTAGGTCATGCGCAATTGGCCGTAACTGTTCACAATACCCCGCAAGACACCAGGCGTTCGGGTTTCCTGGACGGTCCCCCCTACGCCGCTGCGCGGGTCGGTAAGAAGCAAAACGTCTGCGCTATGCTGCGAAACCCTCAAGACACGCCCGACCAGCCCATCGGGCAAAAGCACCGGCATATGCGGGCGCACCCCGTCCGCAGCGCCTCGATCCACGGTAATGGTGCCGAACCAGTTGCCGGGGTCCCGCGCGATAACGTCGGCGGCCACAAGCGCATACCTGTCACGCGTCTCCTCCCGGAAGGCAAGCAGCCTCCGCAGGCGCGCGTTTTCGGCCTTATACTCATTGAGCTCTGCTATTTTCCCCTCTAGTTGACGAACTTGTTTTTCCAGTTGCTCAACTTTGGCCGCGCGCCCAAGGGAAAAGATCGTACCCAGACTTTCATAAACGATGCGCCCCGCTTGCGTGGCCCCGGCCTGTACAGGAGCCAGAAGGTCGCGGGCGGTACCTTCCAGGGGCATCATCGTTCTCTCGGCCGCGGTGAGGTGCATAGTCGCAAAGAAAATCCCAAACAAGACTACTCCCCCCACCGCCTTCCTGAACCCTGCGCGGCGCAACTACACCACCTTCTTGGGCTGGATGAGTACCCGTCGCAGCACATCAATATTCTCCAAGACCTTGCCGGTTCCGTAGGCTACCGCCAGCAGCGGCTCATCCGCCAGGTGCACCGGCATCCCTGTTTCCTCGGCGACCAACCGGTCCAGACCCCGCAGTAGCGCACCGCCACCGGCCATCACAATGCCGCGATCCATTATGTCGGAGGCTAACTCCGGCGGCGTCTTTTCCAGGGTGTTGCGGATGGCTTCGATGATCGCCGCCACCGGTTCGGACAGGGCCTGGTGGACCTCTTTACTCGTAATGGTGATCGTTTTCGGAAGACCGGTAACCAGGTCGCGTCCGCGTACTTCTTCTCTTTCCTCGTTGTTTGCCGGGTAAGCGGTGCCAATCTTTATCTTGAGTTCCTCCGCCGTCCGTTCCCCGATCATCAGGTTATAGGTTCGCTTGATGTACTGCATAATGGCCTCGTCCATCTCGTCGCCGGCAATACGAATGGAGCAGCTGGTAACGATCCCGCCCAGGGAAATAACCGCGACTTCGGTTGTACCGCCACCAATGTCGACGATCATGTTTCCGGTCGGCTCGTGTACGGGAAGGCCCGCACCGATGGCTGCCGCCATCGGCTCTTCAATGAGGTAGGCTTCTCGCGCCCCGGCCTGCATCGCCGCCTCGCGTACAGCCCGTTCCTCTACCGCGGTTACGCCCGAGGGAACGCCGATAACCACCCGGGGCCGAACAAAAAACGTCCTGTTACGCAAGGCTTTATTAATGAAATAGCGGATCATGGCCTGGGTAGTATCAAAGTCGGCAATCACCCCGTCTTTCATAGGCCGGATGGCGATGATATTGCCCGGTGTGCGGCCAAGCATCTGCTTCGCCTCTTCACCCACCGCCAGAATCTGGTCGGTGTCTCGCTGAATGGCCACGACGGAGGGTTCGCATAACACGATCCCTTTACCCTTAACATAAACCAGGGTATTGGCCGTACCTAAATCGATTCCCATGTCACGTGAAAAGACGCCGATACGCATGCCCCGACTCCTTTCGTTAAAGTGCTACAGCAAGCCGCAAGCCTTGAAACTCGTGTACTTATTATCCCCAACGACAATATGGTCTAGAATGCCGATACCCAGGATACTCCCCGCCTGCACCAGCCGCCTGGTAAGATCGATGTCCGCCTGGCTGGGCGTGGGATCACCGCTGGGATGATTGTGCACCAGGATAACCGCGGCAGCACTTTTCTTAATGGCACTCTTGAAAAGCTCGCGCGGGTGAACCGCTGAGGAATCGAGGGTGCCCACCGAAATGGTTTCAATACTTAACACCTGGTTCTTGGTGTTAAGCAAGACGGCCCGGAAGTGCTCGCGGTCGAGGTGCCGCATGGTCTCCATTACCAGGTTCGCCGCCTCTTCCGGCGTACGCACCACCGGTCTGCTCTCCGGCGCCGTTGTGGCCACGCGGCGGCCGATTTCAAGCGCCGCTTTAATCTGCACCGCTTTGGCGGGACCAATACCCGGAACAGAGATCAATTCTTCCGTAGCAGCGTCCAGGAGCCCGCGTAACCCACCAAGGCGCGTCAATAAATGGGCAGCCAGATCGAGGGCGCTTGTCTCCGCCGTGCCGCTCCGCAGGATAATGGCCACGAGTTCCACGTCCGATAATGCTGCGGCCCCGTTGGCCAGCAGGCGCTCACGCGGGCGGAGGGACGGAGGCATGTCCTTAATCGTTAGGTGATATTCTACCGCGGCCAATTAGATCCTTCCTTAAAGAAAGAATGTCAACCCCGCAAGCTTTCATAAGCGCCGCCAGTTTCGCTAGGGGCAAACCGACTACGTTAAAAAAGCACCCCTCGATACGGTCGATAAAGATCGCCCCCAGCCCCTGGGCTGCATACGCCCCCGCCTTATCCATGGGTTCACCGGTCGCAACATACAATTCTATTTCGCGCCTGGTTACCGGCCTGAACCTTACAGTGGTCACCTCGTGCCCCACGGCAAGGAAGCCATCTTCCACACGCCGCACGGCTACACCGGTATATACCTGGTGGGATGTACCCTGCAAAGACGACAGCATGGCCACTGCTTCCGCTGCGTCCCGCGGTTTACCGAAGATCCTGCCGCGGCAAATCACCACCGTATCGGCCCCTATGACCAGACCCTCCTCAACCCTGGCCGCCCTGGCCTTGCGGATAGCCAGCGTTTCCACGAGTTGCCCGGGCGGCAGGTCGTCAGCAACAGCCTCGTCCACCTCTGCGGATACCACGGTAAACGGCAATCCCAGGCGGGCAAGTAGTTCACGCCGTCTGGGAGAGGACGAGGCCAGGCACAGCCGCACCACAGCTTAAATCCTGCGGTAAAGCAGGTAACCAAGGATAAAGCCGAGGAGGGTCATCAGGCCGATATTAACAGAAAAACCAAAGGTAATCGTAAAAAAATGCAAGTCCAGCACCGTCGGTTCCAACGCCGCTTTCAGCGCCGGCCCCAAAAAGCGCCAGGTCGGGGCAAACAGCTGCCCCAGGGCGCTTCCGGCAAGTCCCCCGAGCAGAAGCAAGACGACAAGCAACCACGGATTTCTCGGATTACGCTGAAATTTTGCCATGTAGGTCCCCCAGTTCCTTTCTTAACTGCTAACAGTTTAGCATTCTACCTTATAGCTTGACAAGAAGGGCGGGTTTATTTTAGTTCCAGGAGGACAACAGTCCCGAAAAAGGCGAGGTAAAAGCAGATGCCGTAGAAAAAAAGGAGAAGACTGTTCAAATACCCTTTGCGCCTGATGTACGCGTACGTTAAGGTGGCGGAACCGAGGGCCAGCAGCGCGCTCGTCAGCGCAGCCGGCGTTAATTCCCAGGGCGTGAACATTATCCCAAGACAGGGAACTACCGAACTCTGCAGTTCAGTTCCTAATCCCTGCGGGAAAGATTACCAGGTCCGCAGCCGGGGCCTTCAGGTAGACGGTGGCAAAGAAGTCGCGGCCGGAGCCCGAGACCATCACCTGTCCGACCAGCTCGCGCACCAGGGCGCGCTTCTCCTCGTGGGAGAGCTCGTCCAGTTTGCCCAGGGCCTCCCCGGCCAGGGCGCGCAGCTCTTCGAGGCGCGCGGCCGCTTCCCTGGCGCCGCGGGCCGCGGCTTCGAGCTCTCTCTTCCTGGCCAGGAGGCGCTCTTTCCTGCTCTTCAGGTCGGCCAGTTTGGCCCTGGTCTTCGCGTCGAGCTCGACCAGCCCCGCGGCCAGGGCGTCGAGTATCGCTTCGCGCCCTTTCTCCAGGGCCTGCAGGGACTTCTCCAGGCGTCCGGTCTCCTTCTCCAGGTCGCCGTTCCCCTGCAGGGCCAGAATCTCCCCGGCCAGCATCTCCGGGTCGTTGAGCACGGCCGCCGCCTTTTCCCAGACCGCGGCTTCCAGGTCGTCGGCGTAGACCAGCTTCTGGGGGATGCACCCCCTGACCTGCCTGTTCTTCCTGAGCCTGCAGGTGTACATGCGCACGTACCTGCCCCACACGTTGATCTTCTCACCGTGCATGGGGCGGCCGCACTCGGCGCAGCTCACCAGCCCCGACAATAGGTACTTCTCGCACCTGCGCCCCGCCCACAGGCGGCGAGCTTCGGCAAGCTTTTCCTGCGCCTTCTCCCAAAGGCGCCGGTCGACTATCGGGGGCACCGGGACGGGAATCCACTCCTCCCTGGGCCTCATCGCCGCGGGCTGCCCGCTCTTGAGGCCGGTCCCGCAGTCGTACTTGTTGTAGTGCCAGACCCCGGCGTAGGTTTCGCTGGAAAGAATGCGCGTCACCGTGTTCTGGTGCCACTTTTTGCCGTTCTTCGACGGGATTCCCAGGTCGTTCAGGCGGTTGGCGATCCCGGTCGCGCCGATGTCCTCGGAGACGAACCAGTTGAAGATGTCGCGCACGACCGCCGCCTCGGCTTCGTTTACTTTCACCTCGTCGGTCTCGGGGTCGTAGTCGTACCCGTAGGGCGCCACCCTGACAGGGAAGCCGCCCATCTTCGCCTTCTGGAGCCGCCCGCGGACCGTCCGCTCCCTGATCTTCTCGCGCTCGTACTCGGCGATGGCCCCGCGGATGGAGTAGAAAAGTCTCCCTTCCGGCGTGTCCTGCCAGGTGAAGTCGATGAACTCCAGCCTGACGCCTGCCTTTTCGAACTCCTCCGTGAGCAGGAGCTGGTGGGCCAGCCTGCGGGAGAGCCGGTCGGGGTCGCGGGTCACGACGATGTCGATCCGCCCGTCCCTGACCCACTCGCGCAATCTTGCGAGCTCCGGCCGGTCTAAAGTCGCGCCGGAGACGCCCAGGTCGGCGAAGATTTCTATCTCAAGGGGTTCGCTCCCCGCGATCTCCCGGGCGCGCCTTCTCCCGGCATCCTCCTGCTCCGGGGCGCTGTACCCCCTTATGGCCTGCTCGTCCGTGCTCACACGGATGTAGATCGCCGCCCGCACCGCAGTTCGGCCTTCCTTTCCAGGATCATCTTCGCCAGGAGGCGGTAGGCGGCGCGCAGGCTCTCCGCGTCGCTGCCGTACACGACCCGGACTTGCGGCCTCGCCTTCCCTGGCACCTTTTTCCTGCGCACCGCTTCACCCCCTTACTTTCTATGCGCCCCGCAATTTGTCCTACTACCGAAAAAAAAAAGAAGGCGCGGGTTTTGTCCCGCGTCAGGTTTCTGCCTGCTCGGCCGCCCGCGCCAGGTCTCTAAGGGACGGCCTTGTGTAGACCGCCGTCGTGTCGACTCGGGCGTGGCCCAGAAACTCAGCAATTGTCACCAGGTCGGCCCCTGCCCGGAGCAGGTTGGTCGCGCACGTGTGTCTTAGAGTGTGCGGGTGAAGGTCGGGTATTCTGGCGCGCCAGGCGTACTTCTTCACCACGCGCCAGGCAGTGCACGTGGTGAGGTGCTTTGCGTCCGTTTTACCCGGGAACAGCCACTGGCCCCTGTGCTTCTCCGCCCTTTCCGACAGCCACGCGCGCAGGGCCCTCCTGGTCTCCGGCGGGACGGGCACTTCGCGCTGCCGCGTGCCCTTCGCCTTTTGCACGGTCAAAAACCCATGCCGCTCGCCTATGTCCAGGTCGGACACCCGCAGGGAGACGACTTCGGAAACCCGCAGGCCGCAAGAGAGCATGAGTCTTACCAGAGCTTGGTCGCGGGCATTGTTCTCTTTCTCCAGCTCCCGCAGCAGCCGGTTGACCGCTGCCCGGTCGAGGGCTTTGGGCGCCGTCTTCTGCACGGCCACGGCGCGCGGGAACTCCGGCACGCGCCCGATCTCCCTCTGGTTGCACGCCCACCGCAGCCAGCACTGCACCGCGCGCATCTGCCGGTTGACGGTGGCGGCCTTTTTGTGGCACACTTCGAGGAGATAACGCTGGTACTCTTTCAGGTCGAGGCCGGTGACGTTGGCGGGCGCGGGCTCCTCCCCCGTCGCTTCACGGAACCAGCGGAAGAAGGCGGCCAGGTCGCGCCGGTAGCCGCGCACCGTATGGTCGGACGCCCACCCCTTCAGCCACGCCCAGAACTCTTCCGGCGGCACGCGGAGAAACCCCCTTTCCGAGTTGTCTTGCGCGTTTTTCACCCGCTTAGAAAGCAGGAAGCCCGGCGTTTTGCGCTCCCCGCCGGGCCATTCACGCAAGGTTTCGTAGTTTGTCTTGACACGTTGCTTGACCTCCTCCCCTGACTGAAGTGGCTGTTGAAAAACAGCCCACAATCGTAATGAGCGAGGAAAACATAATAAGACAACCATATTGACACAATTGCCCCACTTACTGTATGATAAAGCCATAAAGTGTCTTATTATGGAGGAGCGCTTATGGCCAGAAGATCCATACCGGTACAAAGGAGAGTTCAAATCGTCAAGCAATACTGGGCAGGAGAACCCATCGCCTCCTTGGCTAGGCAGTATGGGCTATCCCGCGAAACCGTCTACCGGTGGATAAGGCGTGCCGAAGATGCAATGCACTCTGTTCTCGCCAACCGTCCGCCCCTTAAAAGAGGAAGTGATGGCCGGTGATGGGTCGGAAAACACGCCAGTTCTCTGTGTTCTTTGGTTGCTGGCACAGCCTCATCCCAGAAGACCACTTTCTGCGCCAGGTAGAACAGGCGGTCGATCTCTCCTTCATCCGAAAAAGGGTGGCCCATTTGTACTCCTATACCGGCCGGCCTTCCATTGACCCCGAAGTGCTTATCCGGATACTGCTTGTAGGTTATTTTTACGGCATTACATCAGAGCGCGAACTCATGGAGCAGATCCAAGTCAACCTGGCTTTTAGAGAATTCATAGGGTATGAGCTGGACGAGGAGATTCCCGACCATTCCACTCTGTCGAAGAACCGTCATGGCCGTTTCAAGGGCACGTCTATGTTTCAGGAAATTTTTGATGAGGTTGTTCGGCAGTGTATCGCGAAGGGCCTGGTTGCTGGCAAGCACCTTTCGTTTGACGGCACCACTATTCAGGCCAATGCCTCCTACGAATCGATGGTGCCCAGGCGGGTAGTTGAGATGTCCCCGGCGGAGTACATGCAAAAAGTGGAGCAGGAAAATCCCGTAGCAATAGAGAAAGAGCAGGAGCCACAACCGGTGAGCAATCAGAAAACTGCACCAAAGGAGTCTGGTGTAGCTTCTGGCTCGAATGAAGGTGTTGCCCTTGAGCCAGAGAGTGCCTCCCCGACGGACGGCACGGATACCCAACAGGGGAGTTCGGTTTTTACTGATGGTGGCAAAGACAGGTTGAGCAAACTAAAAGGGTCAGGAGAGAAAACCAACGCCACTCACATCAGTCGTACCGACCCGGAGGCCAGGATATTTACCCGCCCCGGGCAGCCAAAAAAGCTGGGCTACATAGGGTGTGTTACCGTAGACAGCTTGTATAAGATCATCACTGGTGTGGAAGTAATCCCGGGCAACGCTGACGAGGCCCGGGTACTGGTTCCCATGGTGATCTCGCAGATGTTCAAGTTCGGCTTTCGGCCGGATTCCGTATCGGGCGACAAGGCCCACGGAGAATCCCGTGTTTACAAAGAACTTCTTGCCCTTGGGATCAAGCCTTTCATCCCCCATCAAAACTTCCATAAAAGCAACCCTAAGATCTGGCCCCAAGAAAAGTTCCGGTATGACGCCGAGCACGACTGCTACATCTGTCCCAATGGAAAAGTTCTACGGTACCAGGGGCATATAGACAGAAGGATCATGAAAGTGTACCAGGCAAGGCCCCAAGATTGTAAAGTTTGCCCCTACAAAAGCCAGTGCACCACCGCCAGAAGGGTGGGTCGAACCATCAAACGGCATGTAGACGCGCGGGTGTTTGAATACGTCGATCGGCTCCTCAGGCGCCCCGAAGCACGGGACGCGGCCATCTGGCAGCGTACCGGACCCGAGACCATATTTGGGGAAGCCAAAGAGCGCCACGGGCTTAGAAGGGCCAGGTTTAGAGGTCTTGAGCACGTTAAAGAACAGTGCTTGTTGACTGCCACAACCCAGAACATTAAGCGCATGGTCAAAGCGTTAACCAGGAGGAAACCTCCCCAAGCAAGGGAGGCAGTCATGCCTGTCCGAGCCCAAAAAGCTATGCAATTTAAAACTAAGCCAATTTTTTTTCTTTGGTTCACCTGTATTTGATAGGGCCATATTCCAATCTCGTTTCTTAATGGTTTAATTTGAGGGGAAAAGTGCCCTTTTTCAACAGCCCCTTTAAGCGTGGGATGAAAGCGCGGTACTTTTTTGCCGAACACATGTCGCCCTTAGTGCCTGAATTTGGTAAGTCTTCCTCACTTTTGTCTGGTCCTCGAGATCAGGCGCAAAGTGCCGGTCGGCCCTGTCGAGACCGGGTTCCGAGAACTGATCCGGGAAGCGGCTCAAAAGCTCGACCTGGAAATCCTGGCCCTGGAAATAATGCCCGACCACCTGCACCTGTTCGTCAATGCGCCGCCAACGTTGTCGCCGCACGACATCGTGGCTCACATCAAAGGGCTTTCTTCTCACCACCTCTGCCGGAAGTTCACACACGTCACCCGCATGCCTTCCATGTGGACGAGAAGTTATTTTGTCTCCACCGCCGGCAACGTGTCGTCCGACATGATCCGGAAATACATCGGAGCACAGAGGAGAGGGGGGTAAAGCGATGGCCCGGAGCAGAAAGAAAGACGGCATTCCCATGCAGACTCTGACTGCGAAAGCTAAAGTAGCCAATCTGTCCGATCAGGACGCTCTGCTCCTGGGCTTGCTCGGATTTTCAGCGACAATCCCGTTTTTTTCTCCGTGCAGGATTTTGCTTTCAATAAAGTAGAAAACTGTCTTGGCTAAGGTGTTTTAAGGGAGCGGTGGAGAGCGTCATAGGCCCCACTCCTGAAGGTGGGGGTCTCCGGCGCCGCGTGAAGATAGGTGAAGCAAACAAACGTCGTCCGGGCATCGCTGTGGCAAACGTCGGCCGGTCAACCAAACTACTCGACGTGCCAAATTGCACCTAATTTTGTCTAAAATTTTGTCTAATGTTGGAAGAAACGCTACCTGATCGTAGCCGTCGGAGAGCGCGCGGAATCAAGTTGCAAGAATTGTTGTCGATTATTGGGTGGGATACCGCCACCAAGCAGCCCTGTTAGACGCCGGGCGAAAAGCCTGTTCTGGATCGGGGGAGGTCCGGTGAAAGCCGGCGTGGGTTTCAGCTGTGCCCCTTCTTCCAAGAAAGCAGGTGCAGAAGCGGCCGGTAAGGCGTGCTGCCTTCTCGAGAAGCCGGTCCTGGCCTTTTTGTTTTCGACCGACGGATACAATCAGGAAGACGTTCTGGAAGGGGCGCTCTCGGAAACAGGCGGCTCGTGTGTCGTGGGGGCATGTGGGGCGGGGATCGTGACCCCTCAGGGCATTTACAGGGAAGGTGTCGCCGTGCTGGCCCTGGGCGGGGAAGGTATTTCCGCCGTCACGGCGCTGGTACAGTTTATCGAGGGTGACCCTGAAGAAACCGGGAGGCGGCTTGCCAGGAACCTGCTGGCCAAAGCTCCCGTGCGTACGGGTACCGTTTTTGTTTTTCCCGATGGTCTGGCGAACAACATCAGCAAAATGCTCTGCGGCCTTTACGAGGTGCTGGGTCCGGACTTTCAGTACGTGGGCGGGGGTACGGGCGACAACCTGCGGTTTATAAGATCGTACCAGATGACAGAGTGCGGTGTCAGTAGTTGCTCGGTGGCCGCGGCCCTCGTTTGGGGTTGCTCGTTCGGCATCGGCGTCGGACACGGGTGGAGGAGCGTCGGCGCGCCCCTGATCATCACGAAGGCGCGCGGCCGCGTGTTGTACGAGCTTGACGAGCAACCGGCGTTTGACGTTTACTCCTGCCGGCTGGGAGGGCTGAACCCGCAGAATTTTGCCGAGTTCGGAGCCAAGCACCCGCTGGGGATAGCCGACGCCTCGGGCAGGTTTATCATTCGTGACCCTTTGAAGGTGTTGCCCGGCGGAGCCATCCAGCTTGTTACCGATGTTCCACCCAAGGCGGTGGCCTACCTGATGACCGCCGAGAAGGAGGATTTGCTGCGGGTAGCGCGTGACGTCGCAACGGCGGCCCTGCAGGTGGTTCGGGCACCCGGGTTTGCCCTGGTCTTCGACTGCGTCTCCCGCTCGCTTTTCCTGGGGAACGGCCCCGAGGAAGTGGCGGTCATTCGAGAGGTCCTCGGCTCTCTCCCTTTTGTCGGCTTCCTCACCTTCGGTGAGGTGGCGCCTTACGAAGACGTGCCCCTGTTCCACAACAAGTCCCTGGTGATAACTGTCGGAGGGGAGTAGGGCAGCATGGACGTCCATCTTGCCGAACTGGCCGTCCTGTACGAAGTCGCCTCCTTTAATTTTTCCGGCTCGGAAGAAGAACTTTTCCGCGAACTGGTGGCCAAGGCGAGCCGCCTTTTTGGGGCACGGCGGATTGCCCTGCTGCTCTTTGAAGAATCCGCTCGGCCTGCCTGTTACGCGTGGGGCTTTCCGGAACATTTTCTGCAAGAAC
>ENA-ORXB01000515-ORXB01000515.1-sediment-metagenome-genome-assembly--contig:-NODE-515-length-73342-cov-22.107500_pt1 | contig 73342 bp, 63 predicted proteins | sample MGYA00237863_ERZ511475 | MGnify/ENA primary metagenome ERZ511475 (study PRJEB26305, sample SAMN06343858) | sediment metagenome | isolation source: hot spring sediment | place: Canada: British Columbia... | reverse complement strand
GTCCGAATGTGTGCGGAATTGTCGTTGCAGGCGCGGTTCCTGAAGCCACGGCGGGGTCACGCCCGCCGCTCCTGTGCCGCGCGTGCAACGACGCTGTCTGAACCTGGGCGTAATCATCCCTGCACGTGCGTTTCCCACAGACACGGCGGGCTCACGTCCGCCGCTCCTGGTTACCCGTCCGACGATTGTGTGCGGATATGTACGTAATCGTGCCGGCCACGCGATTCCCCAAGCCACGGCGGGCTGACACCGGCCGCTCCTGGCGCTGATTGTTCGTTTGTGCATCGCAAAAGTCGTAATTCCGTCGGTGGGCGAACGCGCGCGAACAAGAGCGGGGGGCGTAAGCCCCCCGTGGCGTTACGGAAACGCTCATGCATTGCAAGACGCTCTATCGGACGGTGGCACTCGCACACGCGAACAAGAGAGGGGGCGTCACCCCCCGCGGTTACACGAACGCGATTGCAACGGCGTCCGCCAACCCACCGGCGACAGTCTGCCGAGCAACTGCGGAAGCGCCTGTGCAAGTACGTCAGCGCGACACACGGCGGGTTCACGCCCGGGGCTCCTGCGCCGCGCGTGCGACGACCGTGTCCGAATGTGTGCGGAATTGTCGTTGCAGGCGCGGTTCCTGAAGCCACGGCGGGCTCACGCCCGCCGCTCCTGCTGCGTGTGCGTTCCTGCATCGCAAAAGTCGCAATTCGTCGGCGGGCGAACGCGCGCGCTCGCTTCTCCATCGCGATTTTCCTTGCATGGGCGTTCTCGGGACCATGCCTGCTAACGCCTGCCGCTCTTGGTTCGGGAGTCGCTATGCGGCGGACATGATTCGGTATGCGTTGCAAGCCCGTCCCCGTACGAACCACGGCGGTCCAGCACCTGTCGCTCCTAACCTTTCGCTGCTCTTTTTAGCGCAACGCAAATTCGCGGACGTGTGTGGAACTGTCGCTGCTTACTCGTGGGACAAAAGTTGGCGCGGTGTCAGCTGGTCATCGGGTTGGGTTTATCGGGGTCGAGGCCGAGTTGTTTCATTGCGTGGGCGACTTTCCGCATTTCGATCTTGCCGGCGCGGGCGAGTTGATAGAGAGCGGCCAGGGCGATGCATTCCGCGTCCACCTCGAAGAAGCGGCGAAGCAAAGCGCGATCGGCGCTGCGTCCAAATCCATCCGTGCCCAGCGAGAACACACCCTGAGGAATCCACTTCGCGATACCATCGGGCAGAATCTTCATATAATCGGAGACGGCGACGACCGGCCAGGGTTCGGCTTGCATCAGCTGGGTGATATAGGGTTGACGAGGTTCCTCCTGAGGATGTAACCAGTTCCAACGTTCGATTTCGAGAGCTTCGCGGCGGAGCAGGACGAAGCTGGTAACGCTCCAAACGTCGGCCTGCACCTGGAATTGTTCGTCGAGGATACTCTGGGCTCGCAACGCCTGCGGCACCATGGGTCCGGAGGCGAGCAGATGCACCCGCAGCGCCCGACGACTCAGTCGCGGTGCTGCTCGGAACTTGTACATGCCCCGCAATATCCCCTCGCGCACGTCTTCGCCTTCCGGCATGGGCGGCATCTCGTAGCGTTCGTTATAGAGCGTGATATAGTAGAAAATGTCCTCTTGCAGTTCGTACATGCGGCGAAGACCGTCCTGAATGATGACAGCCAACTCGAAGGCAAACGCGGGGTCATACGGTTGCACCGTGGGCACGGTGGAAGCCAAGACGTGGCTGTGGCCGTCCTGATGTTGCAGCCCCTCGCCGGCCAGCGTAGTGCGACCGGCCGTGGCACCGAGCAGAAAGCCCTTGCCCCGGGAATCGGCATTGGCCCAGATGAAATCGCCGACTCGCTGAAAGCCGAACATCGAGTAAAAGATGTAAAACGGAATCGTGTTGATGCCGCGTTTCTCCGGCGTGGTGCCGGCCGCGGTGAACAAAGCCATCGCTCCCGCTTCGTTGATCCCTTCCTCAATCAATTGTCCATCCGCAGCCTCGCGGTAGTAAATGAGCATGCCCTTATCCACCGGGTCGTAGAGCTGGCCTTTGGGCGAGTAGATACCGAACGGCCGAAACAGCGCGTCCATGCCGAAGGTGCGGGCTTCATCCGGAACGATCGGCACGATCAGTTTGCCGAAGTTCGGGTGGCGCATCAGCTGGCTGAGCAATTGCACGAAGGCCATGGTGGTCGAAACTTCGCGGCCGCCGGAACCTTTGAGAAAATCCTGGAACGATTCGAGTCGTGGAGCCGGCAACGGTTCGGCCCGCACGACGCGGCGTGGCACAAACCCACCCAGAGCACGCCGGCGTTCCAGTAGATATTCAACCTCCGGGCTTTTTGGGCCGGGATGGTAAAACGGGATTTCCGGAATTTTGCTATCGGGAATGGGCAAATCGAAGCGATCGCGAAACTCGCGGAGTTGCTGCTCCTCGAGCTTTTTCTGCTGATGGGCGATGTTGCGGGCTTCCCCGGCCTCGCCGAGACCGTAGCCCTTGATGGTTTTGGCCAGGATGACCGTCGGCTGGCCGCGGTGCTCGACGGCTCGTTTGTAGGCGGCGTACACCTTGACCGGATCGTGGCCACCACGACGCAGCCGTCTCAGTTGATCATCGCTGAGGTGTTCGACCAGTTTTAGCAACGACGGATATTTGCCGAAGAAATGCTGGCGGATGTAGGCACCATCGGAAGCGGCGTATTTTTGATAATCGCCATCCACTGCCTCATTCATGCGCTGCACCAGCAGACCATCTTTGTCGGCGGCCAGCAAGGGGTCCCAATCGCAGCCCCAGATGACTTTGATGACATTCCAACCGGCTCCGCGAAAGAGGGCTTCCAGCTCCTGGATGATTTTGCCGTTGCCCCGTACCGGGCCGTCCAGCCGTTGCAGATTGCAGTTGACCACCCAGATCAGATTGTCGAGAGCCTCGCGGCCAGCGAGGTAAATAGCCCCGGCGGATTCGGGTTCGTCCATTTCGCCGTCGCCGAGAAAACACCAGACGCGGGTGTTGGAAGTGTCGGCGATGCCACGATGCTGCAGATACCGAAGGAACCGCGCCTGCTGGACCGACATGAGCGGGGATAGCCCCATCGAAACCGTCGGAAATTCCCAGAAATCGGGCATCAGCCACGGATGCGGATACGATGGTAATCCGCCGCCCGGTAACAGTTCCATGCGGAAATTCTCGAGCTGGGCCTCGCTGATACGCCCCTCCAGATAGGCACGGGCGTAAATGCCCGGCGCCGAATGGCCCTGGAAATAGACGTAATCGCCAACCTCCTTCCCTGTGCTGCCGCGGAAAAAGTGATTGAACCCGACTTCGTAGAGCGTGGCGATCGAGGCATAGGTGGCGATGTGGCCACCGACCGCGGGATATTTGCGATTCGCCCGCACCACCATCGCCATCGCGTTCCAGCGGATGATGCTGCGGATGCGACGTTCCAGTTGCCGATCGCCGGGATAAGGCGGTTCTTCGCTGGCGGGAATGGTATTGATGTACGGCGTGGTGGTGCCCAGTCGCAACGCCAGGCCCTGACGCTGGGCATGGGCCAACAGCCGTGCAGTCAGGTATTCCGCACGCTCCCGGCCCCGCGCCGCGATGACCGCATCGAGCGAGGCTAACCATTCGGAAGTTTCTACCGGATCGAGATCGTGCCGGGTTGGCCCCATAGGTGCCCTCCGGGATTAGGTAGGTGGTTCTCAGTGGCCAATCGGTCGTGATCCGGGGCCGGTCATCGCTACAACGCGTACCGGTTTGCGGGCACAGGCCAACCAGCTTAGCGCAGGCCGGCGAGTTCTTGCAACAGTCGCCAGTTCTCCAGGCGATCCTGCATGGCGGCCAATAGCGTCGGGGAAGGATTACCGTCTTTGTCGAAGTGTTTGGCGAATCGGCCTTCGCTGCGGGCAAAGTCAATGAACGTAATCGGCTGGCCGGTTTTCGGATGGCGATACCAGTCCTCTTTCGGAGCGGGGTTGCCTTGCAGGGACAACCGTTCGCGGATGCGTTCGCCTTTGCGCGGGTCGTAGATCAGCAGCGGAAACGCCCGGCTATCCACAGCCAGTCGTGCCTGGTGCGCCGCCAGGTTGTCGGCGACGCCGTGTTCCGGCTGGCAGGTGGTGTAACAGATGACGATCGCTGGCCCTTCGTATTCCAGGGCCCCCAGCACCGATTTGTAAAAGTGGTTGTAATGGGCGCAGGTGGTTTGCGCCACGTAGGTATTGGGATGCATCATGCAAATCTGGGCGATCTCTTTGCGTTTCTCCTGCTTGCCGGCGTACACCTTGCCATGCACCGACATCTTGGTGTTCTGCCCCATGTACGACGACGTGGACGCCTGACCGCCCGTGTTGGAATAAACCTGGGTGTCCAGGACGAAGACCTTGATATTCATGCCGGAGGCCAGCATACGGCTCAGGGATTGGAAGCCGATGTCGAACATCGCCCCGTCGCCGCCGATGCACCATAGCGGTTTATCCTTCCAGCCCATCTGATCCCAGCGCATGCGGACGCCGATGGCATAAGCGGGGGCGTTTTCAAAGAGGGAATTCGTCCACGGCACCAGGTAGGGGTTGTATGGGTACGTGGAGGTGTACACGGTGTTGCAACCGGTGGCGGCGACGATGCCCCACTGGTCGCCGTACTTGCTGGCTGTGGCTGCGCACAGCATCCGCAATGCCGTTCCCTCGCCGCAACCTGCGCACGAACCGGCCCCGCCCACGTAAATGTGCGTCTCTTCCTTGAGCATCATGTCCACCAGCAGGTTGTCGCTGATATAGCGGCTGTCGCTGGGGCCGATGTTCTTGAAGTAGCGATGGCTCTTGCGCACTTTGAGCATGACGTCGTCGGTCTTCTGCACCATCTTCAAGGCGCCGTCATCGCAGACGGTCACGCACTCCGCGCAGCCCTTGCACTTGGACGGGTCAATGATGATCTGGAACAGGCCGCCCGGCAAACCCTTCTTTTTGCCACCTTCGTAGTATTTTTTGGTCTTGGCCCACTGTTGGCGGAACATTTCGCGATCTTCTTCGGGGATACTTTGCAAGCGTCGCTCAAATTCATCCTCGCCGATCACCTTACCGAGAATGGCCGTGTCCGGGCATTCCGTGACGCATTCCATGCAACCGGTGCAATTCTGGGGGATGTACTCGGGAATTTCGGGGGCGATATTGGAAAAGTCACGCAGGTTAGCCGTGCCCGCCGGGATCAACGACCGCGCCACCGACAAATCCGCGGGCAATTCCTCTTCGCCCCAACCTTCTTCGTAACCGCGAATGATCCGTTCGTTGAAATCCACAACATCGAGCACCGGCAGATTCACCAGCCGGTACGGTTTGTCCACCAGTGTACCATAAGTGCTGTTGCCGAATGGATCCCCGGGCTTGGGACCATTCATCGAGGGAGCATTACGAATATCGCTGACCACACTGTCTATGGTCGTGCTCATGCTTTCGCTCCTGTAAGCAGGGATTCGTTGTGGATGATTTCCTGGGGAATTTCCTGCATTTCGTTGTAGCCGCGTTTGATGCAGGTCATGTTGTCCTGAATGACACGTTCCCCGCGTCGGCCAAAGTATTTGCGCAACGCTTTCTCCACGCCGGCATAAACCTGCTCGTCCGACATATTGGCCTGTTTGGCATAGGGCGTGAGTTTCAAAAAGGCACCGAGCAGAACAATGCCCTGCATGCGCATCTGCAGGTCCGGCTCGGAAGCGACTTCGCGGGCAATCTTGACCATGTCGCAATAGTAAACCCGCAACTTACGTTCGCGGATGATGCGGCGATTATACTCCGGGATACGCCGCCAGACCTCGCGGGGATCGGTGTAAGGCGATTGCATGAAAATCGCCCCACCCAACACCACGCCCTTGAGCACGTTGGGGTTCAGAATCGCCGTCGGATCGTTGATTACCAGCAAGTCCACGTGCTCCAGTTCGCAATGGATGTTAATGTGGGTATCCGCGATGGTGAGGTAATAGGTGGTCGGCAAGCCTTTCTTTTCCGAACCGTATTTCGGATAGGCCTGTACGTCCTTGCCGAAGACGTTGCCGGCAATAGTGGCGATGACCTTGTTGGTAGTAACCGAACCGAATCCGCCGACGGAATGGCCACGCATGGAAAAAGCACCGGGCGGGCGTAGGTCCGGGTCCTCTTTCCGCTTGAGTGCCAGCGGATGGTCAATGCCGACGCAGAAGAAATGCCGACCGCCGTCGGGGTCCATCATGTTGTCAAAGGCGGCAATAATGTCGCCGGGACGGACGTCGCGGCTGCCCAGACCGGCGGCGCCATGGTAAATGCGTGGGATACGGCGAATGCGATCCTGGCCGTTGACGCCCAGCATGGCATCGCAGAACGCCGCCTTGATCTCCCGCGTCAGGTGGTTGCCGGTCGTGCTCAGCGGATCATCCATCCGCTCGAACACGGTGAAGGCCAGGCAATCTTTCAACGCCTGCACGATCTGCCGCGCTGGGAACGGACGGAACACGAAAATCGTCAACGCGCCAGCGGCAATCCCTTTCTTTTCCCGCAAGTAATCCACCGTAGCTTTGGCCGTCTCCATGTAGCAACCCATGCCGACGAGGATGTAGTCAGCATCGTCGCAACGGTAAGGTTCAACGAAACCGTATTTACGGCCGGTCTTGCGATAGAACAGCTCGAACGCTTCTTCCAGGGCCGGTTCAACTTTTTCGTAGTACCAGCGCTGGGCGATCTTGCCCTTCATGTACGAATCCTGATTCTGCACCACGCCGGACATCAGTGGATTGGCCGGGTCCATCAGATTGATTAACTTCTCCTTGGGATCGCCGACGTATTCCTTCATGAACTCCGGTTCCGGCAGGCGTACCGTTTCGACGGTGTGCGTGGTGAGGAATCCATCCTGAATGTTGAAAAACGGGACGCAGGTAGCCTCAGCCACACGCCGGGCGATCAAACAAAAATCGCCCGCCTCCTGAGCATTGCGGGCGAAGATCATCCCCCAGCCGCAGTCGGCGACCGACATGACGTCATCGTGCCCGGCATGGACGTTGAGCCCCTGACTGGTCAAAGCGCGGGCTCCGATGTTCATGACCACGGGCAAGCGTTTACCGGCGATGGTGTACAGTACTTCCTTCATCAACACCAGTCCCTGGCCGGAGGTGAAATTCGTCACGCGGCCCCCGGCTACGGCAAAACCTTCGCAAATACTGGCGGCCGAGTGCTCGCTCTCCGGTTCGAAGAACATGAGGGGATCGCCCCAGAGGTTCTTCTTGCCATCCATGACAGCGGCGTTAAAACCACCGCCCATGGTCGTGGAACTGGTAATCGGGTACGCTCCCGCCGCCTGACTGATGTGCGTCTCGACATGCACCACTGCTTCCGCGCCGTCGCAGGTGGTGGGAATCCCCGGATATTCAAACGCCGTTTCCGGTTCCTCTTTGACCGGCTGAGCGATATGGATTTCCTCGCGGTTGAGTATAGCGCTCATGATCACTCCTTCCCGAAGCGGATGGATGGTGATGGGCGACTGTGTTCGGCCAATTTTCAGCAGTAATACGGGACCAGGCTAAATTTCAGCGTCGGCGAGGCTGTGTTCGGCCAGCAGGCGTTCTACCGGCCGCCATTATACAAAACACCGTACCACCTCGCCGAAGCCCAGCGCATGGTGCCGTCCCATAAAGGCTCTGTCAAGTCGGAGTAGGAGCCGCTGTCGCTTCCCGCGACCGGTACGTTACCGAGAAGGGCCAATCCGCATCCTCGCCCCGCGTCCCAGGCCGCTACGTCTGTCCCCGTGGGAATTATACTGTCCGAGCTACCGGCTGCCAGCGACGCAAAATACGAATTACTAATACTTTGCCTTCGTTTCATTAGCCCATTATATGGCATCGTTTCGATATTATCGGCAAAGCATGCCTGGGGCCAGCACAAAACTATCCCGCTTACCCGCCGGTCATCACCGTCAGCATGGGCGCACGAACACACAGCAGCGAGGCTATCGTATGGTCAGTCGGCAAGCGTAGGTCGGCGAACAGCGAGCGGCGAGGCAATACAACAGCGAGCGGACAGGACGCAGATATGGCAAGAGCCAGCCGCTAGCAGCGAACCGACCACCGAGCTTGCCACCACCGATTCGCCCAACTACCAAGAAACTGAGGTACAACAGCACCACCTCCAAATTTTGCTTCGTGGCTTGGTGTCCTGGTGGTTAGAGATCACTAAGCCCCGAGCAAGGGTCGCAGCCATGAATCCAGAAACCCGTGTCTATGACAACATCTTCCAGATGCTGCCCAGCGTCGAGAATCCCTCGCCGATGGTGCGGATCAATCGCCTCAATCCATCGCCGGATTTCGTGCTGTATGCCAAACTGGAATGGTACAACCCGTTCGGCTCGGTCAAGGATAGGGCGGCTTGGTTCATGCTCCGCGACCTGGAAGAGCGCGGGGAGTTAAGAGGTGAGCGCGGCCTAGTGGAACCGACGAGCGGCAACACGGGAATCAGCCTGGCCGCTCTGGCGCGCGCCCGGGGTTATCGCTTGCGAGCCGTTGTCCCCAATCGCGTCCCCCTGGAAAAAAAGGTGCTCCTCAAAATTGCCGGCGCCGAACTGGAAGTCGTCAGCGATGAATTATGTCCTGTGCCGGGAGCTGGCGGCGAAGGGGCGATTAACCTGGCCAAGACTTACGCTAAAGCTCAGCGCGACCGCTACGTCATGCCCAACCAGTACGAAAACGAAATGAATGTTCAGGCGCATTTTAGCACGACCGGCCCGGAAATCTGGCGGCAGACCGAAGGCAGGATTACGCATCTGTTTGTTTCGCTGGGCACCTGCGGCACCGTAACCGGCGCCAGTCGTTTCCTGCGCAGCAAAAAGCCCGACCTCAAAGTCATTGCCGTTCAGCCCAGTGAAGGGCACGATGTGCCCGGCCTGAGGAACGTCAAACAGCTGGAAGTGTCGCGCTTGTTCGACCGCTCGCTGATCGACGAGATTCTTGAGATTGACTACGAACTGGCTTACGTGCGGGCACTGGAATTGTTCCAGAACGAGGGTCTCCGTGCGGGCCCCAGCTCCGGACTCATCTTCGAAGGCGCTCGCCGCATTATCGAACGCGACCGTGTCGGTCTCGGCGTCATGATCTTTCCCGACGACGTCTTCAAATACACGTCCAACATGATGAAACACCTGCCCTTCCTGCGTGAGGGACTGACCGGGTAAGTGCTGGCATGATGGGTTTCAGCCGGTCACTGGCCGGGGTAAGTAAATTGACTATGATGATTATGTTGTCCGAAGCCCGTCCCGCCGTCGGGATGGGCCGACGGCCAGTTGCTGCCTGTGGCATGCTCAGACGCTCCTGTGCAATCTGCAAGGCCATACCGCGGCTGAGCCGATTCTTCCTGCTCTGGCAGGACGGAAGCGCAAAGGAACGCTCAACCGAACTGTAAACTGCCATTGTGGCAGTATTAAAGGAGGCTGGAATCATGGCAGACTACGCTCATCCAGAAGTGCTGGTTTCTACCGATTGGGTCAAGGCAAACCTGGGCAAGCCGGGCATCAAGATTGTCGAGATTGACGTGGACACCAAAGCCTACGATGCCGGCCACATCCCCGGGGCCATCGGGTTCAACTGGCAAACTCAGCTTCAGGACCAGGTCAAGCGCGACATCATCAGCAAGGAGGACTTCGAGAAGCTGGTCGGCGGGGCGGGCATTTCGCCGGACGACACGGTGATTCTCTACGGCGACAACAACAACTGGTTCGCCGCTTACGGATTCTGGCTGTTCAAGATTTACGGGCACAAGGACGTGCGGCTGATGAACGGTGGGCGAGTTAAATGGCTCAACGAAGACGATAAGCCCATGACCACCGAGAAACCGAATTATCCACCCGTTCCTTACAAGGTCCGCGAAGTGCACCTCGAATATCGCGCACTGTTGCCGGAAGTGCTCGACATTGCCACGGGTCGCAGACCCGCCAATCTCGTGGATGTCCGCAGTCCCGATGAATACACGGGCAAGGTGATCGCACCGCCGGGCATGACCGAGACAGCGCAGCGGGGCGGACACATTCCTGGTGCCCGCAACGTTCCCTGGAACACCGCAGTCAATCCCGACGGCACGTTCAAATCCCCCGACGAGCTCCGCAAGATTTACCTCGAACAGGCTCGCCTTGACCCCAACAAGGAAACTGTCGCGTATTGCCGCATCGGCGAACGTTCCAGTCATACCTGGTTCGTGCTCACCTACCTGCTCGGTTTGCCGAAGGTCAAGAACTACGATGGGAGCTGGACGGAATACGGCAACCTGATCGGTGCCCCAATCGAGAAGTAACCGTCCGGTCTATCTCATCCAGGTAAAGCTCGCGGTCATTGCACCCGACAATGCGATAAACCGCATGTAAAAGGCGCCCCGCATACGCTCGCAAACAGAAGTCGCGTGCGGACCAGAGAGCGGCGGGTGTGAGCCCGCCGTGCTTCACGGAACCGCACCTGCAACGGCACTTCCGCAATTGTTCCGGAGACCGCCGACAGCGTGTTGTCGAACGGCGTTGCAGTTGCGTTGCTGCAACCACGGGGGGCTTACGCACGGCGTTCTGCTGACGGTGTGGTGCGGAGTGGTCAGCGTTGCAGTCGCGACGCTGCAACCACGGGGAGTTTACGCCCCCCGCTTTTGGCTGTACCTGCGTTCGTGCATCGCAAAAAGTCGCGTTCCCTTGCGAGTGCGTTGCCCAATCGCCACGGGGGGCTTACGCCTCCCGCTCTTGATATTGCATGAACGGCTTCGATTCCGATTCCGTTCCGGGTGCATTGCCGAACCACGGGGGCTTACCCTCGCTCGTGCTGTGCAGCACCGACGTTTGCCAGTGAAATTACCACTTTTCCGATACACAAATGCACATACAGGAGCGGCGGGTGTGAGCCCGCCGTGCTTCACGGAACCGCACCTGCAATGGCACTTCCGCAATTGTTCCGGAGACCGCCGACGGCGTGTTGGCGAACGGCGTTGCAGTTGCGTTGCTACAACCACGGGGGGCTTACGCCTCCCGCTCCTGATATTGCACGAACGCGTTCAATTCCTATTTACGATTTCCGTCCCGGGTGCGTCTCCCGAACCAAGGCGGACTAACCCCGGTCGCTACGGTGAGTGTTCGTTGTCCCTAGAAAAATCGCGCTTCCCATGTGCAACCGTCTGGCGTACGCCGGTGAGCGGACGTGCGCCGCTCGCCTATCCGAACGGTCAGGAGGTTTGTATAGTCACCGCACTGTGGCTGTGCGCGTGGGACTCTTACGCCAAACGAAGGGAGCAACTATGACCCGGAAACTGGCGGTGCGGGTGCTGGCTCTGGCGGGCGTGCTGATTTGGGCTAACCTGCGAGTTACTGCTCAGGAAGCGATCACGCCCAAGGAGCCGATTCGCTTGTTCAACGGGAAAGACCTGACCAATTTCTACACCTGGCTGGGCTCGCCGGGCAAAGGCCAACCGCCGCTGGGCAAGAATCACGATCCGAAAGGCGTGTTTCGCGTCGTGGATGGGATGATTCGCATCAGCGGCGAAGTGTTCGGGGCCCTGACCACGGAGAAGGAGTACGAGAATTATCATCTAATTGTGGAGTTTAAATGGGGAGAAAAGACGTATCCGCCCCGGGAGAAAGCGGCGCGCGACAGCGGGATTCTCCTGCACTGTGTCGGCGAAGACGGTGGGCCTGGCGGCAAGGGTTTCTGGATGGAATCGATCGAATGCCAGGTCATCGAAGGGGGCACGGGCGACATTATCCTAGTGGCGGGCAAGAACCGTCCCACGGTCACGGCCACTGTCCGCAAGATGGGCAATCAGCTTTACTACGACCCCAAAGGCGAGCCGGTTACCATCGATCGCGGTCGCATCAACTGGTCGGGTCGCGATCCGGACTGGAAAGACGTAAAGGGTTTTCGCGGCCGTCATGACATCGAAAAGCCGCATGGCGAATGGAACCGCGTGGAATGCATTTGTGCCGGCGACAGCATCACCATTCTGGTCAACGGTCAGGTGGTCAACGCCTGCAGCAAAGCCAGTCACCGTCGCGGCAAGATTCAGCTTCAGTCGGAAGGAGCCGAATTGTTCATTCGCCGGGTGGATTTGCTGCCGCTGGAAACAAAAGCCCCGAACTGAAAAGTCCCGCGGCGCCACTATTACTGGTGGGTGCCGGAGCGATGGTCGGGGTTGACCCAACCCGGAGCCGATGCCTGGCGTAGCGATAAGAGAGTAAGCGCGTGGCAGGAATTGTCGCGGCGGGCAAAGCACCAACGCAGCCGATGCAAAATGGGCGACGTGCGGCTGGCGAATAACGTAGAATGGTATGGACGGAACAAGAGGAGGCTGTCCCCGACCAAGCCACCCGGCGCGGCACGTCGGCAAACATCCCCGACAGCGGCTGGTATTGGCCAGCTGGGGTAGTGGTTCAGGAATCCGTTTGGACTTGCAGCGAAATGGGCAAGGTGCATACCATAATCCACTTATGCCAGTGCTGGGCTCTGGCAGAGTCGAGCCTGGTAGCCGGGGAGCCCACTATGAGGCGAGGAGTGTGGTGCAGGTCGTGTTGTCTGTTTGGGGCAGCAGTGCTGCTAGCGGGGCTGGTCGGGTTGCGTGCCTTCCCGGCCGATAACCCTGCCGCTACTTTCTGGGCGGTCGAAGACCTCAAGCCTGGCATGAGGGGGTATGGTTTGACTGTATTCCGGGGCACCCGTCCGGAGAAGTTTGACGTGGAGATCCTGGGGGTGTTGCGGCAAATGAGTCCGGGACGTGATCTGGTCCTGGCGCGACTGAGTGGTTGCAATCTGGAATACACCGGTGTGGTATCAGGAATGAGCGGCAGTCCGGTTTACGTGGATGGAAAACTGGTCGGCGCCATCAGCTACGCCTGGTCCTTTGCCAAGGAGCCGATCGCTGGCATTACTCCTTTCGCGCAGATGGTGGAGTTCGTGGATTCGTTTGAACGGCGGGAGGGTCTGGTCAAAGGGCGTCGGTTGCTGTTACCCCAACCGCTGCGGCTGGGCGACCGCGTCTGGACCGAGGTCTGGCTCAGCGGCGGGGGAAATGACAGCGCATCCGGCCAACTGTCTGAACCACGCCGAATACCAGCTGATGCCCTGTGCCTGACCCCCTTGCAATTGCCGCTGGCTGGCATCGGGTTCACATCCCATGCCCTGCAAATGCTCGGCGAACGGCTTGGTGGATACGGACTGGTTCCGGTGCAAGGCGGAGCTGTCGGCAGTGTCAAGGCGGGCGAACTGCCAAACGAACTCCTGCCCGGAGCCGCTCTCGCCGTGGGGCTGGTTACGGGCGATCTGAGTTTGTACACCCTGGGAACAGTGACGGAAGTGGTCGGGGATCGCATCTATGCGTTCGGCCATCCGATGCTGGGCTTGGGACGTTGCGAATTTCCCTTGTTCAGTGGTTACGTGCATGCCATTTATCCCCGGCACAATATCAGCTTCAAGATTGGTTCGCCGTTGCAAGCTGTCGGTGTGCTGCATGCCGACGTCAGCACGGGAATTTCCGGCTATCTGAAGCGCAAGGCCGATCTGTTGCCGGTCGAAGTCACCGTACGGTTCGGTGCAGAAGGAATGGCACGGACGTATCGGTGTGAGGTAGTACGGCACCGCAGCCTGACCCACCAGCTCGTGTACGCGGTGCTGACCAATGCCGTGGACGGCGAAGGAGAATTGCCGGAAGAGCTGACGGCGGAGGTGGAACTGCGCCTGGAACTGGAAGGCCAGCCGCCCATCGTGTTTCGCGATCAATTTTCGGGAAGCAGTTACGGGGGCAATCGAGCTCCGCCCAGTCTGTACCAGCCGGTGGCTAACCTCGTGCAGTTGCTTTACAGCAACCCGATTGGTCAGTTGCGTCTGAATCGCATCGTCTGTGACACTACGTTGACACCGGGCCGCATCAGTGCCGACATTGATTCGGTGCAGTTGGAGAATGAAGTCTGTTCGCCCGGGGAAACGCTGGTGGTGTACGTCGGGCTGAAACCATATCGCCAACCGCTGCAGCGCCTGCGTGTGGAACTGCCCTTGCCCGCGGATTTGCCGGAAGGCACTTACACCGCCCAGGTCATGGACGACCTGAGCAATGCCCGAGCGGAGCTGCGCGATTCGCCGATTCTGAGCAATCCGACCACGGTGGAACAATTGCTGCAGGCGTTGGCGGTGCAGACGTCGGCAAAACGGACGCGCGTGGCCGTGCGCGTTGCTCTGCCCAGTTCGGGCGTGGTCGTACAAGGCACAGTTCTGCCCGACTTGCCGCCGAGTATGGTCGCGCTGTTGAGCCAAGCTCGGCAACCGGGTGTGGCCACGCTCGGCAGTGCCCTGGTCGCTCGCCGCGAATCCTCCTGGGTTGTCCAGGGTCAGCAATCGGTGCAATTCCGCGTCCTCAAGCACAAACCCTTCTTCCAGCCGAAACCGCTGCCCGGGGGATAGCCGCACGAACAGCGACGCCACAAAGGCACGAAGTCACGAAGCGAAAAGCATGCGGGCTTGGGCGGAACGCCCCCTGGCTGGATTTCGCCGGGGATTTGCTCCGGAACAATTGCCTCGCCGCCTCCCGCTCGCTGCTGGTTGTTCCCATCCTGGTGGCTGAACTGCCGGCTATTTCGCAAGTCGGAACAATCGTCCTGGACGCATGAGGGCGATGAATGATGCGCTGGCTCATAGCTAGTCTGCTGGCGATTGGGTTGCTAAGCTCACCCGTTTGGGCGAGCAAGATGCGTTTCTGGCGGCACCACCAGCCGACCCATTACGAAAAAGCGGTTCTGGATAAAGTCGTGCTGGCCGGTGACGGATCGATTCGGCTAGCGCGGCAGGTGGACCGACTCGGGGAAATGGAGGCGGCACATATATGGTGCATTGTCGAAGACGCCCAAGGCCAGCTTTACGTGGCCAGCGGGAACGAGGGCAGGATTTTCCGCGTGGATGCCAGCGGTCGGGTCAGTCTATTCTGCAAGACGGCTGAACCGCAGATCTTTTCGCTGGCCGTCTTGCCTGACGGTCGCCTGGCCGCGGGCACCGGGCCTGGCGGTCTGGTGCTCGAAATCGGTCCTGACGGAACTGCCCGCGTCCTGACCAGAACGGGCGAACATTACGTCTGGACGCTGGTGTACGATCCGCAGGCGGACGTGCTGTACGCCGGCACTGGGCCGCATGGCAAAATTTTGCGCATTGCACGCACCGGTCAGACCGAACTGCTGTATGCCACCCGGCAGGAACATGTGCAGGCTCTTGTGCTGGCAGAGAATCGGTTGTATGCAGCGACGGCGAAACGCGGGCTGGTGCTGCGCCTGGAGTTGGCGACAAAACAGGCCACAGTTTTGCTCGAAGCTCCGCACAGCGAAATCCGCAGCCTCTGCCGCTGGGGCGAAACCATCCTCGCCGGTACTGCCGTGCCGCTGGCACGTGCCAGCTCCACCACCGCTACTGCCAGCAGTCCGGGTGGCGCAGCCAGCAGCCCGACTGTGAAAGAGAATGTTGTCTTTGCCATTGGCCCGGATGGAACGGTGCGGGAGATTTTTCACGACCGGGCCATGATCCTGGCGCTGGCGCTACTCAGCCAGGATCACCTGCTTATTGCCACCGCCGGGCAAGGGCAACTGTTTGAGTATGACTTGCGGCAAGGGGTACGCAGCGAAGTGGTGCGGTTGCAAACGCCGCAGATTTCCGCTCTGTGTCAGCGAAGAAACGGTGGGGTGATCTTCGCCAGCAGTGATCCCGGCCGGCTATACATATTGCAACCGGATTATGCCCGGCAGGGCCGATTACTTTCAGAAGTGCTGGACGCCCGACAACGCAGCCGCTTCTTGCAGGTGCAATGGCTGGCGACTCTCCCACCGGGTACACGACTGAGCGTAGCGCTGCGCAGCGGCAATACCAGCATCCCCGATGACTCCTGGAGTCCGTGGTCAGCAGAAATAACCGATGCCGATCAAGCTTCCCTGAATGTTCCGCCGGCACGCTTTGTCCAGTATCGGGTGACGTTGCAGACCGACCAACCGCGAGTCACGCCCATTTTGCACAGCATCTCCCTGGGTTATCAGCAGGTGAACCTGGCGCCGGAAATCACCGCCATCGAGGTGCCGGATGCGGAAGCAACTCCGCCAGAATCAGGCAGAGGCGAGGCGGTGCGGAAATGGCGGTTCAAGTGGACGGCCAACGATCCGAACGAAGACCAGCTAGTGTACGACGTCTATTTCCGCAAGGAAGGCTGGAACCACTGGGTGGAACTGGCACGCGATCTCGAAAAGCCGGAGCTGGAGTGGGACGCGACTACCGTGCCCTCGGGAGTGTATCGTCTGAAAGTGGTGGCCAGCGATCGCCGCGACAATCCTCCCACGGAAGCCCGCCAGGCGGAGCGGATCAGTCCCCCCTTTGTCGTGGACAATGTGCCGCCTGTTGTCACGGTCAAACTGGAAAAATGGGAAGGAGAAACGGCGTGGATCGTGGCCAGTGCCAGCGACAATCTCACCCGGCTGGCGCAGGCGGCCTGGTCGCTGGACGGCGGGAAATGGCAAGCGCTGTTCCCCAGCGACGGCGTCTTCGATCGGCGGAGCAAAACTTTCCGTTTTCGAGTCGGTCCGCTGTCTGCCGGCACTCACGTGGTGCTGGTTCGGGTCAGCGATGCCGCTGGGAATGTCGGGGCGGGCGATCTGGTTTTCGAAAAATAGTGCGCGACGGCGTTGCCCACTTGACGATTTCCTGCCGATAATACAATGCCTTCCCCATCTCGCCGGGGACAGATCGGCCGTAAGGGGCGTGATTGGCCGGAGGTCTGCCCCGACTAGGCTGACAGCGCCAGCTCAGGAATATCCGGCGCGGCCAGCGGGAACTTGCCAGAAAACGATCAAGTGAAACGCTTTGGCCAGCCGTATCTCGATCCTGGGCATAAGATGGCGCTTGGCCTGTCTGTGAATCCGCCTGGATGGGTCAGGCCCGGCGCACGCCTGGCACCGCAGGGCAAAACGCAGCGCACAGGCGACGCGGATTCGCCCATTCGGAGAGAACTTTTCTCCGCAAAATCTGTAATACCTCCAGTGCGGTGCTCGCTGCTACCGCCTTAAGCCCTGCTGGCAAGGCTGACTGCCGGTGCGAGTCGCCACCTGGACGCCGGCGATGCCGCCGTCTGGCCAGGGCGGCTGGGGATCTGCGCTGCCCCGGCTGTGTGGGCATACTGGCAGGGCCGTTGTCAGACCATCAATTCCACCGCGCTAGCGAGGTATTAACATGACACGCAAACTTTTTTTGAAACTGTGGCTCGATTATCCCGCAAGCAGTCGCGCACGACCCGGCAATGCCGGTAGCGCTGCAGACACCAGCAGCCCCCATGCCGGGCGTCGCCGTTCCCGCGACGAAGAGGAAGAAGAATTCGACGAGGAAGAGGACGAAGACCTCGACGATGAGGAAGACTTTGAGGACGAAGATTTCGACGAAGAGGAAGAACTAGACGAAGACGAAGACTTCGAAGACGAGGATTTCGACGAAGAGGAGGATTGGGAAGAAGAGGACTGGGAGGAGGAAGAAGAACTCGAAGAGGATTTCGAGGAAGAGGAAGAGTTCGAGGACTACGAGGAAGAAGAGGAAGAGGACGAATGGGATGAAGAAGAGGATGAGGATTAGATACGCCGTCCTCGTAGTGGTCCCGATTATCGGCCTCGCGGTTTCACTGGTGAGGGACGGGAGTATCTGCCGGAAGATTTGCCCGCGACTTCAGCGCCAACTGGTCGGCGGAGGCATACGGGGATGGTTGGCGGTAGCGCTTGACCGAACCGACTGAGGACACCCGGAAGGCTTCCCGACCGGTGCCCCGCGCAAGTAGAGCCTCCTTGGGAAACTTTCGCTACTCATGCCCAAAGACAACGATCAACGAGTTTATGAAGCGCGGTCAATTCCAAGCCGAGCGACGTGTCGCCGGGGTTTGGCACATTGGTTAGGACGAACCTGGGCGCATTGGACTTATGCCCGGCACGTGGAACCGTTGTGGCTGGAGGTCACGCAGTGGCAGATTCGCGTACCCGACTGGCCGAAATCCCTTCACGCCCTGAAACTGGTGCACCTAACGGACTTTCACGGTGGCAGGCGGGTGCCGTTGTCCTTGCTGGTGGAGGCGGTGGACCTGACCAACGCCCAGAAACCGCACCTGGTAGCACTCACCGGAGATTTTGTTCATGCCGGACGACGTTACGTCGAACAGGTCGCGGAGGTGTTAGGGCGATTGCGAGCCCAGATCGGGATAGCGGCGGTGCTGGGTAACCATGATTTCGCCGTGCGCACCAAACTCGCTTGGCGACGCTCCGCGTTACCAGGACGAATCGAAACCGCATTGCGGGAGCGTGGTGTGCAAGTGTTACGCAATCAGGCCTGGCGTATCGAACACCAGGGGGCAGTGTTTTACCTGGTGGGAGTGGACGATCTGTGGAGCGGTGCCTGTGACTTGCGACAAGCTTTTCGCGAAGTGCCGACGGAAGCCCCCTGCGTATTACTGGCCCATCACCCGCACACTCTCGACCAATTGCCGCAACGCCGGGTCCTTCTAACACTGAGCGGCCACACCCATGGCGGGCAGGTGAACTGGCCCGGTCTGGGCCCGTTGTTTCTGGGCGGAAAAATGAGGCGCATGGCGGCCGGACTGTTTCGCCATCGCCACGGGCTGCTTTACGTGAATCGCGGCGTGGGCTACGGCTGGCGCTTACGTTACGGCGTTCGACCAGAAGTGGCCGTATTCACACTTCTCAACTCCGAATTATCCGCCAGAACATACTGACCACGAAGGCACCGAAGACACGAAGAAAAACCGGCCAGCCTGCCCAACGGCAACTTTGCTGCCTTTGTCTTCGTGTCCGGGTGGTTACAACCTGTGGCTGCCCGACCCGTGTCGGCAGCGCTCCTGGCACAGTCAGCCAGTGGACGATATAATCGAATGGAACGAAGCCAGCCGGATTGTTCCGACTTTCGACACCCGGCCCGGACACCTTGCCGCAGTCGGGCAACAGGACAATCCGGCCAGGCAGTCGGGGGCGAGAGGCGGAGGCTATGGCCAACACACCCTGGCTACAGAGCGAAGGTTGGGAAGCGATCTCCAGACCGCCGGCTAGCTTGCAGGAGATGGCCGCCGAAAGCCAGCTTCATTTCGAATTGCGATTTTTCACCGACATTCTGCGCCGCTATCCCGACTATGTGGATGTGTTGCGGATCATGAGCCAGTTGTTGACCCAGGTAGGTCGCTATCCGGAAGCACTGGAAGTGGACTTGCGGCTGGTGCGTTTGCGGCCGCGGGATGCCGTGGCCCATTACAACCTGGCCTGCACATATGCCCGGCTCAATAAGACGGATGCCGCCATTCGTGCCCTTCGCCGCGCTATCGAACTCGGCTATCGCGATTACCGTTACATCAAGCAGGACCGCGACCTGGATTCCATCCGCGATGATCCCCGCTATCGGGAACTGATGCGCCAGCTGGAAAGTGGCAACGTGTGAAAGGGTGACGTAGCGGTTCGGCTAACGCGAAAGCGACTAAGGCACCGCTCCTCGGTTTTGCTTCGTGTGCTATCCTGGAAACGCTGCAATCTCAGGCTGAATGGCTTGCGTTCGTGGCTTTGTTCTGAGGTGGCGGCAATTGCATTTTCTCCACCACGCCGTGCCCCAGGTCGAGTAGCCAGTAGCCCAGGATAAGCACGGTCATCGGCAGGGTAAGCGCCGCCGCGTTGGCAGGCGTCTGGTCTGACGGCAAGGCCGCCCGCAGGAAAGCAGCCAGATAGATCAACGCGAGCACCAGCGAACTGGGGGCGACGTCCTGCTTGACACAGCGCCAGGCTCGCCGGATGCTACGCCACAAGCCCCACACGACCACCAGCGTCACCGGCCAAATGCCCAACAACCAGTCCGGGACGGGTAAGGTCTGGTACATGGCCTGACGCCAGCAGCGCCAGAGGGCGGTGAGTAGCGAAAAGGTTTCGGCGCCGACCAGGGCAGAAGGCGTGGGTTGCGGGTGCCTGGCGAGTGCCGGCGTGCGGCCGGAGACCTTCCACGCCAATATCCACACCGCCGACAGCACCAGGGGGACTAACAGCGCCGACCAGCGTTTCCAGGCACCGGGCCGGTGGCGATGTCTCTGCCACCACCAGAGTACGGCCAACCCGCTGGCTACCCACAGCAGCAGTAAAATGGCGAACGTTTGCATCAGCAGGGCGGGCGCGACCGGGGCAGCCGGTTCGGCGTCAGGATGTTGCGGTCTCCAGGTACCCGGCAGCATAACCAGCACGCCGACCAGCGTCCAGAAAACCCAGGTCCTGCGCCCGGTACCAGGCGACCAGAGCAATTCGTAAAAGTGCTGGCACCAGCACGCGGTCAGGAGTAAGCTGACGAGCTGCCAACCGGTCGGTGATCGCCACGCTGACCAGTCCAGGTGGGGATGGTGCACGACCACCAGACCGGTCAGCAAACCGAGCAACCAGCACTTACTGGCCCATGCCAGCCAAACAGCGGCAGCGACGGCGAGCAACGGCGTCCAGGTGAGCCAGTTGCTTCCCTCCGGGCGTACCGTCGGCCACAAGGCGGCGAACAACGCCGATAGCAACGGTATCCACCAGCGGAACGCCCAGGAGCGGCGACCTTCGTTCATACTTCGGATCTCACGTTCTGGCCGGCACGAGCCTGAACTCCCCCAGCGAAGATAGCCATCGAACCGGTTGCCTGCCAAAAGCCAGCTCGACGCCTGCTTCGAGGAAATCGGCTCCTGTTGCGACTAGCAGGACAGCCAGGCACGAAGTCGAGAGCGCCAGGCTGCGGTTAGACCAACCCGGCAGGTTTTTCCTTCGTGGCTTTGTGGTGGCTCTTTCTTGTTTGGATATTCTATCGCCAGCGCTTAGCATTTGCTACTGGCCAGTTGCTAGTCGGAGGTGCGGCTGGGAATTGCTGAGCGAGCGCGTGGGAAGGTTTCAGCGACCGGCCGGTGGGGAAGTGGGCGTGTTCTGGCTGCGTTCCATCAGGCGTTGCAGTAAAACGGCGATGGTTTGTAGGTGTTCCCGGTTCTGTTTTTCGCTGGCTTCGAGGCGAGCCTGGAGGTTGGCATTTTCCTGCCGGAGCCGTTCGATTTCCTCGCGTGCCTGGGCTAGATCCGTCTGGGCCGCCTGAATCTCCTTGAGCGCCTGGTTGAGTTCGCGGGTCTTTTCCTCGATTTTCTCCTCGCGATAAGCCAGCCGTGCTTCCAGCGAACGAATTTCGTCGCCGGCAGCCTGTAAGCGTTGCGACATCTCCTGCCAATAGGCGTTAGGCGGCGGTGGGGGCTGCTGGGCACTGGCGAGGGAAACCGGCGGCGTGCTGGTAGAACCGGGATGTCCTGGCACTGTCCAGGGCCAGGTCGTCGGTTGACACCCCAGGGTCAAAAGTAGCCAGCCTGCTGTCCCGACTAACCACCAGGCGATTCCGGAAGCCCGAGGTTTTCGGCTTCTGGAGCTGCGGACAAGACGGCAAAGATTATCGGGCAATGTCGGCCGACGCTGGCTCATATCATCCAGCTCTTCTCGCGGAGCTACAGGCGATAACTTCCTGGCCCCGGGCATGGCACTTCTCCAGCAAAAATTTCCTCGCAGTTCGTTTGTCTGCGTGAGGAGGAATGTTCGGCCAGGGATGGCAGCTTTGCGGAATCCGCAGCGTGGTTAGCCGCACCGCGTCGGCAGGCATGCACGGTCTCCTGGCTCAGCTCTCGTAAACGCAGCGTAGCCGAATGGTGCGTCCGCAACTGCAAACGATTTCGATGCAGCGAATCTCGCCCTGTTCGCGGTGCGTGCGAATCTGCAGGGTATCGCGGCCAGGACCATCGTGATTGTGGCCGGGACCCACCAGCACCGCCTTTTCGACTCGCACGCGTTGCCCTGGCAACAAGGGAGGTGGGTGGAGCTGGTTCTCCAGGCCGTCGGCTGGTGTGTTCATGCCTGAAAATCCACCACGTGTCCGGGACGGTTCGGGTCAGTCGCAGCAGGGTCTGCCGACTCCGTGTCCGACTCAGCGGTGGGCGTGGATTCGGTTGCCAGCGGAGAAGCCGCTTTGCGGCGTTGGCGAGACGGGGTCTGTTCCCCGCTACCCGGCCAACCCCCGTAGGAACTGACCGCAGGCAAGTGGATCGGCTCGCTCATAACGCCTCCTTGCGCCGCAGGTATTCGGCGATCCGCCACTCCGCCGATTGCAGCAGCCGACAGATTCGCGACTCCGACAGGTTCAACACCTGAGCAATCTCCCGCAGCCGCAAATCCTCCACATGGTGCAGCAACAGCACGGTGCGTTCCCGTGGGGGCAATTGCTGAATAGCCTCGGCCAGGAGTTCGGCAAGTTCGCGGCGTTCCAGTGCCTGATCCGGTGATGGCGGCGTGGGAGTAAGGGCGAGGGTTTGCCCATCGGCGAGTTGTGCGGCATCGCTTCCGCCCTCCTCACTGGAATTGTGCCCGCCGGCTGGCTGATCCAGCGAGACCAGACGGCACAATCGCCAGGCAGCCAGCGTATCGCTGATTTCTTCCAGGCTCAGTCCGGTCGCCTGGGCTAATGCCTCCGGACTCACTGGCGCGGGCAGACGCTGATAAGCATCGCGAATCCGTGCCCATTTCCGCAGGGCTTGTTGCGATAAGGGAGAATTGCGGCGAAGCTCATCGAGTATGGCCCCGCGGATGCGGAAGTAGGCGAAGGTCTGGAATTGCACACCGCGGCTGGGATCGAAGTGAACCGCCGCTTCCACTAATCCCAGCACGCCGGCCGCCTCTAGGTTCTCGCGATCCACTTCGGGTGGCAGACGGGCCGACAGTTTCCCCAGCACATGCCGCACCAGATACAGGTGCGACAGGATCAGTTCGTCCCGCTGTGCCTGGCTGAGGCTCTCCTGGTAGGCCTGATGCAATCCCGCCACGGTCGGCGTTTCCTATGGCTAGTCACTCTCCGCTTCCCTGGGGCCAATCATCGGTTCCGTTCCTGGCTCGATGCCGACGAATAGTCCTTGGCCTCCGGCAAATCGGTCGGCCTGGATGTCAATCGCCTCTGAGGCGAAAGTACCTCGCGTCTAGCGATACAGCAGATAAAGCCAGAGTGCGGCCAGCGAAGCAGCAACTGCGGCGGACAGTGTTGCCCGTTGCAAGATGGTGAACGGTTCCAGTCCAGCCCAGATGCCGCCTCCGACTACCCCATACCACACACCGCAGCCGACAATGGCCGCTAATTTCCAGTTCTGGTAGCTCCGCATGCTGGGTCATCGCACGGGGGAGTGGCAGGTGATAAGCCCGCCGGTAATTCTTTCGGCAAGAGTGGCGACGAGTTTGAAGGATTTGCCGAATTTTTCGCCGCTGCTATCCGCAGACCAGGACTTGCCCCCGCCCGAAAGTTGTTTGTCGTCGCGCAAATCAGATCGGCAGACACTGGCGAGTAGCGAGAGGCCAGGGACGAGTGGTAAACCCGCTGCAGCATCGCTTCCACCTCGGCCAGCGCGCGAGGCTGACTCTCCCGCCTCCTGACAGGGACTGGCGAGCGGCAGGTCCCTGGTTAGTCGCGACCAGTTCCGTGCCATGATGTGTTGTCTGATCCACTCAGGAATTGCCGTCGTGATGGCCGCGTACTCGCACGGTCGGTAAGCGAATTTGCCAGTGCCCGGTAGAAATGGCTGCGGCTGCACGGTGGTCGCGCCGCGTCATGTCGGACGGGCGGTTTCGGCAGGTGCATTGCCCCCAGCCAGGTCTTCGAGTCGGAGCATGGCCACCGGATGCAGGGTCAGATTGGCCGGTACTTCGGCATAGCTGATCACGCCGAGGTCCGGCAGCGAGCGATACAGTGCCTGGCGCAATGCTCGACGAATGCTGGTATCGCACAGAAGCGCCACCTCCTGGCCCTGGACGGCAGCACGGCGCCACAGTTCCGCCAATCGTGTGATGAGCCGTTCGAGTCGTCCCGGCTCCAGGACCAGGTGATTCTGATGCAGGCTGCGTTGCAGTTCCAAATGCAGCCGCGGTTCCAGCACGATGCCGTGCAGGCGATTGCTGGCATCACGGAAGCGGTCGCAGATGTCGCGTCCGAGTTCGGGACGAATTCGTTCGGCCAGTTCGACAGCGTCCTTGACCGTGGTGGCATAATGCGACAGGGCTTCCAGAATCCGCACCAGGTTGGAAATCGGTACGCGTTCTTCTACCAGCAAACATAGCACACGATGCAGTGTGCCGAGGCTGATTTGTCCGGGAATGAGTTCATCCACCAGGGAAGGAGCCTGGGCACGTACCTTGTCCACCAGCAGCTTGACATCCTCGCGGCTGAGGAGTTCGTGAGCGTGTCGGCGGAGAATTTCGCCCAGGTGAGTAATCAGGACACTGGGCGGGTCGACGACCATGTACCCGGCGAGTTGTGCGGCAGTGCGCTGACTTTCGCTGATCCAGCGAGCCGGCATGCCAAAAGCCGGTTCGGTCGTGGTTTCGCCTTCGATGGGCGGTCGCGTGCCGGTCGGATCGATCGCCAGCCAACGGTCCGGGCGCAACTGTCCCCGGGCCACCTCGCGTCCACCAATGAGAATGCGGTAGGCCTCGGGCTCGAGTTGTTGCAGATTGTCGCGGATGCGAATCGGGGGAACCCACAGCCCGTGTCGGCGAGCCAGTTCCCGCCTCAATGCTGCAATGCGATCGAGCAGACCAGCACCGCGCTTAGGATCGACCAGCGGGATGAGCCGCCCACCTATCTCCAGACAGGCACGGTCGTGCTGGAGAAATTCGTCGGCGTGACGTTCGATGGGCAGACCACTGGTTCGGGCCGGAGGTCTCTTTTCCGGAGCCGGAGTGGGCAAGTCGGGGCGTAACTGTCGCGCCCACCAGGCGAGCATCCCGGCTAGCACCAGAAAGGGCCATTTCGGCAAACCCGGAGCCAGCGCCAGCACCCCTAAAATCACCGCGCCAATCCCGAGCGCCCGCGGCCGGGACAGTAGCTGACTGCCGATTTCCTGTCCCAGGCCCACCTGCGTCGTCGCTTTCGTCACCAGCATGCCGGCCGCGGTGGCGATAATCAGGGCGGGAATCTGTGACACCAGGCCGTCACCCACCGTCAGAATCGAATAGCGCTGCAGCGCCTGAGCAATGGTCATCCCGCGGAGCGTGCCCAGGATCACCCCGCCGATCAGGTTGATGGCAGTGATGACGAGTCCGGCAATAGCATCGCCCCGCACGAACTTGCTGGCGCCATCCATGGCACCGTGAAACTCGGCCTCCCGCATCAACTGTTGCCGACGCCGACGGGCTTCCGCTTCGTCAATGCTGCCGTTGTTCAATTCCGCGTCAATCGCCATCTGCTTGCCCGGCAGGGCGTCCAGCGTAAATCGTGCTGCTACTTCCGAAATGCGGTTGGCACCCTTGGTGATCACCACAAACTGAATCACCACCAGAATCAGAAAGACGACCAACCCGACGACGAGATTGCCGGCCACGACAAAATTGCCGAAAGCGTCCACAATGGCCCCGGCCTGGGCGTGCAACAGGATCTGCCGGGTCGTTGCCACATTCAATGCCAGCCGCACCAGCGTCATCAATAGCAGCACTGACGGAAACACGGAAAAGTCAAGGGGTTCCTTGACGGCCAGCACTACCAGTAACACCAGCAACGTCAGGGCGAAATTGCTGGCCAAAAGCAGATCGATCATCCACGGGGGTAACGGGACTAACAAGACCACGAGCACGCCCAGCATCGCGGCCGCCAGAGCCCATTCGCTGCGCTGGGCAAATTGCAGATTACTGTCCGCGGGTATTGTCGGAGCGTTTGTGCTCATTTGGGCCGACTAGTTCGTGGTTCCCCGCCTGGCGGAATGTGCCGTGGCTGACCATCCGCGCCACGGGGACTTACCCTTGCCGCTCCCAGCCGCGCTGCCGATACACGAAGGCCAGGACTTCGGCGACGGCGTGGTAGAGCGCTGGTGGAATTTCCTGCCCGACCCGCACCAGTCGGAAAAGTGCCTGGGCCAGCGGTGGCCGTTCCAGAATCGGCACCCCGTGTCGGCGAGCGATTTCGAGGATGCGTTCGGCCACGGCTCCCGCACCTTTGGCCACGACCTGCGGCGCCGGCATCGTCTGCCGATCGTAGCGCAGAGCCACGGCCAGATGCGTCGGGTTACGCAGCACCACGCTGGCACGCGGCACGTCCTGGAGCATACGCCGCTGACTCAACTCCCGCATCAGTTTGCGCAAGCGGGCCCGCAGATGCGGATCGCCTTCGTCCTGCCGCAATTCCTCTTTCAGCTCCCAACGGGTCATCCTCAGCTGCTGCTCGTAGCGCCAGCGCTGCCAGGCGTAATCGGCCAATGCCAGGACGAGCCAAGCCAGTGCTGCATACAGCGCCAGCCGCACTGCCAGCCACCATACCTCTGCCACGGCCAGTGACAGTGGTATGTCACTCCAGGAAGCAAATTGCCCAATGCGACCGCTGACCGCCCACCAAGCGATGGCAGCCAGGAGAATCACTTTGCCGCAGGCCAGCAGCGTTCGCCACACCGCCGACCACGATACCATCCTGGCCAGGCCATACGCCGGTGAAATCCTTTCGGGGTTCCAGCCGACCAGTCCCGGGACGAACAGCAGACCGGTCTGCGCGAGATGGGCCGCCAACCCCACCGCGGCACTCAGACCCAGCAGCAGCCCCAGCCGCGCCAGCAGACTCCCGGCATAGGCCCTGGCCAGTTCGCCGAGCGCTTCGCTTTGGCGGTGAGCGTGTCGGCAGCGCTCCACCGCCTCGGCTAGCCAGCCCAGGACTTCCTGTCCCAGCGGTGCGGCGGCATAGACCAGAGCCAAGACCCCCGCCAGCAGCAGTACCGCTGCCGTCAGTTCCTGGCTGATCGGTATCTGCCCCTGCTCGCGTGCCCGCTGTCGGCGACGCTCGGTGGGCTGTTCGGTTCGCGAGTCGAGCCATTCATCCGCCATAGTGCGCCAGCCACCGACTCACGTTTTGCAGTGTCTGCACCAAACCAACCAGCAGCACAGGCCAGAAAACGTACAGCGCCACCAGTCCGCCCAGCACCCGCACGACAAATCCCAGCGAAAAGAGATTAAGCGGCGGTGCCGCTCGCGCCAATAACGCCAATCCCACACCGAGCAAAAACAGGCAGGCGGTCACCGGCAACGCCAGTTGTACGCCGCTGTGCAGCACCAGCCGACAACCGCTTTGCCAATCGCAGCCTGGCCACAGGGACAATTCGCCGATCGGCCAATTGATCCAGGCGGCGTGGATGACCGCCAGCAACAGGTGATGCCCGTCCATGCTGAAAAACAGCACTAGCACCGCCAGCTCGAACCACTGACCGAGTAGGGTTCCCGGCGTGTCGCTTCCCGGGTGAGTTGCAGCGGCGAACGAGAGCAGCATTTCCTGGGCAATAAACTCCCCGGCGACTCGCGCCGGCACCAGCAGCAGTCGCATCGCCAATGCCAGAACCAATCCGATCAACACCTCCCGCGCCACCAGCAATCCCCAAAGCCAGGCATTGCTCGACGCTTGCTGCAGCAGAGTTAGCGTTGGCCCCAGACCGCCGGTCGGCGTGTCCCACCATAGCACGGTCAGACTCACCGCCACCGCCACACGGAACAATCGCGGCAATTGAGTGGAGCCGAAAAACGGTGTCAGCCCTACAATCACCGCCAGCCGACTCCACCGCAGACTCAACGACACCAGCAGCGCTTCCATCCCCTCGCGCTCCCCATAGCATGTGGCGCTAGCGCACCACTTCCGTCAGTTGACCGAGCATGCGCTGGGCAAAATGCTGGGCCAGCTGAGTCGCCCACGGCATCGTCCAGATCAGCACCAGCGCCACCGCCAGCAGTTTCGGGATCAGCGACAGCGTCTGGTCCTGCAGGCTCGTCATTGCTTGAAGCAGACTCACTACCAGTCCGACCACCAGCGACACCAACAATGCCGGAGCCGCCAGTGCCAGAGCCGTCCACAATAGTTCTCGTCCCCACTCCAGCACCTGAACCGCGTCCATCCCGTCCTCCGTCCTCCGGATTGCTGAGCGTACGGCCGAAGCCAGCCGATCAGCCGAAGCTCAGGCTCAGCGCCCGCGCGATGAATTCCCAGCCGTCGGCCAGGACAAATAGCAACAACTTGAGCGGGGCAGAAATGATCACCGGCGGCATCATCACCATGCCCATGCCGGTCAATACGCTGGCCACTACCAGGTCCACCAGCAAGAACGGCAGGTAAATCAAGAATCCCATTACGAACGCCGTCTTCAATTCGCTGATTACGAAGGCCGGGATCAGGACGCGAAACGGCGTTTGCCGCGGCTCTTCGGGTTCGGGGAGGCCAGCCAGCTGCAGAAACAGAGCCAGGTCTTGCCGGCGTGTCTGGCGCAGCAGGAATTCCCGCAAGGTCTCCCCCGCTTTCTGGGCGGCACTGACCCCGTCCAGTTCACTAGCCAGGTACGGGCATATCGCTTCGCTTTCGATCGTTTCCCAAACCGGAGCCATGACGAACATGGTCAGGAACAGCGCCAGTCCGATCAGCACAAGGTTCGGCGGGATGTCCTGAGAAGTGACCGCTCGCCGCACGAATGCCAGCACAATAATAATTCGGGTAAACGCCGTCGTGCAGACCAGCGCCGCCGGCACCAGCGTCAGTGCCCCGAGGAATAAAGCCACCTGTACCGGAGTCGGTAAGGCCTGCCACACGCCGCTCTGTTCCACCTGCTGCCACCATTCGAGGCCCGGCTCCATGATCCGGTCTCCTTCAGCAGAAGCGCGGGGACTGCCGCCAACCTCACGCATGAGGACAGCTTCAGGCGAGAACCCCCGCAGCCGACTACCGTTCCTCCTCTCCTACCATGGCGGCAATGGCACTGCGGCGGAGTTGAGGGTTACTCTCCGCCAGCGAGTTCGTTTCCTCTAACCAGTCGGCAAATCGCGTGGGCAGAGCGATCAACCCACTGATGCCGCGACTATCCACGCCCAGCAACACTTGCTCCTTGCCCACACGCACCAACAACAGTCGGCAACGCCCAGGCAGGGATAACTCCGCGGCTAACTCCAGGACCGACGAGCCATTCTTTTCCGTCAGACGGCCAGTCCAGTAGCGACGGGCAACGATAACGAAGATCAGGATCAGTCCCAGCACAATCGCCGTGGCCAGTGCCAATCGTCCCAACGGTGCATAAAGCTCCGCCGGCCAGGGCGATGGCGTTTGTAGCGGAGTCGGCAGTCGGCTGACCTGACCCGTCTCCTTAGTCCGGGAGTCTGTTTCGCTGGCGGACGGACCAGCCTGGTGCCTGGCACGGGTTGTTCCCCACTCGCTACTCGCCAGTTTCGTCTCGCCCGACGATAGCCGCGACGGTAGCCAGTACCCGCCGACAACTGCTGTTAGTCCCACTAATACCAGCAACCACAAATTCCCCGACCATTGCCGGCCAGCCAGCGGCGTTTGCGATGCGGGCATGCGGCGTTCTCCATCAGCCAGAGTTTCCTCTGGCGCTAAGCATCGGCGCGTTCCGGGTAAAACTTGAGGGATTTACCGAACCTGCCGTCGGCAGCGATTCTGCTGGCTTGCCAACTGTGCTGAACCCACCTAGGCTATGCTTAGGGAACGCTGCCGCATGCGAGGGAATTAGAGATGGACGATTTTCGCCTGACACCCGAACAATTGGCCCAGTACCACGCCGACGGTTTCATCATCGTGCGTGGCTTGTTCGACCCGGAGGAGATTGACCTGCTGCGCCAGGTGGCCGAAGCCGACCACGCTCTCAGTCAGTTGGCCGCCACTCGCAAAGACGGGCACGGTGGCGCTATTCGTCTCTGCGTCGAAAACGAACTCGGCGACGACATCTACAGCGCCTTCGTCCGCTGTCGTCGCATTGTCAATGTCATGGAGCAAATATTGGGCGGTGAGGTTTATCACTATCACCACAAGATGATCTTCAAGGAAGCGCAGACCGGCGGGGCCTGGGAATGGCATCAGGATTACGGCTACTGGTATCAGTTCGGATGCCTGTATCCGCTGCTGGCCAGTTGTATGATTGCTGTGGACCGGGCCACGCGGGAAAACGGCTGCCTGCAGGTCCTACGCGGTTCCCACCACATCGGCCGCATTGACCATGTTCGCATCGGCGACCAGTGGGGTGCCGACCCCGAACGCGTCGAGGTCGCCCGCCAACGCCACGAATTGGTGTATTGCGAATTGGAGCCGGGCTCGGCCATCTTCTTCCATTGCAATTTGCTGCACTGTTCCGCTCCCAATACCAGCCCGCATCGCCGCTGGGCCTTCATCTGTTGCTACAATGCCGCTCGCAACGACCCCTACAAAGAGTCGCGACATCCCCGATATTCCTACCTGGAAAAGTGGCCGGATTGCCGCATTCGCGAAATCGGCCAACGCCAGCTGCAGCAACTCCGCTCGCAACTGGCACCAACGTGAACCGGTGCACCAGTGAGCGTCAGCCCGCCGTGGCTCACAAACGTACTTGCAAAGGAACTCAGATTTCCGCGCGGCGAACGAACGCCCACAGGAGCGGCGGGTGTAAGCCCGCCGTGGTGCGGGAAACGGGCTAGCACCAGCGACACACCAGATGTCCCGCGCAAACGCCACACCGAGGACCAAGAGCGGCGGGTGTAAGCCCGCCGTGGTTCCGCCAACGCATTTGCAGGGGGCGTTATCACAATTGTGCGGAAGACCGCCGTGGCGCGGGAAACGCAATGGCAAAGGCGTGGCCGTGGTTGCTCAGCAGACTGCCGACCCTGTGTCCGCGAACACCGTTGCAAACGCGTTGATGCAAGCCACAGCGGGCTGACGCCCGCCGCTCTTGGTTGCGCGCGCGATATCGCCTCGTGATTGTGCGTATCACCGCTGCAGACACGTTTCAACATCGCACGGCGGGCTGACCCTTTCCATGGTGCGGGAAGCGTACTTGCAAAGGAACTCAGATTCCAGCGCGGCGAACGAACGCCCACAGGAGCGGCGGGTGTAAGCCCGCCGTGGTTCCGCCAACGCATTTGCAGGGGGCGTTATCACAATTGTGCGGAAGACCGCCGTGGCGCGGGAAACGCAATGGCAAAGGCGTGGCCGTGGTTGCTCAGCAGACTGCCGACCCTGTGTCCGCGAACACCGTTGCAAACGCGTTGATGCAAGCCACAGCGGGCTCACGCCCGCCGCTCTTGTCGCCCGTTGCCCGCTGCACTGAAGTCGCATATCGCCGCGATAATGCGTTTCCGCAAGCCACGGCGGGTTCGCGCCCGCCGCTCTTGGTTGCACGCGATGTCAGGCTCGGCTCGTCGTCACGGGATGATTTTGTTCAGGGGGTATTCGACGATGCCGCAACCGCCGGCTTCTTTGAGTTTGGGCACCAGGGTTCGCACCAGGCTTTCGTCAATGATGGTGTTGACCGCGTACCAATCGGGGTCGGACAGGGAAGAAACGGTCGGTTTCTGCAGGGCAGGGAGCAAGGCAAGCACGGCCTGGAGATGACTCTTGTGGACGTTGAGCATGAGACCGACTTTTCCCTCGGCCTGCATAGCCCCTTTGAGCATGAGGAGGATGTCGTCCATTTTGCGGCGTTTCCAGGGATCGCGAGCTGCTTGCGGATTGGCGATGAACCGGGTAGTGCTCTGCAAGACCTCGGCGACGATGCGGAGATTGTTGGCGCGGAGGGAACTGCCGGTCTCGGTCACTTCGACAATGGCGTCGGCCAGGCGAGGCGGCTTGACCTCGGTGGCGCCCCAGCTGAATTCGACAATCGCTTCCACGCCATGCTGCGCCAGCCAGCGGCGGGTGAGATTGACCACTTCCGTGGCGATGCGTTTGCCCTGGAGGTCTTTGACCGACTGAATCGGCGAATCGTTGGGCACTGCCAGCACCCAGCGGACAGGCCGACGGCTGATTTTGCTATAAACAAGCTCGGCTAACTCCACAACCTTCGCGTCCTGCTCCAGAATCCAGTCGTAGCCAGTCAAGCCACAATCGAGCACGCCGTCCTGCACGTAGCGAGCCATCTCCTGGGCACGTAGCAAAGTGCACTGAATTTCGGGGTCGTCAATGGTGGGATAATAGCTGCGGCTGGCGAAAGTAATGTTGTAGCCGGCCTTGCGGAAGAGTTCCGCGGTCGCTTCCTGCAAGCTGCCAGCGGGCAAGCCAAGTTTGAGGATGCGTTCGCTCATAGCTACCTCGTCTGGTGTCACAGTGGCCAGTGTTTCGTGGGCGACGATTCTTCAGCAGCGGCAGCAAAACCTTTGAGTCGGATCGCCGCAGTGGTTCGCGTCGTCACTGCTCGGAGATAAAAGCTTCGTGGCCGGCAGTTTCTTGCGCGAACGACTGCGATCGCAGCAGAGTCATCTCACTAGAATCGCGAGCGGTAACTATCATTGTAGCAGCGGGAAAACTCCGCTGGCGTTGCTGTAGCCGGGACGCTTGCGACAATGGCGTACGATGGAAGGATAGCGAATGGTGAATGGCCAATGGGGCAGGAGGGCAGCGTGGTGATCGGGTGGCGGCTGGCGACCCGCCGGCAGTGAACCGCGTGGCTAGCTCAGCCGCGACAGTACCTGGGATGGGGTAGTCCATGGCGAGTCCGTCGGGAGTGGCCCTGGTAACCGGCAGTGGGCGCAAACGCATCGGCTGGGAAGTGGCCCGCGCCTTGGCCGAACGCGGTTTCGCCATCGCTGTGCACTATTACCAATCGCTGGAGTCAGCGAAAGAGAATGTGGCCTGGCTGCAACAACGCGGCTATCCAGCTGAATTATTCTCCGCCGATCTTCGGGACGAGACGGCCACGCAGGCGCTGATCGAAAAGGTGCTGCGAACGTTTGGGCGACTGGATGTCCTGGTCAATGCCGCTGCTATCTGGGAGAGCCGCACTCTGGAGCAGACCACTGCCGCCGACCTCCGCCGACACTGGGAGACAAATGTTCTGGGGACTTTTATTTGTGGGCAGCATGCCGGGCTGGCGATGGTTCAGCAAAAAGAAGGGGGCTGCATCATCAACATCGGCGACTGGGCAATTGTGCGGCCGTATCGGGATTATTCGGCCTACTTTGTATCGAAAGGAGCGATTCCGACGTTGACCCGTGTGCTGGCGGTGGAATTGGGGCTGCGAAATCCGCGGGTGCGTGTCAATGCGATCCTCCCCGGGCCGGTCATGGTGCCCGAGTGCCTGACACCCGAAGAACAAGCGGCTGTTGCCCAGGCCACGCTCGTTCGCCAACTCGGTGAGCCCCGGCACGTGGTTCAGGCGGTGCTCTTTTTTCTAGACAACGACTACCTGACGGGAGTGTGCTTGCCTGTGGATGGCGGGCGAACCATCTTTGCCCCTGCCGAGCAGGAATTGCCGGAGGCATGACGGATGTCGGACGCCGGAACACCCTTGCCGCAACACGATTCTTTGGGTTCGCCGGGCCAGCGCCCAACCGACGATGCCGTGCGAAACCCGATTCGGGTGGCTGCGGTGCTGCTGTGGTCGGCGTTGCTCTTGACCGTGACGCACTTGCCGCCGGACCATTCGCTGATGCGGCAATTGCCCGATTATCCGCAGGGCGATAAGGTGGTACACGGAACGCTTTACGGGATACTCGGTTTGCTGGTGTGGTACGGCCGGCGTGGCCGTGGTCGCGAGTTGGCACTACTGCTGTTGCTGGCGGCGGCCGACGAATGGACGCAACCGTGGTTCGGTCGCACCGCGGACATTTCCGACTGGCTGGCGGATGGGGTCGGGCTGACGGCTGCGCTCGGTCTGACTTCTTTGTTTGGCCAGGGCGGAGGAAACTGCCGACTTCGGCCATACGAGCCGAGTAGAGCTGCGGCATCCCGAGCTGCCGACCCGGACAAGCACCCTGCCGCAAACCCAGTGGTGACCGGGCAACCGCGAGCCAACGCGGATTGATGCAGCGGGTTGACCCGCAACTTCAGTCGTGTGAGCGAGGCAATGAGTCAGCAGCAAATGCTGCGTGCGAAGCAGTGGCTGAATCAGGCAGGCTTTGTAACGGTTCTCACCGGGGCAGGGGTCTCGGCCGAGAGTGGGGTGCCGACCTATCGCGATTCTGGCGGTTTGTGGCAGGGCCGTAATCCACTCGAGCTCGCCTCCCCCGAAGCCTTTCACCGGGATCCGAAAGGGGTCTGGGCCTGGTACAACGAACGCCGTCGCCAATTGCGGCAAGTTCGTCCCAATCCGGGGCATTACGCCCTGGCCGAGTTCGAAAAGCGTGCGGCAGGTTTCGGCCTGATCACGCAGAATGTCGATCGCCTGCATCAGCTCGCCGGGAGTCGCCGGGTGGTCGAATTGCACGGCAATATCTGGGAAGTGCGCTGTGTCGGTTGCGGACGTGTCGAGGATAAGACCGGCGTGGAATTGCCCGAAGAACCGCGCTGCTGCCAGTGCGGAGACTGGCTACGCCCGAACGTCGTGTGGTTTAGGGAAGCGTTGCCGGTATCCGCCTGGCGCCAGGCCGAAGATTGGACTCGCCGCGCGGACGTTTTTCTGGTGGTCGGCACCAGTGCAGAGGTCTGGCCGGCAGCTGGACTGATCCAGCTGGCCCGGCGCAGTGGGGCAAGAATCGTGGAGATCAACCCGAACGAGACCGCTGCCACTCCCCTGGCTGATCTGGTGATCCGTGGCCGGTCGGGGGAAACCCTGCCGAAACTCCTCGACCCGCCCTGAGGGAAATTATCCCGGTGGCTGGCGGGTTGTGGTATCCGGGTGGCAATTCAGCGAACCGGCTGCTATGATAAGTTGGCCTGCACCGGTCGGGGAAATGCGAACACCATTCACCGCAATCCGCCCGGGCCGGCCGCCGCTCGGCTTATGCTTATCCCGCGCAACCGGGGATGGAGAATCACGCCCAACTATGCCAGGCAAGCAATCACCGCAAACGTCGGCATCGCCTTATCCGGATCTCTTGGCCGGGTTGCTGAGTTTTGTCGTACCCGGATTGGGACAAATCTGGCAGGGCTGGCGCTGGCGTCGGCCAGGTCGGTTGTTGAAAGGGGTAGTGTTGCTGCTGGTGCTGCACGGGATGTTCTTTTATGGCCAGGCGCTGGGAGAGTGGAAAAACGTCTTCTTGCCACAATATCAGCAGACGCTGGACGAAAAATTCCGCATTTTCAACTTCCCGTTGCCGGATGGCTTGGCGAATGTCTGGTGGCGACCGGCGTATGCGGCCCAGTTCTGGATGGGCATAAGCGCCTGGCCAGCTGTATGGAATTACTGTTTTCCCGAAAGCCGCGTCTTCGCTCACTATCAGCGCTCGCCGGGTGCGCTGCCGGGCAACCCTACCCGCTGGGAACGCGACCAGGACATCAAACAATTCCACAAAAAAATCAACGACCTGCAACTGCGTCCCGACATGGGCAAATACTGGGACGTTGGCCTGCTCTACACCATGCTGGCCGGCGTACTGAACTTACTGGTGATTTACGAAGCTTATGCGGGACCCTTTGACAGCACGGTAAGGACCGCGCCGCCAAACACCGCGTCGTCTGCTGACAACCCTTGACCGACTGCCATGCCCAACGCCCAAATCTACTGGCATCTGCCCATCCTCCTGCTGCTGGTGAGCCTGGTCTATTCCGCCGTACGCAGCGACGACTGGCGGCAGATACTGACCGCGACATGGCGCTGGGCGCTGTACATGGTGCTGATGTTTCTGGCTCCGGTTTTTCTGATCCTGTGGTTTTTCTCAGAAATAGCGCCGCGGTGGTGGTAAAATCCGTTTTTTTGCGAAAATTTTGCCAACCTGGGCCCTCACCTGTACGTAAGATGGTAAAGAACCAACGGTGGAGCTTCTGGTTGTGGGTCGGACTACAGAGGAGGGGCAACTCATGGTGGCCAAGCGACTCACCGTCGCCCAGCGCAAAGAAATTTTCCGCGAACTGGTGGAAATTCAGGACTCCTTGCAGGACGTCCGTAAATCCCGCCAGATCATCATGGAAAAGCACCGCATCACGGACCACCAGCTGCGCAAGATCGAAGACGAAGGCATCCGACGTCAATGGCCGCCTCTGGATCAGGATAACTGAGCACGGGAGCGGCTGGCGTAAGCCAGCCGGGGACCGGTGTGGGATTTTCAAGGCAAAACGGTTCTGGTAACGGGGAGTTCGCGTGGCCTAGGGCGGACGCTCATTGAACAGTTCGCCGCCTCAGGCGCTCACTGTGTCATCAACTATTTTGCCGATAGTGCTGGTCTGAACCAGCGCGACGCGGAAAGTCTGGCCAGCGAATTGCGTCAGCGTGGTCGGCAGGTGCTGCTGGTGGAAGCGGATGTTCGCCAATCTCAAGCCGTCGCCGCCATGATGCAGCAGGTCGCTGCCGCGTTCGGTGGACTGGACATCCTGGTGAATAACGCCGGCATCTGTCGCGACCGCACTGTCAAAAACATGACGCTGGAGGACTGGCACAGCGTTGTCGAAACGAATCTGCACGGGGTGTTCTATTGCTGCAAGTATGGCCTGGAGATATTGCGTGACGGCGGGCGAATCATCAACATCGCCTCGATCTCCGCCTGGGCGTGTTTTCCAGGTCAGGCCAACTATGCGGCCGCCAAAGCCGGGGTTATTGCTTTGACGAAAGTGTTGGCCAAAGAGTTGGCCCGTCGCCGGATCACCGTCAATGCAGTCGCTCCGGGACTGATGCGCACCGCCATGCTCGACGCCATCCGCCCAGAAGTCCTGGCCGAGTATGAAAAACAGATTCCGCTTGGCCGACTCGCCGAAACTACCGATGTCGCTCACGCCGTGCTATTCCTGGCCTCGCCGCTGGCCGGCTACATTACCGGTCAGGTGTTGCCCGTCAACGGCGGCTGGTGGTAAGGAGTCTGCCCATGCGCGAACTGATCGTTGTCGTCAAACCGTTCAAGGCCCAGGCTGTTCTGGAGGCCATCGCCGAACTGGAGCACCGGGGTTGCATCGTCCGTGAGGTCAAGGGTTTTGGCCGACAGAAGACCTACCTGGAAAAATACCTCGGTAGTGAATACGAAACCGCCTTTCTGCCCAAGGTGGAATTCACCCTCTGGGTGGACGATGCCGGGCGCGACGAGGTCGTGCAACGGATCACCCGTGCCGCGCGCACTGGCCGCATCGGCGACGGCAAAATCTTCGTCCTGGAGACCGCCTGGCCCGAACCGATCGAATTCTGACCCAGCCCAAACCAACTACCAAGGCGCCAGGACACGAAGAGAAAACCTGCCGACCTGGCCTGACTACAACCGGATGCCTGCGACATAGTGGCTTGCCGTCTGGGTGGTTCCAACTTCTGAGCCGGCTTGCCCCACGGCTGGGTTGGTATAAGCTGTCGGTGCGGGCAGGAGAACGCACATGCAGCTTAGCGAAGTGCTCACCTGTAGCTGGTTTTTGGCGGGGATTCTGATCCTGGTCGGACTCGTCGCCGGATTGCAGGCGGTCTGGCAATCGTACGGCCGCGGACTTACCGATTCCCTCAGTGCAGCCGACCGGCGTTATCTGCGAGTTCGCAGTGCTTTGCGGATCAGCGCGGGCGTGCTGCTGATCGTGTGCGGAGTGCTGCTGGCTTATATCGGGGCCGTCCCGATGGATCAGCTCGAATACCTGGCCGGCCAGATTCGCCAGGCGCCAGAACGGGCACTGGAACTCCGCACGCCGGAAAATCAGGCGGCAGTCACGCGTGCCCTCACCCTGGTAGCGATCGTCGGCGGATGTGCTTTGCTGTTGATCGGCATTGCCCTAGCCGAATTGTTGCTGACCTGGCTCTACGGCTGGCGGAAGCGGTACGAGTTGCATCAGGCTCGCCAGGCTTATCTTGCCCAGCAAAGCCTCGCCGCTCAACAAGCCCGTCCGTCCAGCGTGCAGCAACCGGGCTGACGTACCCTAGAGCTGGCGAGCATCAACATTCGGTGTCCGCCCGGCACCGAGTCTGGGCAGGCCCCCGACCGCCCGCGACTCGCCATTCACTACCCGCCATTGGCTATTCGCTACTGCCCGGCATGCTCAATTGCGAGCGAAACTCCGCCAGTACGGAAGCGGCAACAGGCCCACGCCTATGAGCGCCAGTTGCGATAGCCAGAAGAAGCTCAGCCAGAACGTCGCTCCGTCCATGCGACCGTAGGAATGCAGGCCGATCCCCATCTGGTTGGTGCCGAACCAGCTCCAAGCAGTCACGATATTGCCCAGGATGCACAGGACGGCAAAACCGCGTTGTTTGACGATGCCGCCCCAACGCGCATGCAGCGCCAGGGCGTTGACCAGCACGATGAGCAAAGCCCCATTCTCCTTCGGGTCCCAGCCCCAGAATCGCCCCCAGGAAACATCGGCCCACAGCCCGCCGAGGACGGTGCCGGTGAAGCTGAACAGGATGGCGAAACACACGATGCCGTACATCATGCCGTAGAGTGTGCGGAGCACGTTAGGTTGTGCCAGGGCTCGAGTTGTCAGGCCGACCAGCACGAAAGCCATGGCGATCGCCCCAGCCAGGAACGTAGCGGTGTAGCCGAGGGTAATGCACGTGACATGGGTGGCCAGCCAGAAATTGGTATCGAGTACCGCCTGGAGCACACCGAGCGTGTCGTCGGTGGCCAGATGGTGGGCAATAATCAGCGAAACACCGCCCAAAGCTGCAGCGACGGCATTGCCGATACCCAGACGGTAAATGCGTTCCAGCACCAGACCGAGAGCGGCCCCGGCCCAGCCGATGAATATCGCCGAGGAATACAGGTTGGTAACCGGCGGGCGGCCTTGCAAATACATGCGCACCAGCAGGCCGCAGGTGTGCACCACCACCGCCACCACCAGCATACTGAAAACCAACCGCTGCAGCCGGTTCGGCCAAACCGGGCTGAAATAGTACAGCAGAAAGCCCAGGCACGACAACACGAACGCCAGTCCGTACACCATAGCGGTGTGATAAAAGACCTCCGAGCGGTTGAAGGCCGCTTCGATTCCTGACTTTCGCAGCATCCAGGCCGGCTGGGTTTGTTCCAGGTATTCACGGTATTGGCGGACGGCTTGGTTGAATCGCCGGGAGTCTTGCGTTCGCCAGGCATCGAGGATCGCTTCGAAATGACGGTATGCGGGCAGGTCGGCCTGCTCCATAGCAGCGCGAATTTGCGGTGCATATTTTTCCGCCAACTGGTCAAGCAGTCGGCGATCCTTGCGAGCAGCCTCAATTTCTTCCCGAGGCAGGGAACTGAGGAACTGGTGCAGCGCTTGCTCAGAGCGTGACCGTGCCGACCAGTAGTTTTGCCAGCCCTGTTCCGAGCCGTCTGGCGAGGCAATCGGTCGAATCTCATCGCCGAGATCAAAACTCCGACGCAATTCGGGGGCGTCCAGTCGAGCCAGCCGCTGATATAGCAGCAGTTGATTCACCAGCTTCAAGACCTGGCGGTCGAAGACGGTCTGCTCTTCCTTCGGCTTGCGCTGGGCTTCGTTGGCCTTGCGGAGAAGCTGGTCGAGGTGATTCTGGAACTCGGCCAGAGCGTAACGATTGCCGGCACGCCGTTGCAGGTGAAGCAACGCCAGCACTTCGTCGTTGTCAATGCGAAAGATGCGGTATTGCTCGGCCTGGGGGCGATGGGCCAGAACGTCCAGCAGGAAGAGAATGGCTGGCTGCGTTTGCCCTTTGTCGTCGGTGAAAGTCTGTCGGCCGGAAATCGCCATCAGGCTGGTGCGGGCCACGCTATCCCACGGCTTGATTCGCGCCTGCAACACAGGTAGCGAACCGAACTCGTGCACCTCAAACTTCCGCACAGTGCCGAGCGGTAACCAGGGCGTTGCCAGATACACTGCGACAATGCCTGCGGCCAGCCAGGGCAGACTGGCGAGCAACGAGTCGCGAGTAGCGAGTGGGGAAGTTTGCGGCTCCGGAAGTTTGGCATCCTGACGGCGAGCAGTAGAACCTGCGACTGGCTTGCTCTGTTGCGATCGCGCTGGCGGCGAGTGCTCCGGTTCGCTCGATGGTGGTGCGCTACGACGCAGAAAACCGACCAGGTGCAGGGCAAAGTGCCCCACCATCCCCAGGGCCACGATCAAACACCCAATATACGGCAACCACCTGCCCGGATTGCGCACCACCTGCAGGATCGTCCCGCTGTCATCCGGCAAAAAACCCGACTGGTAAAACGTCAGGCCCGCGTAACTGAGCGGCTGATTCATCGTGATCACGACATCCCGACCGTCCGGGTTGCTCTCGTCATAAAGGCGAATATCGCTGCGAAACTCCTTGGGAATACTCGTGCCTGGATAGGTCGTGTGCACAAACTTTTTCAGCTCGAAAGTGCACGGCAGATAAATCCGTTCACGGCGCAGTGCCAGTTCATAAGTGCGTTCGCCAATCGGAACCACGATCGGGGCAACAGGCAGGATGCGCCGATTCCCGTTGCGGTCAAGCCACAGGGAGAGGACATATTCGCCGATCGGCTGGCCCGTCTGTTTGTCCAGCAGACGCAAATGAACAGCAGGAGCATCCTCGCCGGGATTGACGCCCGGTGTTTCCGGGGCAGGCACGATGCGAATCCGCTGGCCATTTTTCGTCCACACCACAAACGGATCGTGCTCCGCACCCTGGTCGGGTTCGCGGACGAAATCGAAAGTGCTGTTTTTCCAGGCGGCCAGGATTTCCACATCCGCTGGGAGTTCGTCGTGGCGGATGCGGAGGGGCGCTTGCAGGTCGGGAATCAGCCAGAAACGATGCGGAATGACTACGGTGTCATCGGCATTGGTGCGGTCTGTGCGGGTGAAGGCGATTTCCCATCGCAGGGAATGTTCGAGAAAATTGCTGCGTTCACCGACCTGCAGGATCATGTTGGCTTCAATGGCGGCCAGGCCGGTAATCAGTTCGCCCAGCATCAGCACAATCACGCCGATATGCAGCGCCCAGACCCCCAGCCATTTCCACCCGAGCCGAAACTGCATCACCAGAGCGGCCAGCAAATTGATGAGCAGCACCCAACCCAGCAACCAGCCTCCCGGAAAGGGCATGGCCAGTTTCACTTCCCGCAAGGCCGCTATCGTGTCCAGTCCCGGCACATGCGCCAGCAACCGCAACGGCAACCAGACGATGCCCTGAGAGCGGAAGTATTGCTGCACGACCGTCCAGATGCCTATTTCGACCTGAGCGAGCGTGCCGAAAAAGACCAGCACCAACGCCAGGCTGAACACGGTTACGGTAACCCAGAGCGACCCGGCGACCCGCAGGGCCAGGCCCACAGCTCGACTCACCGCAGGCGGAATTAGCAGGGGCATCTGGTCGTTCTGTGGACTGTGCAATGCCGCTAAGCTCATTTTCTCGCTCCGTGCGTCCGGCAATTCGGAGAGTCGCCCTGGCCGTCCCGGCGATCCCCGTTGTTATCCTATCGCGGTTTGCCCGGGCCGGTGAGTTCGACGAGGAGGAATTCGTGATGATCGGTTTTCAGCGCCTTGGCCAACGCCTTGGCCTCGGCTGGACTGACGGCAGGCAAGCCAACCATGCCTCGCCAGCGATTGACGTTGCCGGCCACATCACCGCCTTGCCCCGGCGGAAAACGCACCACGACGAGTTCCGGCGCGTCTTCATCCCTCCCGAGCCGAAGCGTGGCATAGCGACCAGGAGCCGACCGTTGTTCTTCGCGCCAGCCCATCGGCAAGCGCCAATCCGCGCGTTCGGCCGACAATTGCAGTGAGCGCAGGAATTCCACAAACGCCGAACGCTGCGCTTCGATTTTCTCCTTCGGCCCGAGAGTGCGGAAGAACCAGCCAGTTTCGTTGACCCAGGTCATTGCCCCCAGCAGCATCTGAGCGCTGGCGGCGGAAGTATTCTCGGCGGCCAACGGTTGCACACGTGGAGCAGTGTAACGGCGAATCTGCGGCTCTTCCTGGCAACCGCCAGTCAGCCAGACCGTCAGTGTCAGCAGCCAGGCCAATCCGAGACGGCGGCCACAGCTTGACCACGCTAGGCACGCCGTTAGTGCGGCCAAAAGTGCACCCGGGAAAGAAGACCCATCGCCGCTGGCTGACGCCAACCGCGAGTGTAGGTCTCGCTTGTTGCCCGCCGGTTGTCTCTCCACCTTGGTGCGCAAAACCGGTCGGCGAAACCGGCCCGGATCGGCGGATGCCAGGGCGGATTGGTTACCTGGCCAGCCAGGATCGGGGCCAGCGCGGACTATTCCATACCCCATCGCGCGACTCAATTATTCAGCGGGGAAAAAGAAGCAGGCGGGGGTTAGATTCGCACACAAGCACTGCGTCGGCCTGGGTTCGCTCTTTCCGACTGGGAAAGGGCCACGGCGAGGGCACGCGGCGCGCTCGTAGTTTGGGTGGGCAATCTCCACATGTATCATAGGCACGAGGAGTTCACGCGGCCAAGCTGTCGGCCAGCGCTTCCAGCACCAAAGCGAGTTGCAAACGGCGATCGATCTGAAAATCGGCCAGCAGACAGCGATCCAGTCGCTGCAACAGTTGCGGCGTGGAAAAGCGCTGGGCGAGGGCGGCGGCGTGTTTTCTGTCCGGTTCGGAGGATTGCTGGTCGGCGGTGGCTGTAGTTTTCAGGAGCAGTGCCAGTCGAAAAAGCTCGGCCAGGAACTCCACTGCCAGATGGGCACGTTGCCGTTGCCCTGCCGAGTTTTTGCCAGCCGATTCCACAAATGCCAATAACAACTGGGCCACCGCCACTCCGTCCCCATGCCCTTCGCTGAGCATTTCCCAGAGTTTCTGCCGCAGCGACCAGACTTCGGGGCTGGCGAGCAATCGGGCCTGTGCCAGGCTCCCCTTCGCCAATCGGGCAATCCGCAACGCTTCTGCTTGCGATTTGACCAGTCCTTCGCTGCGCAGCCAATCTGCCACCACCGCGTCCGGCAGGGGGGAAAAATAGACGATTTGGCAACGCGAGCGGATGGTCGGCAGCTGATAGTCGGGGCTGGTGCCCAGAAGAATGAGGATGGAACGAGGCGGGGGCTCTTCGAGCGTTTTCAGGAAGGCGTTGGCCGATTCCTCGTTCAGCGTATCGGCGTCATCCAGTACCACCACGCGGTACTGATTCCGCGCTGGTTTGATGCTGAGGAGGCGGATGACTTCGTGGATGAGTTCGATGGGGAATTCGTGCTTTTCGGGTGGCAGCTGCAGGAGACGGAAGTCGGGATGTGTGCCGGCCTCGAACCAGCGACAGGCGGGGCATTGGTCACAAGCCGCGAAAGCCTCAGCGAACCGGCCGGGATCGGTGGTCTGCTCGACCGCCAGCGGATTGGTGCCTGCCACTGCTGGGCTGGCGGTTCGATTCTCGCACAGTAAGGTTTTGGCCAGGGCCAGGGCGAACCTGCGTTTGCCGACGCCCTCCCGGCCGACGAAGAGGTAAGCGTGAGCCAGGCGGTGCCGGGCGGCAGCCTGGGCGAATTGCTGCACCAGCCGATCATGACCGCGAATATGCCGGAAGGACACGTTGTAACTCGCGCTGCAAATCGGTTTGCACCTCGGCAATGGAGCGCTGGGCGGAGACAACAAGAATTTTATCCGGCTGGCGGGCCGCCTCCTGCAGATACGCCTGACGCACCCGCTGCAAATACTCCAGTCCACGCTGCTCGAATTCATCGGCCGGAGTTGGCTTTCGCTGGGCTACGACTTCGGCTGGGATGTCGAGAACCAGAGTCAGATGCGGCAAGGTATTCTGCGTCGCCCACCTACCCAGGCGCCAGACCTCCTCGGGCTCTAGTCCGCCGACATGCCCCTGATAGACGACGCTAGCCAGCAGGAACCGGTCTGCCAGGACTATTTCGCCGCGTTCCAGTGCCGGTCGAATGACCTCGGCGACGAGCTGGGCCCGACTGGCCATAAACAGCAGCAATTCGCCACGCAGCGTGATCGGCCGATGCGACAGCAGGATTTCCCGCAAACGTTCCCCTAGCACTGTGCCACCCGGATCGCGACACAGCGTCACCGACCAGCCGCGATGTCGCAGCCAATCGGCCAGGAGTCGGCTTTGCGTGGTCTTACCGGCCCCATCCAGGCCATCCAGCGAAAAAAAATATCCCTCGGGCATAATCGGCACTTGTATTGCTGCGACTTTTCACCACCAAGACACCCGGGCACGAAGGAAGAATTAGAGGGGCACGTTTGTACCTTGGTGTCTTCATGCCCTCCTGGTTGGCCGACAAGCGATACTGTGTGTCCAGCCAAATCGGGCGCCAGCCAAGGCCAGGCACGCGGTCAGTCGAAAGTCTGCATAATGGCGATCTTCTGACCAACGCACAGGCTCTGTTCGGGAGCGGCAAGTCGTTGGACGAGCACGCCATCTACCGGAGCGTCCACGTCCACGGTGGCACCGGGAACCACCAGTTCGGCAAGGCGATCCCCCTCGGCCAGCAGATCGCCTTCCTCGGCATACCAGAGACTGAGTCGAATCGGCTCCGGCGTGGGAAAGCCGAGATCCGGAACACAAATTTCAATGCGCATGGCCAGCCGGCTCTCTAACCATTAGGCCACGAAGGCCCAAGGCAAGAGTTGGAGTTGCCCCCTGTGCACCTTCGTTTCTGCGTATCTTCGTGATCCCGCGAATCGGTGTGGCGAGCCGACACGAATTCATCCGCATGATAACTGGAGCGAACGAAAGGCCCACTGGCGACGTGCACAAATCCGAGGCGACGGGCCAGTTCGCCCAGCTCGGCAAATTCTTCCGGCGGAAGGTAACGCACTACCGGCAAATGTTTGGGGCTGGGCGCCAGATACTGTCCCAGAGTCAGGCAGTCGCAACCGTGGTCGCGCAAATCGGCGAGCACTTCCAGCAATTCCTCCCGGGTTTCGCCCAACCCCAGCATCAGACCGCTTTTCGTGAGAATCTGCGGCGATTGGCGTTTGACATAAGCGAGCAATTGCAGACTGCGGCGATAGTCCGCGCGACCGCGTACTTTGCGGTAAAGTCGTGGCACGGTTTCGACGTTGTGGTTGAAGACGTCGGGTCTGGCAGCGAGGACGCGAGCAACCGCCTCGAGGTTACCGAGAAAATCGGGGGTCAGTACCTCCACCGTGGCCGAACTGCGCCGACGCACTGCCAGGATGCAGCGGTAGAATTGCTCGGCGCCGCCATCGGGCAAGTCGTCGCGCGTTACGGAAGTGATGACCACATGGCGTAAGCCAAGTCGGCAAACGGCTTCTGCCAGTCGCTCGGGTTCATCTGCCTCCAGCGGTTCGGGTCGGCCCCGGGCGACGGCACAGAAGCCACATGGCCGGGTGCAGACGTTCCCCAGAATCATAAAAGTAGCAGTGCGGCGACTGTAACACTCGGGGAGATTGGGACAGCGTGCATTTTCGCAGACCGTCTCCAGACGCAGTTCCCGCAGCAGGCGATGCGTGAAGAAGTTTTCATTGCCCCGCGGTAACGGTTTTTTCAGCCAGGGGGGTAATCGTCGCCGCGTCGGAGTTCCTTCGGACGGCAGAGGGCGTGAGCTGTCCGCTCCTGGTGCGGCGGAGTTCCGATGGCGATCGGGCACGGGGTCAACGATGGGCAATGCTCCCACTGCTGCTCCCCTTAGCGGGCACTCGCGGCGGTTCCAGAGAAATACTGACGGTACCATATTGTAGTTGGCTGGCCAGCTGGTGTAGCAGCAGTTCCCGCACTTCTGCCGGACGAATGCGGCGACGACATTCCCGTTCCAGGGAGGTCATGGGCGGTGCTTCGTAACCGGTGCGCACCAGCCGATAGCAGGTCAGGTCCGGGCCGATGTTGAAAATGGCGCCAAAACTACTCACGCCGCGTCGCACATGGACACCGACGCAAGCGATGGGTCGCCCGCCGACCCGCACTTCCATGCTTTGGCGGACGACTTCGGCAGGCAAGAGGTAGTGGGAGACGACAGCGGCCAGCGCCTGTAGCAGCCGCTGCAAATACTCCGCCAGACTCAGATGCCGCTGCCCTAGTGGGATCACCAAATAGATGGCTAGCTGTCCCGGCAGATGCAACCAGCAACCGCCACCGCGATTGACCCAGTGCACCGCCCAGCCACGCCGCTGTAATTCCTCCAGGTCGAGCAACATGTGCCGGTAGCTGCCGTGGCGTCCGACACTTAAAAGCGGCGGATGTTCGCACAACACGACGCTAGCCTGGCCGGTGCGACAGGCTTCTACCACCAGGGCGTTCTGCCAGTTCAGCGCCGAGGACCAGTCCACCCGGCCCAGGAAATAGGCCCGCAGTGAGCACAGGCTGATCCCCGCCAGCTTGCCTTCTGTCAGCATCGAAGCTTCCGGTTGCATGCCCCGATTCCTCGTGGCTTGTCTTCTTTCTATCATGGCAGGGATTTGGCCAGGAGCAAGTGAGTAGTGGCAATTTTCTGCGACGCAGCTTCGTGGCCCTCGTTACTGTCGGGAGAGACGCCCCTTTTTGTGATACGGTCGGCGTCAGCTCGGCAAGTCTTTTGCCTGTCCGACGGCGGATCACTTTTGGTGCTAAACTGGCCGCAATTGGCACGGTTGCGGAAAATGATGGTGACCGCCGCGCACTGCGGGGCTGCGTTGGCCGGCATCGCACTTGAACCGCTCCGGGCTAAGCTTGCTTCTAACCTGGGCCGGCCCGGCGTAGTAGATGACGTACCGGGATCCGGGCCAACGCTCACGCCACTCCCGAACCGGAAAGGAAGGCATCGTGGCACGAGTGCTGTTCGCATTCAATGGTGACCTGGAATCACGGCTGGCCCTGTACTGGCTGGCCTGCGAAGAGGGACACGAGGTCATTGCATTTGCCGCCAACCTCGGCCAGGGGATTTATCTGGAACCGTTGGGGGAACTGGCCCTCGACCTGGGAGCGGTGTCGGCGCAGGTGGTGGATTTACGGGAGAGTTTCCTGCGCGAGTTCTGCCTTCCCACCTTGCAGGCCGATGCCGTTTATCAGTCCGGCTACTTCCTCGGCACAGCTCTGGGGCGATACGCCATTGCCAAGGAGATGGTGCGACTGGCCCACGAGGAAGGTTGCCGCGTCGTTGCCCACAGCGCTGCCAGTAAAGGTAATGCCCAGGTGCGGATGGAAGCGGCGATCATGTCGCAGGACCCCGATCTGCAGATTCTGGCCCCCGTGCGTACCTGGCCGTTGCGCACTCTCCAGGACAAACTCAACTATGCCCGCAAGCGCGGCTTGCCGATTCCCCAAACCAACGGCCGACAGCTCAACGTCGACCGCAATCTCTGGGGCGTTTCTTTGTACCTCGACGATTTGCTCGACGCCTGGCAATCGCCGCCACCGGACATTTTCCAGATCACCCGTGCTCCCGAACAGGCTCCGGACAGACCGCAGGAAATTGTGCTGGCCTTCGAGCAGGGGGAACCAGTTCGGCTCAACGACCAGCGGCTGGATTTGCTGACGCTGGTGCAGGAATTGAACCGGCTCGGTGGCGAACACGGTATCGGCAGAACCGACTGCATCGAGGATCGTCTCTTCGGCACCAAATCGCGAGAACTCTACGAGGCCCCAGCTCCGACCATCCTGCTGAGTGCCCATCAGGCCTTGGAAAGTCTCGTCCACAGTCGCGAGTTGATCCGCGTTCGCGATATCATGAGCCGACAATTCGCGGAACTGGTTTACAATGGCCAATGGTTTACCGATACGCGTCGCGCTCTGCAGCAATTTATCCAGGAGACACAGCGTTATGTAACCGGTGAGGTGCGGCTGAAATTGTACAAAGGGAGCGTCAGCGTTCTGGGACGACGCAGCCCCTACAGCTTGTACGATCCACAGCTGGCCAGTCGCGCCAACCAGGAGTTACTCGGCAGGGACTGGAAAGATGCCTTGGCCAATCTCTGGCGAATTCCAGCTCGACTGGCGGCCCGGCAGCAACACGCGGGATGATTTCCGCCAATGTCCTGGCCATGCCTCCAATCCTCCTGCCGGACGGAAACGCCTATTCCCCAGGCTGCTTGTCGAGCCTTGATCGGGCTGCTCTCCTCTTTCCATAGAACCGGGCTACCACAGGGCACAAGGCTATGCCCAGGCCACAATCCGCAGGCACGCTTTTGTATCGTCGCGGTCCAAATGGCTGGGAGGTGTTGATTGTCCATCCTTCCGGTGCCTATAACCGCCATCAGCCCTGGAGCATTCCCAAAGGGGTGCCCAATCCGGGTGAGGAACTGGAAGCCTGCGCCCGCAGAGAAACGCTGGAGGAAACTGGCGTCGAGGCCGGCGAGCTGGAATATCTCGGCTCCATCACCTATCGCAAAAGTCGCAAAACCGTCCACGCCTGGGCCGGACCCGCTCCTACTGAGGCTCAGCCTCGCTGTGCCAGCTGGGAAGTGGATCAGGCGCGGTTCGTGCCGCTGGAACAAGCACGAAGCTTGCTCCATCCCGATCAGGTCGCCTTCCTCGATCGACTCCTGGAACGCCTCAATCGCCCCGACCAGACCAACAATTCCTGACCTGGAGACGCCATCGCCGACGCCCATCTGGCGCGGAACAAACATCGGCCAACCGAAACGTACCCGGTCCGATTCCGTGGAGAACCGGCGTGGTAAGGTCCATCGAACGAGCCGCAAAACAGTGTTCCGACCCTGCCTTTTCTTCTGGTCAGGCAATCGGTCAGCAAGGCAACTAGCGTTCTGGTGGCGGCTGCGGTGGCAACGACCCCGGCGGAAGCTGGTCGAGTTTCACGAACACCGAAGCTGGTTCTCCTTCTGCCGTTTCCGCGCGGAGATGCACCGGTGTAACCGAGGCACTGGAGGCATCGCCCGGTGTCTCGGCCGCTCCCAGAAACTCCACCTTCAATTTCGCCGAACCGATCTGGATTACGTCGCCCGACCGCAGGGCCACGCTGCCGGCAATGGGCTGACCATTAACCAGGGTGCCGTTGGTGCTGCCCAGGTCCTCAATGGTAACATGCGTAGCGTGGAAAGCGATGCGGCAATGGCGTCGGCTGATGTCGCGAGCGCGGATGCGCAGGTCGCAATCTCGACCACGCCCGATCACCACTTCCGGCGGCCGGAGCAGGAGCGCTTGCGGTTCCCGAGCATTGAGCACAATCAGCCGCATCTCCAGCATGGCCGCGCCTTCTCCAGCTAGCGAGTGGCGAGCAGCGAGTGGCGAGTGGTAAGTTTCCGGAGCGACGCTGTTAATCTTATCGTGTCAGCCAGCCGACCAGCAATTCTCCTAAGATGCGCAAGGCGTGCCAGGAGCGTTGTCCCTTAGCGAGAGTTTCGGGGTCGTAGCGAATGGTAACCGGCACCTCGCAGTAGCGCCAGTGGTGGCGGCGAATCTGGTGGAGAATTTCCGAGGCGTGGGCCATGCGGTTCTGGCGAATCTGCAATTGTTCCGCCGCCGTTCGCGAAAAGGCCCGCAGACCGTTATGCGTATCCGTGATGGCCAAGCCGGTCGTCAGCCGCGTAAACACCACGCCTAGCCGCACTACCCACCGCCGCAACGTCGGCATGTGCACCGCCTGGCCCAGAAAACGCGAACCCAGAACTACATCCGCCCGCCCTTCAACAATCGGTTCAACCAAGGCAGCAATATCGCTGACCTGATGCTGTCCGTCGGCATCGCAGGTCACCACAATGGCCGCGCCCTGCTGCAATGCGAAAGCGATGCCTGTCTGCAGAGCCGCTCCTTGACCGAGATTGACCACGTGTTGCAATAACCACACCGGATACCGCAAGGCGACTTCGGCCGTGCCGTCCTGCGAACCATCATCTACCACGACCACATGCGGATACTCGGCGCAGACCTCCGCCAGCACCCTGGCCAATCGCCTTTCCTCGTTGTAGGCTGGGATGACGACCCAGGTACGGTCACGAAAATCCCCTTGGCTTGTCATGGTCATGTCAAACCCGTTTTCTGCTCAGTGCCAGCCGCCTCGATAGGGGCAAGTGTAGTAAATCTTCCGCCGCCTGGTGCGAGTCGGCTACGAGGAGGTGGACTCATCAGCACGGCAGGAGACCAAGCCGAGCGCCGCAAGCTTGTACTGAGGCCAAGCCAGCAGGTTTTCGCTTCGTGCCTTCGTGTCTTTAGTGTGTTTCGAGCAAGTCATAGAGCCGCAGATGGAACGGTCCGAGTTTACCGCCGTAGTTCCCCGCACTGATGCGACGAACGCCTGGTCGGCAGGCAGCCTTTAATCCCACGCGCATTGCCTCGCGCACTGCGGATTCGCTCAGCCCGTCTATGACGATCTCGTACACACACGCGACGCCCTCGGGCAAAGCACTGTTGACCAGACCCCGCAGCGTCGGGCAAAAAGCATCATTGGTGCTCGCCCGAAGTTTTTTATAGCGACTGCCGACCTTGCTTCCGCTACGCACGATACCACCCGGAAACGGCAAAATCACGCCGCGAACCTGCCGCATCGCCAGCACCGCTGCTTCCGCGGCGGCTCGGGACGATTCCGCATTTTCGCCCAGAATCAGCAGATTCCCGCCCGCTACTCCCTTCACTGTACCAAAAAAATCTTCGCACACGAACTCCCCTTCCATCACCGGAATGCGCCAGAAACGTCGCCGCAGCCTTATCTTCTTGCCGGCCAGCTCGATGAGCGGTGGTGGCAGTTCCGGCTGGGGCTCCAGCACCTTGCTCATCTGCCAGCCATCCCCGAAATAACGTAATTGCCCACCTACGCGAATCACCTTGTCCCCGGTAATCGGCAAACCGTTGTAACAAGCCGTCGTCGCACACGTGAGAATGCACTGACCCACGCGATTGACCACCGCCTTCTGCAAGGCTTCGCGGTTGAAAGCGAAAAAGAGCAGGGCGGCTCCGGGTCGGCCATCCGGGGTTTCTTGCGGGGACAATTCACACTCGATTCCGGCCTCGGCGTCGCAGGCAATAACTGAGGTGCCGTATCCGGTCGCCGACCACGCCGCGATCCGCACCCACTCCGGCGTCGCCGCCGTCACCACCACCCGCGTCGCCGTCATCGCAAACGCTTCCGCGAAGGTATCTTCAATCTCCACGCCGTGATAGCTCCTCATGCCCCCAATTGTACAAAATCCCCTGTCCGGAAAAGATGCTCTGCTTCCTAACCGTTCGCCACGTGCATTCGCGACTCAGACCTGTAACAGACCGATAAGCTGGTTCGGGTGCGTACCGAGATGTACATTCGCCGCGCACATCCTCGACTCAGACCTACAGCTTTCCCCCTGTAGAACTGGTCACGATGGCCAGCACCAAATCACCGTAATTTACCAACCGCCAGAACGTCCTCATGGCGACGTGCGGAACTGGTCGCGATGGCCAGCACCAATAACCAGGGCCGGCTAGCGCACTGCCCGTCGGTAAACCGACGCCCCTGGTGGATTGATTCCGCCATGCCTGCTCGAAGCCGGCTTGGCGAGCTAAACTGCGCAGACACTAGAACGCATAGGACGCCTTTGATTCCTCCTTGTCGCCTCGCCGTTGGACCGCCCACAAAATAGAAAGGTATAATCGGGTTGGTTGGTAGTCTTACGAGACGAAGATCGGCTACAGCGCCGGTGCAGCGGCCACCACCAAATAACCAAGGCCGGCTAGCGCACTGGCCGTTCGCTAAGCGGGAGCATGGTCGAATGAGGCAAGTCGGCAGGGATTTTTGCATCGTTGTTGTCGCTCTTTTCGCCCTTGCGTCTGGGGCCGGCAGTGCGGCTTTTTTCGCCCAGGCCCCGAACAACCAGCGGAAGTTTGAGGAAGCAATCCGTTCGACCCAGCAGATTGAGACGCTCGCCTACATCCTTGCCGTTGCCGGAATCTTGCTTGTCGTCGCTTCTATCCCGATCGCAATCTACCTGGACAGGAAAAAGAAAGCTCGAAAACGGTCTGGCCAACAAGGGGCGGACAGGGCTTGACGCCTCGCCGAAAGCAAGGGACGCCAAGCGTGTGGGCGCGAGCGTTGACCCGATGAATTGGCCAGCCCCTTGACAATCCGCCGCAAGGTCCTCAGACGGAGCGTAACAACGTCAGCGCTGCGGTCCGTGTTTGTGGCTGCTTGGCGCGCCAGCGGGAGGGCGGCTATACTAACAGGGCAGTCAAAGCGGGGGTGGTGACCGAAGCCACCGTGCGAGAAAGTTCGGCAACGGGAGACCGGCACAATGGACTTACGGGACGTCGTTCAGTTGCTGGTGGAGATCCGCGACATCGAGCGCGAACACCTGGCGGAATATTGTCGAGTTACTCAGGAGACGCTGGAATTGTCCCGGTGAGCTCTTCAACGGCAGGAACAGCACTGGCGGGTGGCGTTCGCCTTGCTCTTGTTGTTGCTTGTGCTCCTGCTGGTCCTCCTAACAGCAGAAACCTTCCGACGAAAGGCCGAAGAGTCGCTGAACTACAGGCTGGAAGAGTCTGGGACAGTATATCAAGTCTTCAGCATCACCTGACGCACGACCGCGGTCGCGGGGGGTAAGTCATAGCGCCAGCCACGGATTTAGAGCGTGGGTGTGTCCATAGAAGAATTGACGATGAATGAGTGGCTTGACCAAAAGTGGATCGAGCTCTGGAACAAAGTGGAAGCCCAGGGATATTCTCGGCTGACGCTCACCGAGCAAGTCTGGACAGACGTCAGGGTTTTGATTGACTCGACCGCGAACGGTGGTGTGATCAGCTACTTCATCAATTCAGGTGCCGATAGGCTAAGGCAATGTCTTTTCGCCCTCAGAGTGCTCGGTGCGGATACTGCGCGCGCTCAGTTGGAACGTGTCATGGCACTGTTTCCCGATGGAGTTCCGGAAACCATGGAGGAACGAAACAGAGTTATCAGCTCATGCGATTACGACGAAAAGAGAGAACGTTTATTTGAAGACGTCGACGATAACATGTTCAGAGAATTCGACCGACTTGAACAAAAACTTGCTTCTTTTCTGGCCCACAATGGGTTATCTCCACCGGCGCTCGTCCCGTATAAAACGGATGCCGGCAGTTCTGGCGAAGCGACTGCGGCCAAGGAAGTCGAAGGCGGCCTAGAGAGATGATCCGCTTTTGCCAGGGTGGGGCTGGTCGCAACAACAACAACACTATAACAGCAACGGAAGCATATCGCTGAGTTTTCGAGTTCGGACTTATCAACTGAATCTCGTCTTCTGGGAGCCGCCACGCAGTCGCAGAGTGTGCTCAATAACCGCGACTGTAGTCGGTGAATGTGCTCAATGACCGTAGCTGGTGAATGTGCTCAATGACCGTGCCCGTAGTCGGTGAATACGCTCAATAGCCGTACTCGTAGTTGGGTAGAACAATCGGCACAGCGACAGGCGGCGTTGGTCCAGGTGCCCTGATTAGTCAACTCGCGGAAAAATGATGCGAGAGTTCGGTTCGAGTTGAACCGCAGAGGCGGTGGTGGACCAACTCGCCGTCGTCTGCCACTTGGCTCGCCCGACTTGCACTTCTGTCGGCCGCAACTCGGCGGGCGGACAGCGACGAACAAACTCGCTGGCAGCCGCGCCTTTGGCGCTCAACTAACTGTTGCCACGCGGAAACGGCGTCCCTAGAGTAAAGTGCTATTGCCAGGAGGATGTACCCATGCGCTGTGCCGCTTCGCTCTGGTTCGCCGCCTTCTTACCGTTGGCGTGGGTTTGTCTCTTCTGCAGGCTGTCGGCCGGTAGCCCGGCAGCGGAAAACTCTCCCCGCGGAACCGCGATAACCTATCAATTGCCGACGGAGGGACCTTTGCCCCGAACCTACCGGGTCACACTGGCAATAACCGATGCCAAAAATCCCGATTGGATCATCAGCCAGTTTGTAGCCGGCGCGGTGCGCACGGTCACGGCGGAGAACCAGGGGAAATTCACCGAATACTGGAACGGCTTGGACGACAACTTCATGCCCGTGCCGCCGGGCCGCTATGGCGTCAAAGGGATTTATATGCCGGCCGAGCGCTGGTCCATCAATGGCGAATATCACACGCTGATCCCCAAACTGGCGGTCGCGGCCGGCGATCCCTGGTTCCCGGATCGGCGGCACGAGGACAAGCTGCCTTATCTTTATGGTGCCACTGTAGGGTATATGGCGGCGATCGGCGTTGCCCCCGACGGCCGGGCTGCTTTCCTGCATAACTACATGGAAAATTCTCTCAACGATTTCCTCATCGATCTGAATAAACCAATTGGTTACGACCAGGTAGTCCGCGCGCATCCATCTTTCGGTACGGCCGGCGGCTGGGCCACTGCTACCGACGGCAAAATCATCTGGAGCGCCTGCACCGCTGGCGGTGAGCCGTTTGTGTACCGGGCCGATCGCAAGCCGTTCGGCAACGGGCGGTCCCGGTATGTGAACCACGTCTGGCTGCCTGCCGGCGACATCAACGCCCTGGCCGCCTGGCGCGATCCGACCAGCGGCAAACGCTTTCTCTACGTCGCCGAAGATGAAACGCTGTCGGTCTTGCCCCCGGGACGTGACTGGGTGAAGGGGCCGTAGAAGATCAAAAAAGCGGGAGGCGGAAATCGCATCGTTATTCTGGACGGGGATTCGGCAAAGGAGTTGGCGCAGGTGCCGATTCGACGCCCTGTCGGTCTGGTGGTACGAAATGGCCAGCGGCTTTATGTGCTGCACCAGGATGAAACCAATACCTTTGTGGTGAGCGATCTGCCGCTCAAGGATGGTTTGCCGGCGGGTCCCTGGCGTCGCCGTTTTCCCATTGCCAACCTGACAGCCCCGCCGCGGGGCACCTGGCCAGATCGCACGCGCATCTGGACGCCGCTGCCACCAGGATTTGCTGTTGATTCACGGGAGGATTTTTATGTTTCCGACCCAATGCACAATCAGGTCTATCGCCTGGACTCTCAGGGACGGATCGTGCATCGCTTCGGCCGGGCTGCCAAACAGAAACCCGGACATTACGACGAACACGTCTTCATGACGCCGACACAACTGGCGGTCTGGACAGATGCCCGAGGGCAGGATCGGCTGCTGATTCTCGAGCGCGGTGGTCCGGGACGTGTCAGCGAATGGACACCGGACGGACACTTGCTCCGGCAATGGTTCCTCGGTCCCTGGAGCGGCGACCAGGGTTATGCGGTGGACCCGGAAGACCCGGAACACGTCTATGGGGTGTGCGCCAGCGAGGCCATTCCTTCTTTCGGGTTGATCCGTTTTCGGGTCAATTATGATACCGGCGACTGGAAAGTGGACGCGGTCTGGCCGGACATTTGCAGTTGCCTGGACCAAGTCAACGGCGGCACTTTTCCCGGAGGCTGCGACCGCTGGAAAGTCATCAACTATAAAGGCCGCAAGTATCTAGCTTTTGCCCGCTCCACCTTTAATACCTTCGGTTTCATCGTCTATCGGCAGGACGGCGCTAACTGGGTCCCCTCGGCGGCGCTCCTTCCCGTTCCGCGGAAGGACTGGCCCGATCGGCCCCTGTTCTGGGGGCGGGCTTTGTCGAAGGCTACTGGTGGCACGATGCTAATGGCGACGGCAAACTTCAGGAAGAGGAATACCGCAACAACCCCACCAAACTGCCCGGCCCGACACGCTATTTCGGCGAAAACTGGTTAGACGATCTCTCTTTGACCTGGATTCAGGCAGGCAGTCCACATATCTGGCGCATTGCTCCGAGTAGCTTTGACCAGCACGGCAATCCGATTTTTGATGGCCGGGGTTGGCAGAAGCTGTTGACGGATCCGATTTATGTGGCTCGCGCTCAGAGAAAGGCTACTGCTCTTTATGGCGGCAACGAACTGGCGGACAAGTTCGAATGGGAATGGGAATTTGTAGACGGCTCGCCTGGAGAAGGCTTTTACGTCTGTGCCCGCGGCGGCAAGCCCTTCGATGCCAACTCCGCGCCCCAGTATAAAATCTCACGCTATGTGCCGGATGGAAAAGGCGGCTATGTCCTGAAGTGGCGCACCGGACGGGCAGTTTATGGCCGGCAGCTGGGCGCTCTGGCAGAGCCAGGCGAAATCTACAGCGCCCTTATTATTACCCGGCCGGTGAATGGTCTGCTGGGCGTTCAGGATAGCTGGGGCGGGTTGTATCACATCTACACCGACGACGGTCTGTATGTGGATACGCTGTTTTCCGACAGTTTTCGTTACCCCTTGCCCAAAGGCGGCGTTTATTTCCTGGGCGGCGAGAACTTCAGCGGTTATCACTTTTTGAACAAGAAAAACGGCAAAGTGTACATCTGCATGACGGCGAACAATCCATGTTGCCTGTTTGAGGTGCAGGGCTGGACAAGCCAGCAGAACCCGGTGCGCCGACTGACGACACTACCTCGGGCAGTGACGCTCGAGGCCCAGCAGATTGCCTCCCCTCCCGAACATGCTTTGCGCCTTCGCGGCGGCGCGGGGAAGGCCTGGTTGGCACGCTTCTATCCTGCCCTTGGTGGGCCGCCTTCGCTCGATGGTTCGCTGGAAGGTTGGCAAACCTGCACGCCCGTTTCTTTCCAGGCCAGCGACCAGCAGACCGTGGAAGTCCGTTGTTTGTATGATCCCGAGCATCTGTATCTGCGCTGGCATGCCCGGCTGGGCCGTCGGTTTGAAGCCAAACCGCTGCATCCGGCTGACCGCATCTTTACTCACGATCGCGGCGCCGATACGCTCAGTTTCTACCTCCAGGGCGACCCGCAGGCCAAGCCGGGTACTGACCGCCCCGGCGACGTGCGGCTGGTTTTTGGCATCTTTGAAGAAAATGGCCGGCTGCGACCGGTGTGCCTGGGCATGTATCCCAAATGGTCCGGACCGGGAAAGGCCAATCCGGTGACTTACGGCTCGGCGGTGACGCCCGCGGCGTTTGAACACGTCGCGCTGCTCGAAGACGTCCGGTTGAACTACCAACTCGACGCCGATGGACAGGGTTTTGTCCTGGTCGCTGCCGTTCCCCGCAAGGTCCTTCCCCGACTGCCGCCATTGCATGGGGGGCTGCGCAGCTTCGTCAACTTCGAGGCGACCTTCGGCGGTCGGAACAAATTCTGGTGGGCCAATGCGGATGGCTCGGCCAGCGTCATTACCCTCGACGAACCCGCTGAAGCACGTCTCTACCAGGGCTCCTGGGCGCCGGCGCAGTGGGTGGACATTCATAATCAGGCTATCCGTAGCTGGAATGTAATCGGCCCCTTTGGCTTTGAGCGACTACCTCGACTACGTCATGTCGAAGACCGTCCCATCATCTGGGAAACGCTGCTGCGGGCGACATTTCCACCGGAAACGCAGGTGGACCTGAAGGCCCGCTATCAGGGGCCCATGACCCAGACGCGCCAAAAGCAGCGCACCCTAACCTGGCAGTCTTATAACACAGGCGCTGGCGATTTCCTGGACTTCCAGCAAGCACTGGATTGGAAACAGTATCCCGACGAGGGCGCCGCTTACGCGGTGGCTTACATCTATTCTCCCGCGGCAGCGGACATCCAGTTGCGGCTGTTGCACGCCGGGGGAACGCACGCGCTCCGCGTCTGGCTCAACGATAAACTGCTGCCGCCGGTGGTCCAGGGCGAGACTTTCTCTCCGCAGTGGTTTCCGGTTGCACCGGCGCGGGAGAAGCCAGTCAGCGGTCGCACCGTGCAGGCCACGGCCCCCCAAGCAGTTCGCCTCCAGGCTGGCTGGAACCAGCTGCTGCTGCGTTTCGATTGGATTTGGGGCGCGCAGCAGGTTGGCGTGCTCATAGACGGCGACGAACGAATCCTCTGGCAACTGCGCCTGCAAGCTCAGCCGCCAGATCACGCCTCGAAATGATATGCCGAAGTGACATGTGCAAAGGGAGTCAGCTCATGTGCCAAGCTCGTTCGCTGTTGCTCGCTGCGGTCTGCTGGCTGGCAGGCGGTACAGTCCTGGCTGGGCCGCCCGTCACCTACTGGCAGTGCGATCCGGTTGGCCCCGACGAGACCTTGATGCTCTTTGGAGACCGCCTGGGACCCCAGGCACGTATTTTGGCTGCGCCCTTAGACGACGTTGAACCAGGCGCACCGGAAGCAGCGGGAAAACCTCGTGCGGCGAAAGAGCAGGAGTTGAAGATCCTTCAGGACGATCCGCAATGTGTCAAACTGCTGATTCCCGCCAGCTGGCGTTGGGGCTGCTACCGCGTGCAGCTACAGACGCCGGAGGGTACGGCTCAGATGCTCGTCAATCGTCCGGAAGTGTGGTGGTTTTTGGGAGATGCCGGACCCGCAGTGTTGCCCGGAGGAGAGTGCCGATTGTTCGGCAAGAACCTCTGGTTGGGACCGACGACAGGAACCTGGCCCGGACGAGTGATGCTGCGTACAGCGGCGGGACGCTTCCAGCAACTGCCCGTGCTGGCTGCCAATCGCTATGCCGTGACCGTGCGTCTCCCAGCAGACTTGCCGGCGGGGCGCTATACCCTGTGGTTGCATCACGGACATGGTGGTCCAGCCGGCTGGAGCAACCCGGTGGAGATCACCATACAACCAGCGCCCTCTTGGCCGAGCACGCTCTACAATGTGCGCGATTTCGGGGCCAAAGGCGACGGCCTGACGGATGACACCACAGCCCTGCGTGCCGCTCTGGAACAGTGCCAGAAGAACGGCGGCGGCATCGTCTTTCTGCCACGTGGCACATACAAGATCACCGGCACGTTGGTCATCCCTCGGCGCACGGTGCTTCGGGGTGAGCGCCGCGAATGGGTCTGGCTTTATGTGCCGCAGAAAATCCCGGAATTCAACACCGTCCTGGCTGGCAATGGCGAGTTCGCCGTCGAGGAACTGTCGCTGGTGGCCCAGACGCCCCGGCGTCTGATCACGGCCCCCGATGTGCCGACCATGTACAGCATGCCGTGGGGGTTCCCGGCGGTGCACGGCCAGCCGCTACCCCGTGCCGATGATGTCCGCCTGCACCGTCTGCGCCTGCATCATCTCCGCTATGCCCACCGCGTCTGTCCCAAGGACCCGCGCCGTACGGAGCATGCTGGCCCCAGCACCGTGGCGCTGTGCGGACACCGCCTCCAGATCAGCGACTGCGAGATTGTCTCCAGTGGCATGCCCATTATTCTGCACGACATCCGCTATAGCCGCATCCTCCGCAACCACCTGCACACGGGCCGCGCGGGTTGGTACGGCATCTGGGGCGCCCGCCAGACCGTCATCGAGGGGAACCTCATCGAAGGGCGCGATCTGGAAGCCACCTATGGCGGCTTTGGCAATTATCTGGACTACATAGATGACAAAGGTGTCCTGTCCACAGACTTAGCTCAGCTTTACATTGCGGAAAATCGCTTGCAAAATGGCTTCGGCTGTGAGCGCGAAGCCCTGAGTTTTGACTCTCCCGGTAACTTTCCCTGGGTAGGGCCTGTGGCCTCAGCCGATGCGAAGTCGCTGCAAGCGGCTGGCGTGAAGTGGCGGCCGGATGCGTTTCGTGGCCTGGCCTGTTTGATAGTCGCCGGACGCGGTCTGGGACAGCATCGCCGCATCGTCGCCAACAGCGCCGAACGGCTGGAAGTAGATGTGCCGTGGGACGTCCCCCCGGACCATACAAGCATTGCCGCCATCACCGCCTATCGCCGCGATGTGGTGATTTATCACAATCAGGTACAGGACGCCAGCGCTGCCGTTGAACTTTGGGGCGGGGGTTACAACTTCCTCATCGAAGGAAATACCTCCGTGCGCACGGGAGGTCTCTGGGGCCGAGCCGTCCAGTATAAAGCGCACGGCCAGCATGTGTTCCTGCCTTGCTACTTCACTCAGTGGTTGAATAACGATCTCCGCGAAGGATTTATTTTTGAGCAGGGACCCGAAGCGGACCAAAGTGCCGTTTTGGGAATCTATACCCAGACTCCCCCTGCGACCGCAGCCGGCCTGCCAGTGCTGGGCAATGTCATCCGGGGCAACCGCCTGGCGGACCGCTCGCGCATTGGCCTGTTGCACTACGGCCCGGCACTCATGGCCCAGGCGCAGAAAGCCTACCAGAGCAATCCGCCCCCGCCGCCTGTGGGGCGGGACAACCTGATCGAACACAACTACATTGCCGACAGCCCCTGCGGAGTGGAGATCGGGCCGGGCTTCCGCAGCACCCTCGTGCGTGCCAATCGCTTCGCACGCGTCGCACAAGAAGTCCGTGACTGGAACGAACCCCGGCGGCCCTGACGCAAGGTCGGCGATAGGAACGAACCCCGGCCGCCCTGGCCGATGCCATTGAGCACGGCGACTTCCCCCATGCCGACGTGGAGTTCTACCTGAAAGTCCGCTTGCGGAAGAAGCAATAGCAGTAGTAGTTGGCTCGCCGCCAGCCACTTGAGCCAGCCGCGCTCGGCGAACGTAGCTGCCTCGGCACTTTTCGCTCGTCCTGCGGTAGTTTCCCCTGGGCCGGCTGCTGCTCGACGAGCCGAACAACGCCCAGTGGCAGCAACGCCGGCAACAGGCCCTGAAGAAGCACGCCGCCCAGTCCAAGTCCGCGCCAGGCAAAACACCCCCGCCGGACAAGGACCACTGAGCCGCCGGAAGGATTGTTGTTACCTTTGCCCGTTTTTCTGTCATAGAAGGGTAGAGGCCCACGAGCCACGCGGAACCGAGGCGAGGCGAACAACCTATTTTCCGGGAGGATAGCCATGAACACCTCTGCCACCTGTCCCAAGTGCGGCGCGGGCTTGCCGGCCGACGCCCCGGCGGGCCTCTGCCCCCAATGCCTGCTCGCCGCCGGCCTGGCCGCACCGTCGCAAGCCGCCGGCGTTCCGACCACCGACCAGCCCCCTGCCGGCCGCTTCGTGCCGCCCACACCGGCCGAGCTCGCCCCGCTCTTTCCCCAACTGGAAATCCTGGAACTCATCGGCTCCGGCGGCATGGGCGCCGTGTACAAGGCCCGCCAGGTCCACCTCGACCGCCTCGTGGCCCTGAAGATTCTGCCGCCGCAACTGGCCCAGGACCCGGCCTTCGAGGAACGCTTCCTCCGCGAGGCCCGCGTGCTCGCCAGGCTCAACCATCCGCACATCGTCGCCGTGTACGACTTCGGACACACTTCCCCTCACCCCAACCCTCTCCCACAGGGAGAGGGAGCTTGTCCCCCCTCGCCCTCCGGGAGAGGGGCCGGGGGTGAGGGAGCTCCTCCCCCAGAGGGAGAGGGTGGCGAGCGCACCGAGACGAGTCAGGGAAATAGCCGCCTGTACTACTTCCTCATGGAATACGTGGACGGCACCACCCTGCGGCACTTGCTCCGCCAGGGGAAGTTGCAGCCGGAACAGGCCTTGGCCATTGTGCCGCAGATTTGCGAGGCCCTGCAATACGCCCACGATCAGGGCGTGGTGCATCGGGACATCAAGCCGGAGAACATCCTGCTGGATCGGCAAGGGCGGGTGAAGATAGCCGACTTTGGCCTGGCCAAGATCGCGGGGCCCTCACCCCGTCCCCTCTCCCAAGGGGAGAGGGGTGCCGAAGGCGGGGTGAGGGAATTCACCCTGACGGCCACGGGCCAGGTGATGGGCACGCCGCACTACATGGCCCCGGAGCAGTTGCGCGGCACGCACGATGTGGATCATCGGGCCGACATTTACTCGCTGGGCGTGGTGTTTTACGAGATGCTCACGGGCGAGTTGCCCATTGGCAAATTCGCGCCGCCGTCGCACAAGGTGCAGGTGGACGTGCGGCTGGACGAGGTGGTCCTGCGTGCCTTGGAAAACGAGCCGGAACGGCGCTACCAGCGTGTCAGTGAAGTGAAAACCGAGGTGGAGACCGCGAAGGATCACCATAGGAGGATCCTCTATGCAATACCAGCGTGTCAGTGAAGTGAAAACCGAGGTGGAGACGATTTCGCGGCAAGCGGGGCAAGCCTCTGGGTCGCGCGTTGCTGCCTCCTTGGTGTCAACTACGATGCCGATGGTGTTGGCTTGCGCTATAGGCATGCTCCTCGGTGGCCTGAGCATGCTCTCCGGGGTGGTGCTGGCCCTTTATGCCCTCTTGACGCAGGACTTGCAGTCGGGGGCGTTCTGGGGGTGGATGGGGGGCGCGTTCGGCTGCTTCTTCGGCGGGGGCGGTGCGCTGCTCGGAAGCTGGAACGGTTACCGCCAACTGGAAGGCGCTGGCGATTTGATGAAACAGCCTGGTTGGACTTGGCTCGACTCCCTGATCGCTGCATACACCCTGCTGGGCTTGGCAAGTATTACCGGAGGCGTCGTGGCCAACTATCTCGATAGCCCCTCGGTAGTTACTTATTCGCTCCTTGACCTCGGTGGCGCGATGGTTTTCCAGGGTCTGTTGTTTCTGGTGTTCCGTAGTCTTTATCGCCGCAGTGCTCGCCTAGATCAGGCTTCGCCGGACCTCAAGGCCAGCGACGTGAAGACGGATATGGAGACGATTTCGCGGCAAGCGGGGCAAGCAGAACCTGGTACGGCGGGGGGCGCGACCTCTTCGGTAGTAGCTGGCAATGCAGTAGCGGCACCAGCAAGGAGAGCGCGTTTCCTCTTTTGGACTGTGGTGATTGTCAACCTCGTCATTACCGGCCTATTCGTTGCATGGATGTGGGACCCGCTGCATTCCTTTAACTACGAGCCAGGAATGCTCGAGAGCATTACAAAAACCATTCGCTTGGGCCAGCTACCCGTTGCCTTGTGGGCAGGTGGGATGGCTCTCATTTGGGCGTTCTACTTCCTGGCATGGCGGTGGAGCGGATTGCCTCCTTATTATCCAGGCCGCGAGCGGGATTCCCAACTCGACTTTACGGGGCGATGGTTGCAGACATTGCCTGGAGCCACTAGCCTTATTTGTTTGCTCGGGGTGATCGTTTCCGGCCTGGATTGGGCATACGTTCGCATCGACCGTGACACGACGTTCCGCTACTCGGGCCCTGGAGCTGGGCCTAGTACGGTAGCCTCGCCTGTTCGCATCGACCGTGACACGACGTTCCGCTACTCGGCCTTTGATTCCGATGTAGGTTTTGCCGTCGCCGCGGTTTTCATGTTGGTCGGATTGATTGCATTGCTGTCCGTCTGCACGGTTCGAGTTCCCCGGTGCTCGCCAGGGCTGATAACGGTCGCCGGGCTTATGACGGTTGCGCTGACCGGTGTTTACGTTTTGCACAACTGGGGCGATGCGCTTCCAGGGGGCAAAGGCAACCCAGCCCGTTGCTGGTCTTCAGCACATTGCTGGCCAACGCCGGGCACTACTGTGGCTGTCTCTCCGGGTGTTGCCCCTTTTTGCGCTCTCCTGCTTGGGCTCAGCCTGTTTTTGGCGCCAACTGTGGCCAGTACGTTGCCGAGAACCTCGCGGAGGGACGGGCCACCGAACGAAGCGCCTCCGCATGGGTCGTTGCCACCGGCAGACCGTTCCCCCGGCATTTTTGCTTACCTTGTTCAGGCCTGGCGCCAGTGGTGGGCCGAACGCTCGCGCTGGTTCACATGGACGATACAGGGATTGTTAATGCTCCTGCACATTGTTTCCATGTTTGCTTTTATCTCGTTGCACAGCGCTTCCACATGGGACAAGCAAGGGCGCAGGCAGGTAACCTCCACCATCGGTTTTTCAGATTTGGGCTTTTCTCCCTGGTTTGTAGCGCAAACTTGGCCGGATGCTCACACCGCCTTTCGCTGCCATGTCGAACTCGGCTCGTCCTGGCTTTTTCTCCTCATCGGAGTCATCGCGTATGCGATTCTTTGGTGGATCGAGAAAGCGATCAATCCCGATGCTGGGAAGCCGGGCTGGTGGCGCACTCGCCGCGCATGGTGCGTAGGGTCGCCGACAGCAGTTTGCATTCTCTGGTTTGTGCAGACGATGGCTGCCGTAGCATTCGCAATGTGGTCGATAGCTGCGCCGTATGAGACGAATCTGAATGCCGCACCTTCCAAAGCCGCCGGCGCGCCCAGCGTGCGCGAAGTGCCGTCCAGCGAGGTGGAAAAGCGCACGCCGGGATTGGAGGTTTATCGCTACGACGTGAAGGTGCCGCCGGGTCATGAGGTGGAGTTCTTCAGCCAGCTATTCGTCAAAAAGCCAGAACCGCGAAAGCAGCATTTGGGTACAGCCGGTGTCCTGCGAAGCGACGGGACCTTTGAGTTGCGCCTTCAGAAGGGTGAAACGCTTAATCCCGACCTCAAGGGCAAACTGCGGTGGGACGTCCGAACGGAGCTTGGTGGTGTATCAACCACCTCCGGCGGCTGGATTGATGATCCGATCGCAGCCCTAACCCCCCTCCGGGAGCAACCTGAGCAGGCTCGGGAACAAACCATTGCGGCTGACGGCAGAGCGGGAGGAATACACGGTGCTGGTTCTGCTGGGCTGGAAAGGGCCACTGGTGCCGGGAGTCCCCTCGCAATATGTGTACAATCCCACGGCCCTGGCCGATGCCATTGAGCACGGCGACTTCCCCCATGCCGACGTGGAGTTCTACCTCAAAGTCCGCCTGCGGAAAAAGCAATAGCAGCAGTAGTTGGCTCGCCGCCAGCCACTTGGGCCAGCCGCGCTCGGCGAACGTAGCTGCCTCGGCACTTTTCGCTCGTCCTGCGGTAGTTTCCCCTGGGCCGGCTGCTGCTCGACGAGCCGAACGACGCCTACCGGCGGCACCAGCAGTAACGCTCGCCCCGTCAAATATGCCCGGGTCGAAGCTTACCTCCACAGCAGCGGAGGTCGGCCACCACCATCGCTGCCGCACTTTGGTCAAGCGAGCTCGCCTCGAGGCTTATCCAGACCGGTGGATGCCCAGGCTGCATGCCGTCGAGTCAATCCGCCTCGGAGCGTTTCCCACAGAGGGTTGCAGTCTTCTAGCCCAACCTTGCTGCGAGTCGCCGCGTGCGCAAGGGAGGTCGCGCTGCGTCGCATCAAATTGTCCTACACACACGTTACCACGTAACTTGGCTTACGTGGCTCTGCCATAGCCACGCGCTCTGTCGCATGGAATTGCCCTACAGACATAGCACTGGGCGCTGCAGGGTTCGAACCTGCGACCCCTGCCTTGTAAGGGCAGTGCTCTCCCGCTGAGCTAAGCGCCCCATTTGATAGAGCCAGGCTTTGTACCGGCTGCAGAAGCGAGAGTGTCGCAATCAGCCTGGCAGGCCGTCCATGCACAAGGTGTCGGACGTCCCGCTGAGCTAAGCGCGGGCATGAAATCGAGCGGCGTGAATAGGTCCCGCGAGGCGTCGGATCTCCCGCTGAGCTAAGCGACCGATCTGGCGGAGTTCGGCGCTGTGCCAATTGCGTGCAAGAGGCCTGGCGCCACGGATCCACGCATCTGGTCCACCCGTTTATCGCCGAGTCGGTTGCGTCCAGGACTGGCTTCGTGCCAGTGATCATTCCTTGTCATTACTGGGCTCAGGGGTGTTTCTTTCGAGAACTGGGCTGGCGTCATGCCCGTAATCCATCCGGTCGGCGATGTCGTGGAAGCGGGCTCGGTCGCTTGCCCCAGGCATCCGCATATATGCTAACGCGGCGAAAAATTTGGACAAGTCGGGAGTGGGTGGCTTGCGGCCATTGGCAGAGGTGAGCGGAAGTTTCCGTGCTCCAGGTCGTGGTTCGCGAAACTCTTTGCCTCAGCCGCCAGGTTCATGTTCGGGGATGCTGTTTCACCAGGTACCAGCTTTAAGCGGATAGACGCTCGCCATGGGTCATGCACCCGGTCGGTTTAATTGGCGGCCCGAGCAGATCAGAACGAGGCGTTGCCGCCGGGTTGGCTGATTCATGAGGTGTGCAAGTGTTATGGTTCGGTGTCAGGAGGTACGGCACCGAGTCCCGGACCGGTCAAGCAACCGGTGTACATAAGTCCGTCGGTGATTCGGAAGATGGCAGGAACACGGTCTTCCCAACCGCGATTGGCCTGGGGCATATACTGGCGAGCGTTGGCCTCGATGGCGGCCACGGGGGGAATATGCGCCGCCAAACCAGCCGATTGAATCAGCGATGCTCCCGGACAGGTCAAATCCTGCACGCAGAGGAACATGCCAAGTTTTTGAGCGGCAGCGGCGATCAGCAGCGATTGCGTTTGCCCTTTGCAGGCTTTCAAAGCCACTCCCGTGTAACCGAGATCGCGGGCCAGATACAGGCTTTCCAGATCCGTGAGGGCTTCATCGGCCACGATCGGTTTGAGGCGGGACGCTGCATGCAGGTCCAGGTGTCCGGCGGTTTTGAGGTCGCGATGCGTGGGCTGTTCGATGTATTGCACGCGCTGCCAGGCTTGCGGTGAACGAGATTGCAGTTGGTACAGGAACTCCAGCAAATAATCTACGCTGCCGCAGCGTTCGTTGAAATCCAGGGAGTAGCACCACTGAGAAACGCCACGGCGAGCCTGCACCTCGGTCGCCAGGCGATCGACGCGCACCACGCGTTCGACATCCCAGGAAAGATCGTCGCCATTGAGCTTGATTTTGAGGTGGGTTAAGCCGTTGTACTGGATCCAATCCACGAGAGTTTCCGGTAACCCGTCCCCGACCGGTTGCGTCACGTCGGCAGGTTCAAGGGGATCGAGAGCGCCCACGAGGTGATAGAGCGGTAGAGTCGGTTTCGGTTCGGGCGAGACGTAGCGTGGGAGCGTTTCTCCGCGAAAGTCCTGACCGAGCCAGCGCGACAAATCCCCCGGCAGATGTTCCGGGCCATAGCAGGTGTAGATGCTGCGGTTCAGGAGCTTGCCATAGGCATCGTGGACGGCGGCGTCGAAGGCACTGCCGACCACCAGCACCGCCAGTTTGGGAATCGGTTCGGCGAGGCGCAGATTTCGCTGCAGTTGCTGAGCGACATGGAAAAAGCGTTCTTCGAGCAACACGCCAAGTTCGACGGGATGGCCAAACTCCCCCAGCCGCGGTATTTCATCGCGGAAGCGCTCGGCTAAACGCTGCATGATGGCCAGCGTCTGATCATAATCGAGTTGCCGCGAAGGAAACGCCCAGACATTGCCCAGCGGCATGGAACCGAAACCGACCATCGTCCGACCGGCATGGTCGCGGACACGCAACCAGACGTTGAGGATTGTCGCCCGATCGAACGCAACACCGCCGAATTTGATCGGTGTGCGGTAGCGATACTGCTCGTAGGCGAGCCTGGCTTCTTCCAGACGAATTACCGTCGGCATGGCGGCCCTCCGAGGCGGCCCGTCTGCCCACAGACGCGTCGCTGGAAAATGTCCTCCGCAATATCGTAGCGACTGTGGAGGCAACGTGGTTCGCGCAGGTGCACGGGTAGTAGGGAGTCGGCCGGACTTACAGACCTGAACGCGAAGGGCGGGCGAGAGCCCACTTCCTCGGAATCCGGTTCCCTGCAGACTACAATGATGGCGAGAGCCTAGCAAGCAGCAAAAGCGCTCTACCCAGCAATCTCGGCCTGACAATGGTTGTTCCGGCTGGGGCAGCGATGCAGCAGACCCACAGGCGAACCCTATGCCACGCGAACTGATCCTGGGAACGGCTGGACATATTGACCACGGCAAGACTTCGCTGATCAAAGCGTTGACCGGCATTGATTGCGATCGGTTGCCAGAAGAAAAAGCGCGGGGCATCACCATTGACATAGGATTCGCCCATTTGGACCTGGGGGATTATCGCCTGGGCATTGTGGATGTTCCCGGACACGAACGCTTCATCAAGAACATGCTGGCCGGGGCGACCGGCATTGACCTAGCATTGCTGGTGGTGGCGGCGGATGACTCCGTTATGCCCCAGACCCGGGAACATCTCGAGATTCTGCAGCTGCTGGGGTTGTGCTACGGTGTGATAGCCATCACTAAAGCCGATCTCGTGGACGACACCACACGCGAGGTGGTCGCCTTAGAAGTGCGGGAACTGGTGCAGGGGACTTTCCTCGAGAACGCGCCCCTGGTGTTCACATCGGCCCGTACGGGTGAAGGCCTCGACGAGCTGAAGCGGGTGCTGCGACAAGTGTCTGCCCAGGTCGAAGATCGGCGAGGGGAGGAGATATTCCGCATGGCCATTGACCGTTCCTTCGCCGTGGCCGGGCATGGCACCGTGGTTACAGGTTCGGTGACTTCTGGTCGGCTTCGCGTCGGCGAGGAGGTGGAATGGTTGCCCGTCGGTGAGCGGTTGCGTGTTCGCGGTTTGCATAACCACGACCGACCGGTGGAGGAAGTGCATCGCGGCATGCGTGCGGCCATCAATCTGGCCGGGGTCAAGCACGAGCAAATCCAGCGCGGCCACGAACTGGCGACCCCCGGTTATCTACGCCCCAGCCGCATCCTCACCGTGCGACTGCATGCCCTGCAAGACGTGAAAAAGCCGATAAAACACCGTGCGGAAATTCGCCTGCATCTGGGGACGGCGGAAATCCTTGGCCAGGTCGCTTTGCTCGACAGCGACCGTCTCGAAGCCGGGAAATGGGCGCTGGCCCAGTTGTTTTTGCGGGAGCCGGCAGTAGCGCGCTGGGGCCAGCCGTTCGTCATTCGCGACTCGTCGGCGACGCAAACGCTGGGCGGCGGTCAGGTGCTGCAACCGGTGGCGCAGAAACTCCGCCGTGGCCGACTTGACACGCTCGAACGGCTGGAAATGCTCTGGCGAGGCGACGCCGAAACCCGTGCCGACGTGGTAGCCTGGTTCCAGGGCTGGCAGGGTTTGCAGCCGGCAGACCTGGTCCAGTCGGCCGGATTGTCTCTCGATCAGGTCGAGCCGACGTTTACGCGGTTGCTTGAACGCGGTCGCCTGGTGAACCTGCCAGTAGCTCCCGGCAAAACCGTAGCCCTGCAGGTCGAGGTCTTTGAAGCACTGGCACAGCGACTACTCGAGACACTCGACCGCCTGCACGCGGAATACCCGCTGATGTCCTGGCACGACCGCAGTAAAGTGGAAGCGCAACTGGCCTACGTGGGTGATGAAAACCTGGTGCATGCGGTGACCGAGACGCTGCTGACACGCGGCCAACTGGTGGGCGACCAGCGGCGAATCGCCCGGGCCGATTTCAAGCCGAAACTCTCCGCTGCACAACGCAAGCTCAAGGAACGCCTTGTGCAAGCCTATCGTGCAGCTCGTTTTCAACCGCCGGAACTCAGCGCTTTCGCTGCCGAAGCCGGTGGACAGGCCTCCGCACTGCGCGATCTGGTCGAACTGTGCGTCGCCGAGGGCGAACTGGTGCATCTTGAAGGCGAACTCTACCTCCACGCCGAGCACGAGCAGGCTCTGAAGCAACTGCTGCGGGAGAAACTGCAATCCGGACGTGGCTTGACGGTCTCGGAAATCCGCGACCTGTTGCAGACCACCCGCAAGTTTGCCGTACCCATCTGCGAATATCTCGACCGTCTCGGGTTCACTCGCCGCGACGGTGACCTACGCTTCCTGGCCGAAACTGTCCCCCATCCCTCGTCGGCTCTGCACTGATGCTATTCCGCAAACCTCTGCACAGGCTGTCCCCGTGAGAAAGGGCATGGCTGAGAACAACCCATATCGGCAATTGCCTGCCGTCCACGAAGTATTGACCTGGCCGGAACTGCAACCGCTGCTGGCCGACCACGCCCTCCCGCTGGTCACCGAAGCGGTGCGCGAGGAAATCGCCCAGCTCCGCGAAAGAATCCGCCACGGCCAGCCACCCGACTGGCAAATCGAACGCCAGAACCTGCCGCTACGTGTCCAGCAACGGCTGAAGGGAAAAGAGCGCCCTAGCTTGCGACCGGTGATCAACGCCACCGGTATTCTCCTGCATACCAACCTGGGTCGTGCCCCGCTGGCGGCCAGTGCGGTCGAAGCCGTTAGCCAGGCCGCTCGTGGCTACGTCAACCTGGAAATGGATTTGCCCAGTGGCGAGCGCTCCAGCCGACAGGAGATTGTTCGCCGTTGGCTGACGCGCTTGCTTCCGGCCGAATCCGCCACCGCCGTCAACAACAACGCCGCCGCCACTGTCCTCGTCCTGCATGCTCTGGCTCAGGGGCGGGAAGTGCTCGTTTCCCGCGGTGAACTGGTGGAGATCGGCGGCAGCTTTCGCCTGCCGGAGATTATGCAGGCCAGCGGCGCCATTCTCCGCGAAGTCGGCACCACTAATATCACTCGCCTCAGTGATTATGCCCGTGCCATCTCGCCGCAGACCGCTCTGATTCTTCGCGTGCATCGCAGCAATTTCGTGATTCGCGGCCACACCGACAAACCGCCACTGGCCGAACTGGTGCAACTTGCCCACGAGCACGGCCTGTGGCTGATTGACGACATCGGCAGCGGGGCACTGGCCGACTTCTCACGCTGGGGCTTTCGTGATGAACCCTCTCCCGGCGAAAGCCTCCGCACGGGTGCCGACCTGGTTCTGTTCAGTGGGGACAAATTGCTCGGTGGACCGCAAGCCGGCCTCATCGCCGGTCGCCGCGAACTCATCCAGCGCATCGAAAAAGATCCACTCATGCGTGCCTTTCGTCTGGACAAAATGACCCTGGCCGCCCTCGAAGCCACCTTGCGGTTGTACCTCGACCCGACTCACGCTTTGCAGGAAGTGCCGATTCTGCGACTCCTGGATCAAACCTTGACTCAACTCCGCCGCCGGGCTCAGCGCATCGCCGCCCAACTCCGCAAGCTCCCTATCCTGGCTCAGGTCGAAATTGACCAAGACCAGGTCGCAGTCGGTGGCGGTTCCCTGCCGGAACAAACACTGCCCACCATCGTCATCGCCTTGCAGGCTCGGCACTGGTCAGATGCCGAACTGGCTGCTCGACTCCGTTGTTCCGAACCGCCCGTCGTCCCACGACTGAAGGAAAATCGCGTCCTGCTCGACCTCCGCAGTGTCTTCCCCGACCAGGACTCCCTTCTGATTCAAGCGGTTACCCGGGCCTGCACCAACGCGACCGCGCAGTCCGAGACGCCACGCTGGCCTTGAGCCATCTGGTTCTGCACACCGTCTGCTATTGAGCATTCGACGCCGGTGCCGCCTGCTACTTCCCCGGCAGCAAATCGCCGATGTACCACACCCGCACCGTTTTGTCCCGGCTTCCCGAAACGACGTGTCGGCCATCCGGCGTCACCGCGACACTCCAGACCAAGTCGTCGTGCCCCCTGAACCGCCGCACTTCTTGCCCCGTCGCCAGGTCCCACAAACGCACGGTGTTGTCCCGGCTTCCCGAAACGACGTGTCGGCCATCCGGCGTCACCGCGACGCTCCAGACCAAGTCGTCGTGCCCCCTGAACCGCCGCACTTCTTGCCCCGTCGCCAGGTCCCACAAGCGCACGGTGTTGTCCCAGCTTCCCGAAACGACGTGTCGGCCATCCGGCGTCACCGCGACGCTATTGACCGAACTCTGGTGCCCCGTGAACCGCTGCACTTCCTTCCCCGTCGCCAGGGCCCACAAGCGCACGGTGTTGTCCCGGCTTCCCGAAACGACGTGTCGGCCATCGGGCGTCACCGCGACGCTAGTGACTGGCCCTTCGTGCCCCGTGAACTCTGTGAATGGCGGGGAATGCCATAACTCTTCAGCGATAGTCAGGAGTTGGGTCTCCTCCCAGCCGAGGTAGCGCTGGGTCAGTTCCGGGCCGTAACGCACCCAGATGTCCAGCGGCAACACCTCAGGTACCGATGGCATGCCGCGTTGCACTTGCAGCCAGAACTGCCACAATTCTTCGCGTTGCCGGCGCTCCAGCTGTTGCCAGACCCGCTGCCGCTGGCTTTGCAACTGGGCCAGCAGCTGCCGCTTCTTCTCCGACCACTGCTTTCGCAAACCGGCCAGGTTGCGTTCAGTGTCCGCCACGCTCTTGACCTGCAACAGCCACTGGAAAAACGCCCACCGGCCAGTTTCCGGACAGTACCGCAGAAACGCACTCGGCGGCAACGACTCGCCCTTCAGCAATTGCTGATAGAGTTGCTGGGCCACCTCGGAACTCACGCCGGGCGGCAAGGGCAGGTTCTCCAGTTCCGCTTTCGCTTGCCGGAATGCTTGTTCGGCTTGCTCCAGGGCAGCACGCACGGGTCGCAGGTCGGGATGCACCTCCGCTTTGACCTGTTCGATGGCCTCCGTGAGCGCGAGAAATCCCCCCTGCAACTTCGCCAGGTCTTCCGGCACCGGCGGCAGCAATATCGGATGATGCGCCCGAGCCTGCACTGGTCCAACCTGGATGGCGCCGAGTGATGGTAGCTCTGGCAGCTGTGCAGCGACGGTCGCCCTGGCCGTCATCTCGCCGAGCATGAGTCGGCTTTCCAGTTGCTGGACGAACGCTTTGGCCGACGCGGAGCGGTCGTTGGGACGGGGCGATAACGCTTGCCGCAACCATTCCGCCTCTGCCGCTGTCATGCCATCAGCGCACGGCTCACCGCGTTGCTGACGAGCGGTGATCTCCTGCGGGGTCGTGCCGAACGGCGGCTGGCCCGTCCGCAGATGCACATACGTCGCCGCCAAACCGTACACGTCTATTGTCCGATGCAACTGACCCCCATACGCCTCCGGCGGCAGATACCCGAACGTCCCCACGCCCGTGTGCGACGCCGTGCTCAGCCCCGCCAGCTTCAAAAATCCGAGATCGCCGACTTTCACCTGCCCGCCGACCAGAAACAGGTTCTGCGGCTTGATGTCGCGATGGAAAATCCCCCGACTGTTGAGAAATTCGATGCCTTCAGCCGCTTGCTCCATCCACGGCATCAATTGGTCTAACGGCAATCCGCATTGTCCGTTTTGTCGCTGATGTTCCCGGAGCCGGTCGAGCAACGTTCCCTCGCCGGCCAGTTCCCAGACGGTGACCAGGTGGCCCAGGACAATTCCACAGCTAATCAGCGTCAGCACGTGCGGGTGGTTGCCGACCTGGCGGAGCAGCTTGATGGCTTCGAGTTCGCGTTGCACCGCTGCCTGCGTGTCGCTGGCGTTGCCCGGATTGGCCGCCATTTCTTTCAGCGGAAACCGGCTGATTTTGACGGCCCGTTCGACGCCATCCACGACCTCGCGGTAAACGACGCCGAACCCGCCCTGGCCGATCTCGCGGTCGAGCCGCCAGCCGTACTTCCGCCGCAAATAATCCACGACCGCCTGAAACCCGCGACCTTCTGCTGATTCACGAACCTCTTCTGGAGTCGGACGATTCGCTGGCTGCTGCGCCATAGGCGACCCTCGCTGCGTTGCTTACCGCCCAGCCGGCACCTGCCGACACGCTCGGCCTATTCGTCCCGTTGACGGCCATTATATCCCATAGCGTGCCGTCCGCAATCAATCGCATGGTGTCGCCGGCTGTGGTGAAATTCGGCGAGGAAGCTGCTTCGGCCGCAGCCCTCAATCAATCGCATGGTCTCGCCGCGGGAGACTGCCAGCGTTGCGCTGACGAGCGCCAATGCATGTAGGCGATCAACAACCACGGGGGGCTTACGCCTCCCGCTCTTGTTCGCGCGTGTTCGCCCGCCGACGGAATTGCGACTTTTGCGATGCATGAACGCACGTTCGTCAGGAGCGGCGGGCGTGAGCCCGCCGTGGGTTGTTGCAAGCGCAATTGCGGGGCGCTACCAGGATCGCGCGGGAAACTACCGAGGTTGTGCTGACGAGGGCCGTTGCATGTACGTGATCAACAGCCACTCTTGTGGCGGTCGCCGGTGAACGGGAATCGAAATCGTCTTTCGAAGCGCCGTTTCACGCACCACGGGGGGCTTACGCTCCCCGCTCTTGTGGCGGTCGCCGGTGAACGGGAATCGAAATCGTCTTTCGAAGCGCCGTTTCACGCAGCACGGGGGCTGACGCCCGGGCCTGCTCCCGCGCGGAAATGTGTCTGGTAACGTCGTCGGCTTTCCGTTTGTCGAACCACGGGGGGCTTACGC